>Ga0315906_10006565_pt1 | contig 14370 bp, 19 predicted proteins | sample LakEriMetagenome_4_FD_203526 | JGI IMG/M metagenome (GOLD analysis project Ga0315906, IMG submission 203526) | Freshwater fungal communities from buoy surface, Lake Erie, Ohio, United States - Buoy 2 MA122 | ecosystem: Environmental > Aquatic > Freshwater > Lake > Lake biofilm | place: USA...
TCGGTTGTTGGATTGGTAGGCATTTTAGAACATCACTCCCCAGGCCCATGCCAAAAGTGGATTGGCATTCTTTCGTCTTTCTTTTCCGCCTGCCGGTTCAACTTTCACTCCTGGGCCACCACCACCAAACATTAAATTGCCCATTGCCTTCTTAAAACCACCACCACTATTTATTTCCTCAAGAAGGTCCGCACAACGCTTGGTATTGTTCGCAGTCTGTATTGTTGCTGTTGCCGTTGAACTTCCAAGACCCTGCTGCAAAAGTCCTTTTCCAAATTCTGAAAATCCAGAATAAGCTGCTTGTCGCGCACCCATTCCAGCGGCAGTACCAGACTTAAACTCAACGCCCTTGAATATCCCCGTCGCCCTCAAGAATGAGAATGCCAGAGCAGCAATTGCCCCAATCACCAAGCTTAACCCAGCAGTCATCAATGCCGACATCGTCATTACCGATGTTGCGAATGCTATTACAGCCGGAATCGCCTCTACAACCAATATTACGGCAAATCCGGTCAATGCCATAACTATTGGATCGATTAAAAATGCGATAGCCTTGATAAACAATGTGAACCATTGAATAAGAAGGCCAATTACGCTAAGGAAATCTCTAAGATACGGGATAAGCCCGACAAATACATCTAGGACGGCACTAGTCAAATCTGCAAATAATGGCGCAAATTCTTTTGCTATTGGAACAAGGACATCGGCAAGTGTTCTTACACCGGCAATCAATCCTTCGATAACCGGTTGAAGGGCGAGTCCTATTGTTGCGTACAAATCCTTGAATGCAAATCCAAGCTGAAGGGCAAGGGCTGGGTTGAAAGCCGCGACAAATTTTGTCGCATCCGAAAGTAGCCCCGTGAAGCCCCTGAATGCTCCAACAACTCCCTTGACGGCATCCATAAGGCGACCCATACCGCCCATGCGGTATTCTTCTTCGGATCGCAGCTTCGCAATCTTTTCCTGGTCTTTTTTCGACTGCTCCTCCTTCAGGGCAGCTGCTCTTTGATTTATCAGACTTATCTGTGCTGCAAGGCTTTCGCGCCTGTCTCTCTCAATAGTGTCGTACTTTTGCTTTTCTAGACTGACTACTGAATTGATGTAATCCTTCTGGTCTTGGAGAATCGTGTCATACTTTTGTTTTTCCAGGCTGATTACAGAGTCAAGATAATCCTTCTTGCTCTGCTCCATTTCCCGGTGTTTCTGGTTCTCCAGACTAACAATCGACGCAATTACTCCAGCCCTTTCCCTGTTGGCGGCATCCTCAATTGCTGCCCTGGCCTGGATGTCTTCCCTTAGCCTTCTAATCCTATCCTCTGCCGCCTTGTTTTCCTCGTCTGCTATCTTCTGGTTTTCCCTGGTCACCAACTCATAAAAATCCATTTCATATTTAAGCTGATCCTCAATCAGCTTTGAAATATCCTTCCTATATTGCAATTCCTTGTTCGCCTCTTCCTTCATAAGCGAGGCGATGTCTTTCTTGTATTGAAGCTCGTCTTTCGCCTCTTGCTTCATCCAGGCAGCAAAATCTCTCCTGAACTGCTTCTCATCCCTTATTTCCTGAAGAAGATTGTACTGCCTCTCGACAGATGCCTCCTTCATCTTCTGTGCGCCAGCCGCAAGTCCTTTCGCGAAGCTGGAAACAGCATCACTAACCTCTTTGGATGACTGCTTTACTTTCGAGACAACTTCCTTTGGAAGTATTGAATCTACGGCATCACCAATTGACTTGGATACAGGATCGCCACCAGCCCCAGATGGTCCGAAGCTATTTGCCACTTTGCGCTTCCTCCCACCTTCGCTCCAGTTCCTCTGGAGTCAGGCCCAATGCCATTCCAAGATTGAAGAACTCGTCCTTGGAACGGTCAATAAGCTTGCCGTCCTCGTCGTAATCATACATCTGTTTAATTGGTCTTGGAATACCCTTATTATCCCTTTCTCTGTAATAGAGCAGGGATATCTGGCGCATTGTCAGATTTGAAACTTCGGACATGGACAGGCAGAAAGGCTCATCCAAAAGGCCCGCGACGATCTGTGGCCAATTTGGTTCGCCTACGGATTCGTCGGGGCCACCGCTTTTTTTGGGTATGACCTCTCGGTGATCATCGAAAGAACCTCTTTCACTTCAGGTTCTGCTGTGATCAACTGCATGGCCTCGTCCCTGTCAACATTGAAAACCACAGAGACCATTGCGCTAACGCCCTTGATGGTCTCAATCGCATTCTGGAAATACTCTCCACCAAAGTTGAAGCGGCCCTGGGTTATATCCCTCAAAAGCCTTGAAAACTGGAACCTGTAATCATCCTCGCTGATCAAATCCTTGTGCGCTTTCAATGCCTCAATCGCGTCACCCTCGATGATGCGCTCGATCTTGGATTGGGCTTTCAGGTTGATCAAGGATAACTGGTACTTCTTTCCCTGGCTGTCGGTCCATTCCAGGGGCGCACCATGAGTCCCTATAACATCTGAAACAGTATTAATGGGCATCTTAGAACCTCGGGAGTGGGTCGGTATCCGTATTTACGGATGTGGCCGAAGCCTTCATTTCAAAATCAAACTCTATAGTACCTTTTACTGAGGCACTATAACTTGCGCTTACCAATATCGCTCTTTCTGATCTGAAAAGTATAATTCCGCCAACTAGAAGGGTTAGGACAGCAGTCTTACCGAATGTCGGCAGATTTAATGCGTCTTTATGAAATCCATGTAATCTGAATGTCGTGTCCCGTATTCCACCCTTGACATAAGTGGCCGGGGTTCCGTTCATATCCCAGGTTGGGTAGTCAACGGAAAGTGCTTCATCGATATTTGAATTTCTGAATATCTGGACAGTATTCAATTCAATCGGATCATCCTTTATTTCTGCCGCCCATGAGTCTGCGGTCATAAAGATGTTATCAAATTGAATCCTCGCCCTATAACCTGAGTAATAGGGCGAGGTTGTTTCTCTTGTCGGATAATTTGCGCCAAAGGCTGGCATCTACATTATCCCAGGTTTGCTGCGAGAGACCCTGAAACCTCGATGGTTGCCTTTTCCTTGACCGATGTGTCAACGGTCACGCTGGTGATTAGGACTTGATATGGTCCAAGGGTGACCGCGCCGCTGATGCCGAATGTGAAACTTGCCAACGCACCGCTGGATGGCGCGGTTCCGTTGTACGGTCCAGAGGCAGAAACGGTGCCGCCCTGAATACCGGCAATCAGATTCTTTTGGCCAACAGACTGGAAGTTTGTCACTTCGACCTCTTCGGTCTCAATGGCAATGCTCCAGGTATCCATCGGATAGGCAACACCACCAATGGAAAGAGTCGCATTCTTACCAGCGTAGAAAGGCATCTTACTGACCTCCTAGGATTGCAATCTTGTATGTTCCACCAGAACCCCCGGCAGTCACTTTTATAGTCTTGACCGATGCACTAACAGCCTTGGAGGTGGATTGTCCAAATACGAAGAATCCGCCGGAAGTTACAACCATTGCAGGTGCAGTTCCAGATAGTGGCCAGGTAAGCGGGTTAGATGCACCATTCTCCAGGGTAACCCAACCAGCAGAGCAACTGATCGCAATCGCATAAACTCTGGTCATTACCAAAGATTGCGCTAGGAAATCAGTCAAAGATTGGAGATCGTATGTCTGCGATGCCGATGCACCGAGAGTCCTCTCCTCGGCATACACAACATTGGCCGGTGTCGCACCTGTAAGCGAAGGTGCAACTGTTGCAGACAACGAGTCAATTCCCTGAATCGTGTCCTGAAATCCAGTATTGGTCTTGGATTGGGTCCAAGACAAATTACCGGAAACTGATGCCAGCGTTAGTGCCATCAGACATCCTCAAGCACGAACAGTTTGAGATTTCCACCTGGGGTGCTGGTCACCTGGAGAGTCGCGCAGTCGCCCGTGATGGGACAGCTTGTCGGGAATCCAAATTGCCAGAACAATGGCTTGTTGGCTACCAGGGTGAATGTGTCAACAGTTGATCCGCCGGAACTCTTGGTGACAACGGTCATGGCGGCATCGGCGTACATGAGGATTGACTTGACCTGGCTTGCGTCAATCGGGCAGACAACCACAAAGTTGCTTGCCGCAGGGGCAATCGTCACATCCAGATTCACTTCACCATCAGCCGATTGGCTTGCCTGGAAAGTCGCGGGTGTTCCATTATTTGCGCTGAAATTTATCCCAGCGGTATGGGTAATCGCCATTACGAAATCCTCGTTTCGACGCTCTTATAAGTAATTACCATACCTGAAATATCGTAATTACTTGCCTGACCGGATACAACCTCAAACGCCGGATTTGTTTCAAGTTGACAGTCGTAAACGGATGCCGCTCCAGAAAGCAGGGGCTGGAAAAGCTGGTTCCTTATGTTTTCCCGAAGATCGAATAGGGTGGCCACATCCGCCTCATACACCCTATTCCCCGCCTGGATGATCGTCACCTCAACCGAATATAGGTACTCGACAATGTTGCCGAATGCCTCGTCACCAATAATCTCCCGTCCAGGGGAAACGATGACGATGGGAACCGTATCTTCCTGAACCAGGACAGGACGCTTTCTAATGACAATGGTTGGGACGCTGGGAATGGTTGCCAGCCGATCCCTGACCGCATCCAGAATCTGGTAGAAGACGCTCATCAGTTGATACCTTCCGCCGCTTCCGATGTTGCGCGGATCGCCCAGCGGGTCCGATATGCCCCATCGTCAATAATATCGACCCTGTAATGCTTGCCCTTCTCATCCGTTATCCGGGCATTGATCCTTGGGGCAAACAGGGAATCGCTATACACCAGGAAGTCGCTATCCTCTCCGGTGGCAATCAATGTCTCTGAGCCATCTGCAACAATTGCATTGGCCAACTCGTTCTTGAACACCAGGAATTCGATCCCGGCCCCGTAAACAATCGATCCACCACCACCATCCACACCAATGACTGCTGGTCTGCGAATCACATTAGGAATGGTTATCGCAGACTCACCCTGGTTCTGGAAAGTGATCGTCTCTTTGTTGTCAAAGATGAGGTAGTCAGAGGTTATGTCCAATGTGAGTGCCATCAGCTAGGAACCACCTCCCAGGTCAGCGGTCTCCATTCTGCAGTCGGAGTCCAAGGCTCGGGGTTGCTCTTTGCCAATTCAATTGGGATCACAGATTGAGCGGTGTTGGGCATCATCCTTCTGGGTGCTAAATATCTTCTTCCTGGCCCGTATGCCCCATAGCGCAAAGAATTGAATTTAGCTGGATCGCAGATTGAATCGTCATAACCAAGACTGATTGTCAGGCTCTTGGCTTTTCGCACCGTGCTAATATTGATTGCAGCAGGTGCGTATCCAACACTTTTTCGGAGGTTCCCTGTTCTGCGCTTTGGAAATTCTTTTGGGACTCCGTTTCTGTCTCTTTCAGAACTCGATGCAATCCTTTTTGGGTAGTAATTCCGATTGATGTCTTCCTTATGCTGCCTGACAACAGCCTGGGCAATGTTGCGTAGCTTGGTAGAAACATTGGCCGGATTGTATCCAGCCGGAATTCCCCTAGGCGAGGAATATCGTATTTCCACCATAGCTACAACAGGCATCAGTCACCTCAATCGGTAACGATGTAGGTCAGGTGGCCAGCAACTGAAACCGCAGCGGAGAGGTTGAGGTTGAGTGCCTCACCCTGGTTGGTCTCAAACTGGCCAATCAGCCCGCCCGGAGTGGCTTGTCCAGCGGAAGGGGCAGCACCACCATTCGCGGCCAATGCCATGCCACCGCTAAGATTGTTGGATGCCGATTGCCAGGTTGCCGTCACATCACCGGCAGCAACCATCACATAGGACAGAACCCGAATTCGCTTCCCGGTCACGGCAGCTACAACCGTGTTTGAGCCGGAACTGGATGCGCTAATTGCTGCGTACTTCATCGGGATACTACCCTCAACATCCGCTGATATGGACCGGCAAGACTTTGTTTCGCCTTCATCAGACCGTCCAGGCGACTGGTCAGGATTTGAAGGTAATCGCCCCAGCTTACGGATTGACCGTCAACCGTGTAATTCGGTTTCGGATTGACCGTAGCCTCTTTGATGGCAGCGGCAAGGTTGTCAATTGCGGAGCTAATATCATCCGCTGCTGCCATTACTTCGCCTCCACGGGGCGTGATTCGTGCAACTGGTATCTGATACGGTATTCGCTCTTAGCCTGTTCTTTGCTATAGGCCTTGATAAACGCCCGTGGGAGTCCCATCCCTGAGACTTCCCACAGGCGATTAACAGGCTGTTGCTGTTGAGGCTGTTGCTTCTGCTGGGTGGGTTGCATCAGCTTTACCTCAATTAGGCGTTGTTGTTCTTGACGGTGTGCCAAGGACTCCAGACGCTGGGGATACCCCGCTCGTTGGCGAAGTAGGTGGCCACAATGCCCCGATCCAGCATCTCGTACTGGTTCGGTGCGGCCTGGGTCACGGTCAGCGGGAAGTTCTGCATATACTTGAAGGACTTCCCAGCCTCCATCATGAACCACAGACCATCGGTGTTGGCCTGGTTCAGGTTCAGACCATCCGATGCCAGGCAACGCTGCTCGATCAGCGGGCTGGACAGGATCGTGAACTGTCCAGAGTAAGGATTGCCGGTCGAGGAGGCGACATTCAAGCTCACCGCGCTGGACTGGGTTGCCCCAGGAGCGGTGCGAAGCTCCGTGCCGGAAGCACCCAAGATCAGCTGGGCGGTTGCCAGACGCGCCGGATTCACCAGGACGGTGTTCGGCGTGATCAGCAGACGCTTGCCGGTATGGGGGTCTTCCATGCGGCTGAACAGGAGGCTGGCGGATTGGATTGATGTCCAGTCCACCAACTGGTTGGTGTGGGCATTGAGGTAGCCCAAGGTTCGGCTGGTCACATAGGTGTTGTAACCCGTGTTGTTGTAAACGAACGGATTGGTCACACCCAGGACCGCGTCGATGACTTCCAGTTCCTTGCGGTAGGCGAGTTCTTCGCCAACGCTGGATGCCATCTGGAGAACTTGGCCGGTCAGGTCGAAGAAGACGGTCTCCTTCAACACATCGATAGCCAGAGCGTTCTCACGGGTTTCGGGAGTGGTGATCCACCTCTCACCGAATTGGGCGCGGGTGTGGGTCTCACCGGGGGCGCGTTTCTTGGCGCGGTCACCGATGTTCTGCACCCCGATCACCTTCTGACCGTTGAGCTTCGTGGACTCAACAGGCATCAGACGGTCGGCAATCAAGGCAGGGTTCTGGAAAGCTTCCAGAATCTTGACCTCGACCAGACCACCAACGATGCTGGTGAAGGTGTTGATGTTGAGGAACGCGCTGGGATCGAGACCGAAACCAGTCGCCTCAACCAAGGCCCGCTTGTCGCCAGCGTAGCCGTTCGCTTCCATCATGGAACGGGCAGCGGTGTACTGGCCCATTGCACGGGAATCGGGGCTGAAAAGCTGCCGCCAGCTAGGCCCGATGATCGCCTCGGCCAGTTCCTGGAGGCTGAAGTTTTCGGGGCGCAAGGCCCGATCCTTCAACACCAGATTCCCGGCGAAGTCGCGGTTCTCGTTGCCGTCCTTATCGCAAAGGCCAAGACCCTGGCGCATTTCGGTCAGGAAACGCCAGCGACCATTGGTCTCCTTGGAGCGGGACTCAAACAGGTCACGAAGCTTGATCACATTCATTGCTCTGGTTCTCCCTTATTGGTTCGTGTTAGACGGAGGTGGTGTTGTTGTAGTCTGCGAAGTTGTAGGGCGACCACCGCCCGATCAACCTGACGCGAACCTTGGTGGTGTTGCTGGCGTAACGCTCCACCACATAACCCAGGGCTTCACCGGAATCGGTGGTCTTCACCAGGGTCTGGTTGGCCACATTCCCAGCACCGGCAGCAGCGGTCACCGAAGCGGCAACCAGATCGCCAGGCTCGAAGGTCGCAGCGGCGCAATCAGCCTCGTAAAGAGCATCGGGGGTGAAGGTGATGCCCTCGCCGTTGAAAGCCGGGTAACCACCAGAGGTATCAGCGGCAAGCTTGCCTTGCAGGGCCACTCCAGCGAAGACGGCGCGGATGGCAGCTTGGTCGGTGTTAACCGTGCCGGTTGCCACATACTGGTCAAAGGGTTTCAGCACCTTGTTGGTGGTATCCCAGAACAGCAGATCGCCAACGCTGATGGCAACGGATGCCACGCTCGGCAGGTTCATCACGGTATCGGAAGCTGGCTTGTACAGCTTCGATCCACCAAAAGCAGTTCCCATCGTCTATACCCCTTTCGTAATTAGTTTGCCAACCAACGGAACAAGGAATCACCTTCGGGAAACTTCTTGCTACCCTCTTTCGACTCCTGGAAGGTAGCCTGAGTGGGTGAGCATTTGGGTTTCGCGGCGAGATTCGCAGCGGCAATCCGCTTGATCTGCCGCTCCAAGGACTCCGGGCTAAGACCACCAAGGTCTTGAACCAGAGACTCTTCAAACTCGACTCCGTTGGACTCGCAAAGAGTACGGATGGCATCCTTGGTCTTGTAGTGTGCGAGTTCGGCTGAAGGATCGATGGACTCCTTCATGGCTTTCTTCTCTTTTTCCTCATCGGATTCATCGTCACCCATCTCGTCTTCGGGTTCTTCCTCACCCATCGCTTCCATCTTCGCGCCGCACTTCTCGCACATCTTGGCGTAATCGCCTTCCTTCATCTTCTCGTCTTCCTTGCCATAGCTCCCCTCGGTCACGGGAGACTCTTCGGCCTTGGTTTCTTCCTGGACGCTCTCTTGCGCTTCCATGTCATAATCCCCTGCTTCACCAGTTAAAATGGCAACAATTTCATCCGCTTTCTTGTCATCGGGCGTGTCGTTCTTGGTCAGAATCTGCATGATCATCTGATGCATTTCCTTGGCATCTTCAGATTCGTCATCAGATTCCTTCAGAGTCCCGGTCGGCTTTTTAGCCCCCTTGGACTTGGCTTTCACGAATTTGCGTTTCGCGCCAACAGCCTGTCTTTTGCTCTTGTAACGAACTCGATTTCCCGCCGCTTCTTCTGTTTCCTGCTCACTTGGCGATTGCGATTCCGTAAGCGATTTAGTTGTTGCCGGGTCTGCAACGAGATCGACATGGCGAACCTCGGTGATCCTGGAAACCACAAAAATGTCATTCTTGTCCACCGTGCCCTCACCCTGGGCGTTGTGGCTCATTCCGAATACATCGTTCATCTCTTCCCTTTCCGCCGCCTCGCAAACCGAATCGGCCAGGGGATGATTCTTCAGGTAGAGAAGATCGCCGTAGATTCCCTCACTCTCCACGAAGCGGACATTGATGAATTTCCCGAATCGGTCATGGCTAGACCTCTGCTGGGTCGGGCCTTTCTCGGGATGATCAATGTTGACCTTGATCCCCTCATACAGGGGAACCGCTTCCTTCAGGGCATCCGGCAGATACCGGCGACCATTCTGGGAGTTGAACCCGATGATCTTCACACCCTTGATGATACCCTTGTCGCGGTCAACGGTGAGCTTTTTCCCAGCCTGGATTGCTCCAAACTGGAAAATGCCCTGCAACTCTTCGACCAATAATTGGGTACTTTGCATATCGCTATAATCTTCGCTTGACGAAATCTGTCAAGTCCCCCCGATCACCTTTTTTGCTTTTTTGATCCTAGCTGCCCGCTTTTGTGGCGATTCGGCCAGCAGCTGTTTTTCGTCAAGAAGCATTCCGGTGACAGGGTCAAGCATACTCGCCCACTCTAGTTTTTCACCTTTTCGCAGTCTTTTCGTAGCCGCATTGTACCTGCGAACCCCAACCGCCATGATCCGCCTGTCCTTGGAACTGGTCGAAAACCACTCATTAAAAATTTTTGCGTTGGGGATGATCCGCCCCTTGAAGTCAAAAAACTTCTTGGCATCCAGGGACATTATCGGGGTCAACCAACAACGGCAGTTGTATGCCATCGAACCATCCGCCTCCAGCGGCGGGTTGGGCATCTGGTCGAAACCGGGATTGTCGTATCTGGGTTTTTTGTAATAGATCGTTCCATTCCTGGCGCGATGGGCAGGCCGGATGCGCTCGTCCAGGATGCCATGAATCTGGAAACCGATCAAATCCTTGGGCAGGGATTCGTAAGCAATCTTGCCAGTTTTTCCTATCATCTCGGACATCGAGGTGCGGGCAATGGTGTATGCGTTATTCCGCATGGCCCTGAAATATTGTTCCAACAAGTTTTGTCTTTTCATTGTGTCTGTTTGAAGTGACACAATCGCCGCCATCGTGGACGGGTTCATCCCGCTCTTCTGCATTTTCTTGAGCAGTCTATCGGCTACACGCTGGTTGGCGACGATCTTCAGGATGACGCTCTTGGGAACCCCAGGAAACAGGGTTTTGTTGATGGTTCGCTTCGCCTCCATCATGGAATACTTTTCCAAGGTGGCGGTGAATATGCGACCCATGTTTCGCAGATAAATTGTCGCGAGTGATTCGATCCGCTTTTCCACGAAGGAGGCGAATTCTGAGAAACCGATCTCGATGTTGTAGGAAATATGCCTTGGATTCTTCAGGTTTTCATCGACCAATGAAAATCGCAGTCTGCGTGAAATGATCCCCATAGTCTGCCGTGCAATGCGGTTGATCGAATATTGGACTTCAATATGTTGAATCCCAATAAGCGATGCCAATTCCGCATTGAACCGGCGCGTCCTTAAATCCATTACTTGCCCTTCTTGTCGGCGGCATCCATCTGGTTGGCCACCTTCTTGGCCCAAGACCATCCGGCATCACCGCCCCACAAAAGCCAGGCGATATAGCCATTGGAATCCTTGCCCCAGCCTTCGCCTTTCTTGTCCACTTCATGGCGGGCAAAGAAGGAGGTCATGCGCTTGATCGTGGATGGCGACATTTCCTTGCCATTGGAGAGGTCACGGGCGCGGGCGATGCCAACAGCGGTTCCACCCCTGCCATACTTTTTACGCAACTCCAGCCCCCGCTTGGCAGCGGCGCGAACCGATGCCGGTGGCGTGAAGTTGATCTTGTCGTACTTGCCCTCTTGCAGGGATTCAGCCACCAACTGGTCTTCCGGTTCCGGCGGTTTCTGCAAATCCTTATCCACCCCGGTAGGCAACTCTTTCACGGGATTCATCCCGCCAGCGGCGCGGGGCGGAACCTTCTGCGAGGATTCCAGCGATTCTGGGAAAATCTCGTTGATATGCGACTCATCCATGAGGGGGAAGGCAGCGCGGGCGATGGCGCGGCCAACATCCACGGGAATCTGCCCTGTGGCGACCCGCATGACAATGGCGGTGAGGTTTTCGATCTGGAGACCGTTGAGGGCAGAATCAGAAATCTGCTGCTCGGTTTCCCCAGGTGCAAGCTCGTCTGGCATGAGTTCTTGCATCTTCTGGATGTTGTGCTGCTCTTGCTCGAAATCGAGGCCTCGCTCCTGGGCGATGGTCTGAACAGACTTGGCCCCGATGTTGTAATAAATCTGATCTGCCTGGGAATCGGCAATCTTGTCCCTAGCTTCGACCGCGGGTGGCGTGATGATGATTTCGACCTGATCGAGGACATTGATGGGCAAGCGACCCATCTCGGCGGCATGGCGGATCACCCTGGTGATGATCCTCAAGAAGTGGCGGCGATAGAAAGCCTGCAACCGGACGCAATTGCGGAGGAATGGCGACTCTGCCGTCAGGCTAGATGCGTAGTTGGCCCCGGAGATGTTTGCGCTGGAAAGCCATTCTGGGGCGTTGTGGCGGTTGCCAGCGGATCGCAGCAATGCCTGGAAAATGTCGAGATGATCCGTTGCCGATTCAGCCCCAGGCGGTTTCACATAGTTCATGCCCTTGGGGATATCGAGGAATGTCCCCGGCTCGATGCGCTGATAATCGGTAGACCTTCCAGATGGAGTGTTGGCTACCGAATAGTCTGTAGCATCATCCACGAAGGTTTCGACCTGCTGGATGCTTGCCGTATCGTGTTGGCGCACGGCAGCGATGGCGGATTGAACCGATGCCCCTTCGCCCAGATTCCGGCGCAACTTGGCCGCGATTGAGAAGGTTTCCAGGGTTTCAAAGCTGAAGTCTGAAACGCCCCGCTTGATTGACTTGGGGACATTGCACTTGATGTGAACTATGTTGTGCGCCTTGACGATTTCGCCCATCGGCGTTTCCGGGGTCTTGTCGTGTTCCTTGTCCTCCCCACGGGGCGCAATGTGGCTTATGTGGTAATTTTTGATGTTAAAAACATCATCCGGGTCGGTCTCGATCCCGTAGGACCAATGCGAGAAATCCTCTCCAGGTGGCTGGATGACCTGTTCCGGCTCGACGGTGCGAACCAATAACCGTCCAGAAGGCTGGGGAAACAAACGAAGGAAACATTCGCCATCGGTGCGGGATCGGCTGAAGACTTCCTGTTCAAGCAAATCCCATTCGTTGTCGTTGCGGAATTTCTCGACTACTTCCTGGACGGCATTGACGAGCGAGTCCTCGGCATCCGTACCTGCTTTAGGCCCGATCCGATAGTTGAACCCCGGCCCGATGACATATGAGCAGAGTCCGTTGAGTAATCCTTGAGCATTAGGATTAGTGGTAGCCACCAATCGTGCCTGGGCGCGGAAGAGTCCAAGCTGCTGCTCGGAATACCAGAACGGATAGTTTGATCCGTAGATGCGGTCTTGCGGGTTTGAAATAGGGTAGCTGTATACCCCACCATCCCTAAAACGATCCAGAAGATCAATGTAAGAAGAAAGCCAGAAATCGTTGGTGAGAACATTCTCTCGGAGGGGTCGGCGCACCTTCTTGCCATGTTCAGGGGAGACGCGCCCATTTGACCTTCCAGGGATGAGGAAATCGATAATTTGTTGCCAGACGCTCATGCCATTAGTCTCCGCGCAACACGCCCCGATTTCCGGTTATTCCAAATACCGATCATCGCCCTCAACGCCATTTCCAAAGAATCTGGACCGTCATCGAATTTCCCAAGGGGAAACTCACGCAGTTGCGCGACAAGAAGGCGGGAACCCTCTGATCTCCTGAATCGGATGTTCCTATTGGCGAGATAGGGTCCAATCCTTCTGATTCGCACATCCTTGTTGATGGTATTGTAAAGCTGGATAATTGGAATATCAGTTCCCCGGCTTTCACACTCAACCATGATCTGCTTCGCCAGCAAATGCTGGAACTGGTTGGTTTCGACTACCAGGGCATCCGGCTCAAAGTCGGTTGCCTCCTTGGCAAACCGGCTGATGATCTGCTCCGAATCCATCTTGAGCATGACCGCATCACAGTAGAGGACATTGCTCCGATCCCGCGCCAGCTTGACGATTGCCGAATAGTCACCATGACGGGCATCTTTTCCCTTGGATGGGTCTATTGACAGCGTACTGATGGTAATGTGTTCGTTCTTCGGGAAGTCATCAACCCAGATATGCTCTCCAAAGTGGGAGTTGGGCCATTCCGCACCATCTGAGTCTACGAAATCTCCATCGAGTTCCTGTGATGCCTGCTTGTCTGAGTATTGCTTGGAGATAGCCCCCACAAACTCTCCAGCGAGGAAGGGATTCTGTGAAGTTTTTGATCGAAATAATTCTGTGTTCTCCCGGTCACCTTTTCCAAAGACATTGTATGTCCAGTTTTGCATTCCCTTGGGCGTGAAGGTTGCGGTGAGAAATCCCATTTCTCCCCCCTCACGAAGGCGACCGATGGCGATGTTAAACACTTCCTCGCTCATGTAGGATGCTTCGTCCATCCAGATGCCGGAAAGGTTTGGTCCGCGCAACTTGTCTGGATCGTCACCGGAACGGAAGATGATTTCGCTACCGTTGTTGAGGACGAGTCGAGGCGGTTGCTTCCACTTCTCCTTGGTAACGCCCAACTCATCCGCCAGCTGGTAGATGGTTCGCATGGTGGCATCTTGAAGGATCGTGTAGGTCGGGCTGATCACCATGTAGAGGCGATTCCGGCCTTTCTCCGACATAGCTTTTCTCAGTATGTCGTAAGCTCCAACATATGACTTTCCACTTCCTATCCCTCCGCAATAGGCTCGGTATAGCGCATTGGAATGGTGGAATTCATGCTGCACCTTGTGCAGGCGCATCGTCTTGGTGATCGTCTTGAGATCAGTCGGCTTCTGAGTCTGCGTCGATATCCCCTTCGGTTTCGGTGGCATCGTTGAAGGTCTCCGGTAGGCGGGGCGAATAGTGATTACTGTTGACCGTGATGGGTATTTCCATTGACTTTCCAGAGATGGAGGAGTCAACGATCTCTTCGACTATTTCGAGGCGGACCTGGTTGACAGAGTGGACTTCCTGTCGCTCAACATAACCCCGGTCCCGGCCCAGGGTCTTGAGCATGAGTTGGATGGCCCATTGTTGACCATCCTCGACCGCTTCCATCAATTTGCGCTCTGCCTTGTCCAGCATCTTGCCCCGCTCGTCCA
>Ga0315906_10006568_pt1 | contig 14368 bp, 9 predicted proteins | sample LakEriMetagenome_4_FD_203526 | JGI IMG/M metagenome (GOLD analysis project Ga0315906, IMG submission 203526) | Freshwater fungal communities from buoy surface, Lake Erie, Ohio, United States - Buoy 2 MA122 | ecosystem: Environmental > Aquatic > Freshwater > Lake > Lake biofilm | place: USA: Lake...
GTTGGGCGCCTCGTTTTCGAAGAGCTCCACCACGATGTCGCCCTTCGTCGTGGAGATCTTCACCCGCGGCAGGTCGTCGGCCTTCGCGTCGGCCGCCCGCTTCGCCATTTCGTCTTTCACCTTCGGCCGCTCGGCTTCGATCGCCTCCTCGAGTTCGACGATCTTCTGCTTCGGCATGCCCGCCGCGGCGGCCTTCTTGAGCCAGCCCGCGGCGGCGTCGAGATCGGAGAGGAGCATGTCGGCGGCGGCGGCCATCATCATCACGTCGGGGCTGGCCGCGCCGGCCTTGTCGAGCATGCCCGCTAGCGTGAGGGCCTTCTTGGGATCGTCGCTGGCGAGCGAGCCGGCCACGACGGCGCCGGTGATTTCCTTGGCGCCCTTGTCGGCGGGATCGACCATCGCCAGCGCGAAGGCGGCGGTCTCGAGCCGGTCGCTCGTCTCCTGGGCCTTCGCCTTCGTGGTGTCGAATTTCGCCTCGATCGCCTTCTTGTCGCTGCCGGGCTTTTGGTATTCGGCCTGCAGGGCGGTGAGTTCGGCGACGAATTCCTTCATCGCCTTGCTGGCGTCGGCGAATTCGGCCTTGGCCTTGGCGGGGTCGATCGTCGTCTCGACGACGGCCTGCTGGGCGAGCGCGGGCGTGGCGAGCAGCAGGGCGGCGAGCAGCGGGAGGATGCGGGCGTGCATGAGGTGCTCCGGCGGGTGGATGTCGAGCAAGACAGGCTAAAGCCCATCCCACCATGTGATGTACATTACCACTTTCCCCCTCAAGCCGCGCACCTCCCGATGCCCAAACCCTCCCGCACCGATTCGAGCCATGCCGAGGCCGCGAGCGCCCCGCGGATCATCGGCGGCACCCTCCGCGGGCGGCGGCTCGAATTCAGCCCCGACCCGCGCACGCGGCCCATGAAAGACCGCGTGCGCGAGTCGCTCTTCGATCTCGTCGGCACGCGGGCCGTCGGGGCGATCGCGATCGATTGCTTCGCCGGCTCCGGCGCGATCGGGTTTGAGGCATTGAGCCGCGGCGCGTCGCGGGCGATCTTCTGCGAGCGGCATTTCCCCACGGCCGACCTCCTGCGGAAGTCGGCCCGATCGCTTGGCGTGGAGGATCGCGTGGAGGTGAAGACGGGCGACGTGCTCCTCTGGCCGAAGCGTTTGCCCGCCTTGCCCGGCGATGCCCCGTGGCTCGTCTTCGTCTCGCCGCCATGGGAGTTTTTCCAGTCGCGGCCGGGCGACGTGATGGCCCTGGTCGAATCGCTCAGGCAGGCCGCCCCGCCGGGGAGCACGTTCGTGGTCGAGGCCGACACCGCCTTCGATCCCGCCGCCCTGCCGCTCCCCGAAAGGTGGGAAGCACGCCCCATCCCGCCGGCCGTCCTCTATTTGCTATTCTGACTCCCATGGACGTCATCAATCAGCGGGAGGCGGTTCCCTTCACCACGGCCGACGGCTCCACGATCCGCGAACTGCTCGCCCATCGCAATTCGGCGATCCGCAAGCAGAGCCTTGCCGAGGCCCGCCTCGCTCCGGGACAATCCACCACGCCGCATCACCACAAAGTCACCGAAGAGATCTACTACATCCTCACAGGCACCGCCCTCATGACGCTCGCCGGCGAAACCCGGCCCGTCGGCCCCGGCGACGCCATCGCCATCCCGCCTGGGATGAGCCACACGATCAAAAACACGGGCTCCGTCGAGCTCGTCTTTTTGTGCACGTGTGCCCCCTGCTACGAACACACCGACACCTTCCTTGAGTAGGACAGGCTTTAGCCTGTCAACATTCCCGACAGGCTGAAGCCTGTCCTACTTCCATGCCCGACGCATTTTCCAACATCCTGATTTCCGAGGGCATCGTCAGCGCCGAGCAGCTCGCCGAGGCACTGCAGATTGCATCCTCGTCCGGCAAGAAGCTCCATGACGAGGTCGTGCGGCTCGGCTATGCCCCCGGCGAGAAGGTGATGAAGGCCCTCGCCAAGGCCTATCGCCTCAAGCTCGTCGATCTCACGAAGCTCGAGATTTCGCCGGAGCTCGTCGGCCTGCTCCCCGAGAGCGTGGCCCGCGAAAACACGATCTTCCCGCTGGCCGAGGAGGGCTCGTCGCTGCGCGTGGTCACGAGCGACCCCACCGACATCGACACTCAGGAAAAGCTCCGCTTCATTCTCAATCGCGAGGTGGAGCTCGCCTTGGCCCCCCGCGAGCAGATCGTCGAGGCGATCAACCGCCATTACGGCACGAGCGACGGCGAGAGCGCCGACTCGATGCTCCAGGAATTCACCGACACGGCGATCGACTTCACCGAGACGGCCGTCGAGCAGCAGGCAAACCAGGCGCAGGAAGACAACTCCGACGCCCCGGTCGTGAAGCTCGTGAACCTCATCATCACCGAGGCCGTGGCGCTGAAGGCGAGCGACATCCACATCGAGCCCTTCGAGGATCGTGTCCGCATCCGCTATCGGATCGACGGCCGGCTCGTGGAGCGCGACAATCCCCCGCGCCGGCTCTTGGGCGCGATCCTCTCCCGCATCAAGATTCTTTCGAAGCTCGACATCGCCGAGCGGCGCCGCCCGCAAGACGGCCGCATCAAGCTCACGGCCGACGGCAAAGACTACGATCTCCGCGTCTCCGTGATGCCCACCAATCACGGCCAGACGGTGGTGATGCGGATTCTCGACAAAGACAACATCCGCGTGGGCATCCGGCAGCTGGGCCTGTCCGACGCCGATTTCCGGCAGTTCAAAAACCTGATCCGCCGTCCAAACGGCATCATTCTGGTGACGGGCCCCACGGGCTCGGGCAAGACGACCACGCTCTATGCCTCCCTCAACGAGCTCAACCGCCCCGACACGAAGATCATCACGGCGGAAGACCCGGTGGAGTATTACCTCGCCGGCATCAACCAGGTGGAGGTGAAGCACCAGATCGGCCTCGACTTCGCCCGCGTGATCCGTTCGATGCTCCGCCAGGCGCCAAACGTGATTCTCGTGGGCGAGATGCGCGACACGGAAACGGCCCAGATGGGCATCCAGGCCTCGCTCACGGGCCACTTGGTGTTTTCCACGCTGCATACCAACGACGCCCCCGGCGCGATCACCCGCATGATCGACATGGGCGTGCCGGCGTATCTGGTGGCCTCGAGCGTGATCGCGGTCTTGGCCCAGCGTCTCGTCCGCGTGAACTGCCCCAAGTGCAAGCAGCCCTTCCAGCCGCTCGACACCCAGCTCGAGCTGGCGGGCGTGACCCCCGAAATGCTCAAGGGGGCGACGTTCATGAAGGGCCGCGGCTGTGCCCACTGCCAGAAATCGGGCTACAAGGGCCGCCTCGGCATCTTCGAATTGATGGTGATGAACGGGAAGCTCCGGGAGCTGGCCTTCCAGGGGGCCCCGACGACCGATATCCGCCGGGCGGCCGTGGCCTCCGGGATGACGGTCATGTTTAACGACGGCGTGGGCAAGGTTTTGCGGGGAATCACGACGTTCGACGAGGTTTTCCGCGTCTCCAAACGCGTCGAAGAGTAATCCCCCGAAAATCCTGCCCCTGGCGTGACTTTCCTGCCGATATAACCCATAATGTCTGGTGTCGATCGGCCGCTGTCAGGGGCTGGCTGGTCGTCAGGCGGTTCATCCCGTGGGCAATCACTGCTCCCTCTCCCCACGTGCCCTCGCTGTGCGCAATCTGCGCCCTGCGGCAGAATATGATTTCCTACGGAGGAAATCCCCATGAGCACGGTTGCCCTGTCCCCCATGGCCCAGCAGGTCGAGAAGCTCCTCAAGGTGGCGCTCGACAATGGCGCCACCGAGCTGCGCCTCTCCGGCGGCGTGGCGCCGATGCTCCGCATCAACGATCAGATGCGGCCCCTGAAGACGAAGGCCCTGCCCGCGGAGGAGATCGAGGCGATGGCGTCGGCCGTGATGCCGCGCCAGGGCGATCCTGCGAATTTCCAGTTCACGAATTCCCTCGGCCGCTTCCAGGGGATGCTCGTGAATAACCAGGGAGTCAGGGTGCTGGTCCTGCGGCCCGCAACGGAGCCGGAGCCCGAGCAACAGTCGTTTTCCGATGGCCCGCTGCAGCTCGACATCTCCGATTCGCAGGAGCACCCGGCGGCCGATGCCGCTGCCGCCACCTACGAGCAGCCCCGGCTGGCCACCGGCACGGTGCAGATCGACAAGCTCCTCACGGCCGCCGTGAAGAACGGCGTGAGCGACATCCACATCACCGTCGGCCTGCCCCCGGTCTTCCGCATCGACGGCCACATGAAGCCGCAGGCCACGAAAGTGCTCACGCCCGACGACACGAATGGCCTCATGAAGGCGATCACGCCCGAGCGGTGCCAGGCGGAATTGGCCGAGAAGGGGGGCACCGACTTCGGCTTCGCCTTCGGCGACATGGCCCGGTTTCGCGTGAGCGCCTTCAAGCAGCGCGGCAGCGTGGCGATGGTCCTGCGGCAGATCCCAAACAAGATGCTCACTCCCGAGCAGTTGGGCGTGCCCGAGGTCTGCAAGAAGATGGCCACGCGTCCCCGCGGCCTCTTCCTCGTGACGGGCCCCACCGGCTCCGGCAAATCGACCACGCTCGCGAGCCTGATCAACTACATCAACGAAAACTACGACCACCACATCATCACGATCGAAGACCCGATCGAGTTTTATCACCATTCGAAGAAGAGCACGGTCAACCAGCGGGAGATCGGCAACGACGTGCCGAGCTTCTCCGAGGCCCTTCGCCGTGCCCTCCGCCAGGATCCCGACGTGATCCTCGTGGGCGAGCTTCGCGATCTCGAGACGATCGAGGCGGCGATCTCGGCGGCCGAGACGGGCCACGTGGTCTTTGGCACGCTCCACACGACGGGCGCCCAAGGCACGGTGAATCGCATCATCGACGCCTTCCCCACCAACCAGCAGGAGCAGGTGCGCACGCAGCTTTCCACGGCGATCATCGGCGTGGTGAGCCAGGCCCTGCTGCCGAAGATCGGCGGCGGCCGTGTGGCGGCCTACGAGATCCTGGTCTGCACGCCGGCCATCGGGAATCTCATCCGCGAAAACAAGACCTTCCGCATCAATTCGGCGATCCAAACGGGCGCGAAGCTCGGCATGCAGCTCCTCGACGACCACCTCTTCAAGCTCTGGAACGAGAAGAAGGTGGCGGAGCAAGACGTCATCGCCAAGTCGCAGAATCCCGACGAGCTCATCGCCCGCATCGAAAAAGCCAAACGTGGCATCTACGAAGACGACAAGGCGCAATAACCATGGCCCTCAAACGCCTCGGACAAATCCTGATCGATCTCGGCCTCATCGACGAGATCCAACTGGCCACGATGCTCGACGAGCAGCAGCAGCGTGGCGGCGAGCCCATCGGCAAGGTGGGCGTGTCGCTCGGCTTCTACTCCGACGAGCAGCTCGGCGAGGCGCTGGCCGAGCAATGGAGCACCACGTTTGTGACGCTCTACGATCGCGAGATCCCGCCGGCGGTGAGGGCGCTCATCAGCGAGCCGATGGCGCAGATGTATCGCGTGATCCCGCTTTCGCTCGAGGGCAACCGGCTCACGATCGCGTCGGCCGAGCCGCAGAAGATCCAGATCGCCGACGAGCTCCGCACCTTCCTCGGCTACGACATCCACGTGTGCGTGGCCACGGAGCCGGAGATCCAGAAGGCGATCGAGAAGCTCTTCTCGTCGGAGACGGAGAGCGTGGAATCGCTCGTCGACGATCTCGAGCATGACGACGATCTCGCCGCCGCGGCGGCCGCCGCCGGCCGCGACGGCCCCACCGATCTCACGAGCATCGAGGCCCTGGCCGAGAGCGCGCCTGTGCGCAAGCTGCTCAACATGGTGCTCCTGCTCGCGATCCGCGATGGCGCCAGCGACATCCACTTCGAGCCCTTCGAGCATGAATTCCGGATCCGGCTCAAGGCGGATGGCGTGCTTCAGGAGATGGTGCCGCCGCCGAAGCACCTTGCCTTCGCGATCACCACCCGCATCAAGGTGATGGCGAATCTCGACATCGCCGAGCGGCGGCTGCCGCAAGACGGCCGCATCGAGCTGAATGTGGGCGGCCATCCGGTCGATCTCCGCGTGAGCGTGCTCCCCACGCTCTTCGGCGAGAGCGTGGTGATGCGGGTGCTCGATCGCGGCGTGGTCTCGCTCGATCTCGACAAGCTCGGGATGGAGGAGGGGATCAAGCGAAAGTTTCGCGACGTCATGAAGCGGCCCAACGGCATCATCCTCGTGACGGGCCCCACGGGCTCCGGGAAGACGACCACGCTCTATTCCGCCCTCTCGGAGCTCAACGAGGTGGAAGACAAGCTCATCACCACGGAAGACCCGATCGAATACGACATCGACGGCATCGTGCAGGTGCCGATCGACAATGAGCTCGGCAACACGTTCGCGGCGATCCTCCGCGCGATCCTCCGGCAGGATCCCGATCGGATCCTGGTGGGCGAGATCCGCGACGTGGAGACGGCCGAGATCGCGGTGCAGGCCTCGCTCACGGGCCACATGGTCTTCTCCACGCTCCATACCAACGACGCCCCCTCCACGATCACGCGGCTCCGCGACATGGGCGTGCCGCCGTTTCTGATCACGGCCACGGTGGAGGCGATCATGGCCCAGCGGCTCGTCCGCCGGATCTGCGCCAATTGCCGCGAGGAGGTGATCCCGGGGCCCGACGTGCTCGCCGATCTCGAGCTGACGGGCGACCAGGTGATGGGCAAGAAGTTTTATCGCGGCAAGGGCTGCGACAAGTGCAATCGCACCGGCTACAAGGGCCGCCTCGGCCTCTACGAATTCATGATCATGAACGACGACCTTCGCGACATGATCATGCGAAATGCCTCCACGGAAGACCTTCGTGAAAAGGCCCGCAGCCAGGGCATGATCACGCTCCGCGATTCCGGCATGCAAGGAATCTTCGAAGGCCAAACCACCGCCGAAGAAGTGATCCGCGAAACCATCCTCGAAGCGTAACTGGTAGGACAGGCTTCAGCCTGTCACGAAAACCTTTAGCCTGTCATAAAAAATGCCCACCTACCTCTTCGAAGCCATCGACGCCGCCACCGGCAAAGAGATCAAAGACTCGGTCGAGGCCACCACCGAAGCCGAGGCCCAGGCCACGATCCGCGCCATGGGCTACATGGTGACGAAGCTCAAGGCAGGCAAGGCCCCCAAGGCGAAGGCGGGCGCCGCCAAAAAGAAGCCGGGCCGCACCTTCGCAATCGGCGGCGTCAAAACCAAAGACCTCACGCTCTTCACCCGCCAGCTCTCGATCCTGCAAGACGCCGGCCTGCCGATCCTGCGCAGCCTCAAGATCCTCGCCGAGATGCAGAAGCCCGGCCGCCTGAAAAACTCGCTCATGGACGTCTGCGACGAGATCGAAGGCGGCTCCACGCTTTCGGAAGCGATGGCCAAGAGCCCGAAGGCGTTTAACCGGCTCTATACAAACATGATCCGCGCGGGCGAGGCGGGCGGTGCCTTGGAAGTGATCCTCCGGCGCCTGTCGGAGTTCATGGAGCGGGCGCAATCTTTGAAGCGCAAGGTGAAGGGCGCGATGGTCTATCCGATCGTCGTGATCAGCGTGGCCGTGGGCATCCTCACGTTCATCATGCTGAAGATCGTGCCGCAGTTCAAAAAGATCTTCGACGATTTCGGCAGCGAACTGCCGCCGATGACGCAGCTTTTGATCGACACCTCCAACTGGATCGCCAATTACTGGTATCTGATCCCGGCGATTCCCTTCGGGATCAATCTCATCATCAAGGCGATCAAGCTCGTGCCCTATGGCCGCATGGGCTGGGATCTCTTCACGCTCAAGGCGCCGATCTTCGGCCAGCTGGTCGAGAAAAACATCATGGCCCGTTCCACGCGCACGCTCGGCACGCTCCTTTCCAGCGGCGTGCCGATTCTCGAGGCCTTGAATATCACGAAAGAGACCGCCGGCAACATGATGTTCGAGAAGCTCTTCTCGAAGGTCTCGGAATCGATCCGCGACGGCAATGCGATCGCGAAGCCGCTGAAGGAGTTTGCCAGTCCGCCGTTCAATCTGGTGGCGATGCTCTTCTGGACGGTCTTCGTGCCGGGCATCGGCGCGCTCCTTTACATGACGAAATACAAGAAGCCCGTCGTGGACGATCTCGTGGTCAACATGGTGGACGTGGGCGAGGAGTCTGGCGAGCTCGACACGATGCTCTACAAGGTGGCCGACACGTATGACGAAGAATGCGCCGTGCTCACGGAGAGCCTCACGAGCCTGATGGAGCCCTTGCTCATCATCTTCTTGGGCGGCGCCGTGGGCTTCATCGTGATCGCCCTCTTCCTCCCGCTGATCAAGCTGATCCAGGATCTCTCATGAGAGACCCGAAACCCACAAACGGTAGGACAGGCTTCAGCCTGTCACGCCCCCTAGGTGGGACAGGCTTCAGCCTGTCATCTCCTCAGCCTGTCATGCCTCCCCGGTGGGATAGGCTTCAGCCTGTCATGCCTTCGCGCCCTGCCTTCACCCTCACCGAGCTCTTGGTCGTCGTCGCGATCATCCTGGGGCTCATGGCGCTGCTCGCCGGCGCCGTGTCAAACGTCCGCGTGACGCAAAAAGCCAATGCCACCCGCGACCTGATCGCAAAGCTCGACCGAATCATTTCGGCCCAGATCGAAACCTACGATTCGCGGCCGGTCGACACCACTGATACGACAAAACTCGACCTACCTTCCAGACGCCTTCCAAACGGCAATGACAACCCCAGTTTTCCCACCGACTTGGTTTTCAAATACCACACCAGCCTTCGCGCCTGGCACATCCGTCGCAATCTGATCTCCGCCGACATCCCGGATCGATGGTCAGACGTCAGATACATGACGGAAATGGCAACGGCTCCCACTCCGAAGTGGACCCGTCGCTCTACCTTCCAGCGCATCTACATCGACATGTGGGACGCCGGATCGAAGAGCGGCTCAGTTCCGACTGACCAATTCGGTGGCGCCGAGTGCCTCTTCATGATCGTGATGCAAAGCGGCGTTGCGAATTGCCTCGATTGCGGCTCGATGACGACTTCAACCGTGGGTGACAAAGACAGCGATGGCTACATGGAATTTCTCGATGCGTGGGGCAATCCCATCGACTACCTTCTTTGGCCCTGCGCGTTTCAGGCAACCGGCCGTAGCACGCTTTTTTTTCAAAACCAGTTTGACGATCCATTGAACGATCCATATGGCGCCGCAAGCGTCCGCCCCACGCTGGGCATGCGGCCTCTGATCTATTCCGCTGGCCCAGACGGCCAATACTCGATCGATCGGGTAAAGGACTCGAGCACTTCCAACGCCGACATGGCGTCGCTGGGTTCGTCGGCCGATCAATACGGCGCACTGTGCGGCGATTGGAAAATAGCTCCGCGTTCAAACGCAGGTGCCCGAATGAATAGCGGCGCCGACGACAACATCACCAACTTCGACGCGGAGGCCAAGCAATGATCGCTTCCTCCCGCAAAGCCTTCAGCCTCGTCGAACTTCTGGTGGTGACAGGCCTCTTGGCTTCGTTGCTTAGCCTCGTCATCGTTGCGATGCGGCCAACGGAAGACGCGCAAATACGCCAGGTGGCGAATGCGCTCACATCCGCAATCATGCAAACCCAAACAAAGGCCTTATCCCGGACGGAAGGCGCTGCGCTCGCAATCTTTCCCTCCGGAACAAGCGTGGCCTTTTGCGAAATTGATCCGCCGATCATTGCAACCTCCACAACGGCCATAATTGCTTCAGCGACATCCGCCGTCATTAACTTTGTCGATCCGCCCTTTAATGCGGACACGGTCGCAAACGGCTATCAAATCCGCTTTTCCGCGGGCGGCTCCTACAGCCCATGGTTTCAGTTCGTGCCGGATAAAATTGTCGCTGTTCGCGGCACCGTTTCAATGCGGCCCGACCTCGGGCAAACCCCCGCCACCACGGTGTGGCCAACGTCCACAAGCGGTTCTATCGGCTGCGAAATATCTCGCATTCCACTGGCTTCTCAATCCGCTGTCTCGTTCCCGAAATCCGTGGTAATCGACACCCGCTTCAGTAGCGTCGGAGACGAAGTGTACGTGGAAACAAAGCCGTCGCCGCTGCTTTACTCGGCAAACCAACTTGGCGGAATGTATCTCCACTTCGACCGCACTGGTGTTCTTTCAACGATCATCCCCGGCAACGGCGGCGCCCCGATCAAGCCGATCAAGCCGATTTACATTCTCGTTAGAGCTGCTTCGCAAACCGCACCGCTTCAATCGCAAACCGCCACCTGGGTAACGATCTTTCCCGGGGTTTCTCGGGTGATGACAGGGAAAAACGTCCCGCAGCCGATTCCAGACGATTCGCCGCTCGGCAAAGAGCAACTGCCGGAGTATTACCGCGTTTATTACGGCAGAGCTCGGTCAAACGTCGTGCCATTCACGGAACCTGCCAAATAATCCAATGCGAAACGACACGGCTCAACTTGCTGCCCGCAAACGCAGATGCTTGGCTGCGCCGCCGGGCATCACGCTGCTCGAGGTCCTCGTCGCCTGCGGCATTCTCATGTTCGCGCTCTCGGGCATTGCCGCAATCCTCCCGGCCGCCGGCTCGCGGCTTGCGGAAAGCGTCGCGGAGGATCGCGCAGCCCTCATGGCAGCCAATGTGTATGCGGAACTTAACAGCCGGCAGTTGTTCAAGGCATCCCTATTCACAGGAGTGCCCAATGTAAATGCAAGCCCAAATCTCCAAAGTGAAGCCCTTGTACTTGGCAATCTTGGACCAACAGGGGATTGGACGGCCGTCGAAGGAGACGCGACCATCAAAGCGCAGAAAATGGCCCCCTTCTTTTTCACCAACCCTTTTAGTCCGTCCAGCAGTGGTACCTCTGCCGTCGATCGAGCTTTTGACGCTGTTTGGCCCTATGCCTCGATGAAAGCTTCGGTTGACAATTGCCGTGGTTTCTTTCTCGAGGACGAACTCGCTTACACCGAAGTCAACGGCTTGCCCACGAGTGTGTACGAAGTCGTCGCATCCGGAACGTCATTGGGCCCCCGGGCTTTCAAGCGTGGCGTTACGTGGGGAGCCACTCTTGCCAGGCTCACTACCGGTACAAATCCACCGACACCAGGCGCACCGGCTCAATTGAGTGTCGCCGTTTTTAAAAAAGCTGCTGACGCTCGCGGAATCGACCTCGAACAAATCAGCCCAACCCTCTATCGCCTGCCTGCCGGCCAGGAAACCATTCGCTCCACTTACCTGAAGCCATGCTCCTACGTTTTGGCATTACCAATCGGCTCATCCGCATCGCCTCCCCCGGGGCCCCAATGGCTCCGAATCAACTCCTCTTGGACTGTCCAGTCAACGACGGCTTCCGGCCGAGTGTCTTATGTGACTTTACCCGCGGAAGCGGACAAATTCTTCGATGGCACTTCGAAAGTATTGTGCGTGATTGGATTCAGCAACTTGATACGTGTCGACGTCTTTCCGGTAACCCTTGAGTAAAGCCGGCTGCTCCGCCCGCTCGCTTGGAACACCCGCAAAAACGAAAAGCTTATGGTCGCCTTATCTCAAAAGCAGTGGTCGAAGCGCCGCGGCATGCTTCTGCTCTTGGTCATGCTCATGCTGTCGCTCTTCATGGCGATCGGCGCCTGGCTGCTCACGATCACGCTGCGCTCACGCGCATCTGCCCGGGCATATGGCTCGGCAGCCCTCTCAGCGGGCCTGAACGACAATCTTTCTCGCAACATACTTGACGATGCATTGCTATTGCTGCTGCGCGGTGGCACGAATGGCTCGGTCGCGGTCTCCGGAACTACCGAGCCGATCTTGGCAGACAAATACGGGCCACCGGCGTTAGGAATCGGAACACTTGTGACCGGGTCGACCGCGCCCCCGGGCACCGGAATCGACAGGCCGATTCTTGCCTTGGACCTCACGCTGCCCGCTGCTTCGACAGCTGTGCTAAATCGGCTGAACGGCCGCGTGCTAACAATCAAGCCGACGACCAACGATGGTGACCTCGCCAGCCATCGCATTTTAGGATCGCAGATGACATCCGGCAGCACAGCGAGATGTTATCTGGATAACTCCCGAAAGCCGGCGTATCGAAAATACCCAACCGTAGCGTTCGATGTCGTTATTAATGGCCGAGAGTTTCCTCCGAGCGGTATAACTGCGACGGCAGGTTCGGCAACCATAAACAGTGGCACAGTAAGTTCCATTGCGGCCGGGACCGGCGGGTCTGAATATTCACAACTCTACCCGCCCGTAGTGGTCATTTCGCCGCCGCCGGTCGCAACAGGCACCACCGCAACGGCCGTCGCAATAGTAGATAGTTCTGGTCAGGTGACAGGATTCTCCGTTACGAATGCGGGTGCTGGATACCCAGACTCGCCCCCTCCCTCCGTCACAGTCGCTCCCCCTCAGGCAGAGCCATTTGATGCATTCGACGACGACAACCTCTGGCTTGCGCAGCCTCTCCTTGACAATAACCAAGTAGCCCGGTTCGACCGCTTATCGTTTTCCGGCACGTTCGCTCTGCCCGCGGTGGACAATGACAATGACGGTGTTTTGGATGGGATTTGGATCCCATCGGATGCCGCAATCGCATCGGCGATAGCGACAGGCAGGGCCACCCCCGCGCCTTTCGTCATCGCCGATCGCCCCTCGCCCCTCGGCGGCACGCTGCGATTTCAGGTTTCCTATTTGATTCTTGATCTCGATGGTCGGATCAACATCAATGCGGCCGGCATGGCCCGCCCCGAAAGCGGTTCCTACGGATCAATGGAAGTTCCGCTGGGCATGGGGTATGGCCCTGCCGACATCGATGCCTCACTCCTGTTTCCGGCAACATCGCCATCAGTGACGGGCACTTCGGCCTTCATCAACACTGGCACTTCCGGCACGACGGCTTGGGCCACGGTCATTTACGGAGGCACGTCGTCGGGCACGGCCCCTGCTCCCTCGGTCGTGCAACGCCGCTCACCGCCGCTCGTCGGCGACATGGCGGGGCGTTATGGCCTGAACGACAACCCTGGAATCGCCGGAGATGACTCCGGTCCCTACCAGCTCACGCTGAGTTCCACGTCGGGAACCTCCGCCAACTACAGCACGATCATCGCCGGCACAAACGCATGGGCAGACCTCCAGGCCCGAAAAAAGATCTTCATGACCGGCACCAGCGGACAAATCACTCCGGTCATGAATATCTTCTCAGTCACGCCCCTCACAAGCGCCACGGGCGCCTCTGCCCTCGACGCAACAGACGACCCATACGAGTTGAGGCTCGACTCAGATGCTCCACGCCCATCCGTAACCAGCCAAATCGGTGTGGCTGCGATTCTAGCCGGCCGCAACGACGACAATCCCTACACGCTTGCCGAAATGGAACGAATCCTGCGAGCGAACGACCCCGATGCTTTGCAGTTGCCCCAAAGGCTGGCGGCTGGGCTGCGCGACTTCTCGCAGAGATCGCGAATGATGATCACGACCGATAGTTGGGACACCCCCGCGATCACGGGGCTTGCTGGGCGTCGCATCCAGGAACAATTAGCAACTGCTGCGATTCAACCGCTTCAGTACTCGGCCAGCGCATGGGATCGGGTGACCGGCATTAACGCGATTTCTCCCGATGTCGCAGCCGGCCTGCGATTTAACATCAACAGGCCAATAATTTCCGACAACGATCTCACCACCGACTCGATTGACGAACGAAGTGACAAGCAGAACTACTGCAAGGGGCTTTACACGCTTGTCACCCTTCTAGGTGCTACGAACTCCGTATCGGCTGCCCAGTGGGCAGCCAACGTGATGGATTTCCGCGACCCCGACAACGTGCCCACCCGCTTTGAATATGACAAGATTCTCACTGACGGGTGGAACGCGTCGGGGGGAACTGACGTGGTTTGGGGCGCCGAACGCCCCGAGGTAGTGATCACCGAAGTGGCCGCGCGTCGCGACACTTCCACCGGCACTTCCGAATTATTTGTCTTGCTTCACCGTGTTCCGCACGCAACATCACCCGCAATTTGGGCGGCCGGTAATGTTCCTCTAAATACCTGGCGCATCCAACTGACTCCGTCAAGTGGCTCATCGTTCCATGCTCTTTCGGGAACCCTTGGCACAAGCGGCTCTTCCGCTTATTGCCGCGTCTTTACTTCGCCCCCAACGATGCCGGCGTACTTCACCGGGACAAACACTACGCCATTGGGAATCAATGGATTTGCTTTTCCGCCGACAGCCGCCTCCGGAACGATAGCCCTTCAGCGAGCCGTGACGTCGGGCGGAGAAACCACATTTGTCACCGTTGACACAGCCACGATCTCAATTCCTGACATAGCTTCCTCTACCCCGCCGCCGCCGCCGACTAAGCAACGTCGAGTAGGCCCCGCCGATCGATTGGACG
>Ga0315906_10006570_pt1 | contig 14366 bp, 15 predicted proteins | sample LakEriMetagenome_4_FD_203526 | JGI IMG/M metagenome (GOLD analysis project Ga0315906, IMG submission 203526) | Freshwater fungal communities from buoy surface, Lake Erie, Ohio, United States - Buoy 2 MA122 | ecosystem: Environmental > Aquatic > Freshwater > Lake > Lake biofilm | place: USA...
CCCATGAAGTCGAGGTTCACGGCACCCGTTGCGCCCCAGGCGACGAACACGAGCGCGAGCGGCGCGAGGATGATCCACGCGAGGATTTTCTTGCCCTTGAGGGAGTCGCCGATTTTCTGGAGCATGGTGTGGACGGCAGTTTTGGTCGGGCCGGCAGTTTAATGAAACCCCCCTCCGCCCGCCACCGGCACCCATGCCACAATACGCCCCCATGACAGCCCCGCGCGCAGCGCTCATCGACGGTAAGGCCATCGCCCGTGAGGTGCGCGCCCTGGTGCGCGCGGCCGTGGACCGCCGGGTTGCCGCCGGGGGGCGCCCGCCGGGGCTCGCCGTGGTCATGGTTGGGGACAACGCCGCCTCGCATGTTTACGTGCGCCACAAGCGCAGCGCCTGCGCCGAATGCGGCATGTATTCCATCGCCGTGGACCTGCCCCGCTCGACGAGTGAGGTGGAGCTGCTCGCCCGCATCGATGAGCTCAATGCCGACGATCGCATCGACGGCATCCTCGTGCAGCTGCCCCTGCCCGAGCACATCCGCCAGACCTCGGTGGTCGAGCGCATCGACCCGCGCAAGGACGTCGACGGGTTTCATCCCTACAACATCGGCCGGCTCGCTGAGCGCAACCCGCTGATTCGGCCCTGCACGCCGTATGGCGTGATCCGCCTGCTCGATCACATCGGCGTGTCGGTCAAAGGCAAGCACTGCGTGGTGGTGGGCGCCTCGAACATCGTCGGCCGCCCCATGTCGCTCGAGCTTTTGCTGATGGGCGCAACGACCACCGTGACGCACCGCTTCACCCAAGACCTCGCCCACCACGTGCGCGAGGCCGAGATCCTCGTGGCCGCGGCGGGCAAACCCGGGCTCATCAAGGGCGAGTGGATCCGCCCGGGTGCGGTCGTGGTCGATGTTGGTATCAACCGCATGCCCGACGGCTCGCTGTGCGGCGATGTGGAGTTCGAGGCCGCCGCGGAACGCGCCGGCTGGATCACCCCGGTCCCGGGCGGCGTCGGTCCCATGACCGTGGCCATGCTGATGCAAAACACCCTGGAAGCTGCGCTTCGGCGCGGGGCGTAGCGCGGGGGCGCGGGGCTATACTCCCGCCCATGCCCGAAATCACAGTCATTCTCGACGAAGAAACCGACCGTCTCGCACGCGCGGCGGCCGAAGCCGCGGGCGTCCCCTATGGTCGTTGGGTTGCAGATCTCATCCGGGCCCGATCCCTCTGGCCCGCTCACGTAATGGCGATGGCGGGCAGCGCGCTGGATTTTCCGTTGCGCGAGGAGATCGGTGAGACGGGCGGGGAGGATGTCCCGCGCGTGAAGCTCGCGAAATGAGGTATCTACTCGATACGAATACCGTGTCGTACCTCTTTCGCGGGGAGGGGCAAATCGCGGCGCATATGTCCCGCGTTACCCCAGCGCAAATCGCCATTCCGGCTGTGGTGGTCTTAGAGATTCGTTACGGGCTATTGAAGACCCCGACACGACGTATCCAGGCGCAGTTTGAGGAACTACTGCGTTGGATCACTGTGGTGCCCTTCGACCACGAGACGACGGTGCATGCGGCGAAAGTTCGAGCCAATGCCGAGCGTCGCGGTCGCCCTATCGGTGCGTATGACACCCTGATCGCCGCTACCGCGCTGCAATTCGACAGCATCCTCGTGACACGCAACGTTTCCGAGTTTCGATTCGTTGAGGGGCTGCAGCTCGCGGATTGGTTCAACGCCACGGGACCCAACCGACCGCTCCGAATTAACGAACCGCAGCCGCCTGCCTATCTCTCAGCCAGCGCATGCGGGGCCACACAACGCGCCTCGCGTTCAATCTCGCCGTCGAACTGGGTGATTTAACTCAGCTGCGGCGCCAGACGGTGACGCCGCCTGGCTTGTCTTCGAGCACGATGCCCGCCGCGGCGAGCTCATCGCGGATCTGATCGGAACGCTTGAAGTCCTTGCCCGCACGCGCGGCCTTGCGCTCGGCAATCGCCGCTTCGATGCGTGCATCGTCCCAACCGTCGCCCTGAGCTGTGGCGGCGCTCTTCGAAGCGCGGAACCACTCCTCTGCGGGCAACGCCAAAACGCCGAGCACGGCACCGATGGCGCGCAGCTCCTGTGCCAGTGCCGTGGCGCGACCCAAGTCACCGGCATCGCGAGCGCGATTGATCTCGCTCGCCAGCGACTGCAACACCGCGACGGCCTCAGGGGTGTTGAAGTCGTCGTCCATCGCGGCGTGGAAGGCCTGCCAGGCGGGCGAATCATTGGCGCCGTTGCTGGATGGCGCGCTGGCTGAGGTGACGGCCCCCGCTGCAGCGACCGGCGGTGCTTCGAGCCCCCGCAAGGCGGTGTACAGACGACCGAGCGCCGCATCCGCCTGCTCGATCTGCGCCAACGAATAGTTTATCGGGCCTCGGTATTGGCTACCGATCAGGAAATACCGGAGCACCTCGGGGTGACGCACATGCCCTGAGGCGAGCACGTCGCGGATGGTGAAGAAGTTGCCGAGCGACTTCGACATCTTCTCGTCATCGACATTGACGAAGCCGTTGTGCATCCACACGTTGGCGAAATGATCGCCCGTTGCCGCGCAGGACTGGGCGATCTCGTTCTCATGGTGCGGAAACTTCAGATCCATGCCGCCCGCGTGGATGTCGAAGTGCGTACCCAAAATCTCGGCCGACATCACCGAGCACTCGATGTGCCAGCCCGGGCGTCCTTCGCCCCAGGGAGACGGCCACGAGGGCTCACCCGGCTTGGCGCGCTTCCAGAGGACAAAATCAAGCGGATCGCGCTTGCTTTCCTCCACTTCGACGCGCGAGCCCGCGCGCAGATCAGCGAGGCGCTTACCGGAGAGCTGCCCGTAGTTCGCGAAGCTCGACACCGAATACATCACATCGCTATTGCCTGCGACGTACGCATGACCCTTCTCGATCAGCGTTTCAGCCAGCGCGATCATGCCGGCCACATGCTCGGTAGCGCGTGGCTCGTGATCAGGGCGCAAAATATTCAGCCGATCGTAGTCCTCGTGCATGGCGGCGATGTAGCGCGCCGTGAAGGTGTCGATGGGCTCGCCGAGCTCCGCAGCGCGACGGATGATCTTGTCGTCGATATCGGTGATGTTGCGCACGAAGATAACGCGATACCCACGATGCGCGAGGTAACGGCGCACCACATCGAACGCGACTTTCGAGCGGGCGTGGCCGATATGGCAAAAGTCGTACACCGTATCGCCGCAGAGGTACATGCGTACCTCGCCCTCGCGAATAGGGCGCAGCAGTTCCTTGTGGCCAGTGAGCGAGTTGTGGATCTGGATCGTCATGAGGCGAGCCGTTCGAGGCGTTGCAGGGCGCGGGCTGCACCCATTAGTTTGAGTAGCGGGGCGAGCTCGGGGCCGTGCCCCTGACCCGTCAGCGCGTAGCGCAGCGGCTTGAAGAGTTCGGGGCCCTTGCGGCCTGTGGCCTCGCGCACGGCGTGAGTAATGGCCTTCCAGTCCGTGCCATGCGTGCGCACGGCCGCAGCAGCGGCGACAAAGAATTCTTGGCCCGCGGCGCCGATGAGCGCCGCGCCCTCAGCATCAGGCGGTGGCAATTCACCGAAGACGACCGCGAGCCAGGGCTCGATCTCGGCGGGCAGCACGACATTGGCCTGAATGACCGCGACGAACTCGCGCGCAGCGGCCTCCGCAAGCGACGCCGGCAGATGCGGCCGCATCCACTCGAGCGCCGCCTCAGCAGAGAGCCGATGGACGGCATCGCGCTGCCAGACCTCGAGCTGCACCGGGTCGAACCGCGCGGGCGAGCGCACGAGATGCTGCGTATCAAAGGCAGACGCCAGTGCCTCAAGTGGCTGCAAGCCGTGCAGATCGCTGGAGTGCCCGAGTCTGAAGAGGTGATTGTTGAGCGCGATCGGCAGATAGCCGCTCTCGCGCAACTGCCGCAGCGATTTAGCGCCGAATCGCTTGGAGAGCGGCGAACCGTCCGCGCTCGTGATCAGCGACAAGTGACCATAGGTCGGTGCGCGCAAGCCGAGCGCCTCGGCGAGCAGCAGCTGCCGTGGTGTATTCGAGAGATGGTCCTCACCGCGCAGCACCGTGGTGACGCCTGTGAGTGCATCATCGATCACATTCGAGAAAAAGAACGCAGCCGAGCCATCCGCTCGCTGCACGATGAAATCGCCGATATCCGCGCAGGCGAACACCTGCTCACCATGCACGAGATCCGTGAATTCGACGCGACCCGCATCGGGCACCCGAAAACGCAGCGTCGGTTTACGGCCCTCCGCGAGTCGAGCGGCGCGTTGATGGGCATCGAGGTTGCGGCAGGTGCCGGCATAGCGCGGTGGACGACCCGCCGCGAGTTGCGACTTGCGACTGATCTCGATCTCAAGCGGCGTGCAATAGCAGGGATACACCCGCCCCGCCTGCTCAAGCTGCGCGAAGGCCTTGGCATAGACCTCCCCTCGCCGGCTTTGCTCGACGATTTCGCCATCCCAGGGCAAGCCGAGCCACTGCAAATCGGCTTTCAACTGGGCGGTGTATTCCGGCTTGCTGCGCTCGGCATCGGTGTCTTCGATGCGCAGCAGGAACTGCCCTCTGCTGCGCTTGGCGAGCAGGTAGTTGAACAGCGCCGTGCGCGCATTACCGAGATGCAACTCACCGCTCGGGCTTGGCGCAAAACGCGTGACAGTCATGGCAGGGGCGTCGGTCATGCGGCGCGCAGCAGGAATTCAACCTTGACGGCGTCGTACGGGAACTCAATGCGCCCGTCCTCGGCCCGCCGCAACACCCCGGCTTGCAACAGCGCGGTCACATCGCCATGAACCGCCTTCACATCCCGCCCGACACGCCGCGCGGCCTCACGGATGGATATCGGCCCCGCCCCACAAAGCCGCTTGAGTAGCTCCCAGCGCTTCGCGGTCAAAACACCCCACAAGAGCTCAGGCGTCTCGAAACTGATGCGAGCGTCACGCTCGGCCTTGCCGCTTTTGGCAGCGCGGGCGACCTTGCGACAGACGTCCTGCAGCGACTGAACTTCCAGTACGACGGTGCTCACTGATTTTCCTCGGGGATCCGGGGCGCAATCCTAACATGCGGGTCTGCGCCGCCCGGGGGCCCTGGCCTACAATGCGGCGGTGCGCTACCTCTTCATCTCCGATCTGCACCTCGACGCCAGCGCCCCTGCCGCGGTGGAGGCGTTCATCGCTTTTTCGCGTGGCACCGCACGCGAGGCGGATGCGCTCTACATCCTCGGGGATCTGTTCGAGGTGTGGATCGGCGATGACGATGCGGACCCCGCGCGCGAGCGCGTCTGCGCCGCTTTGCGGGAACTCACCGCGGCAGGCGTGGCGGTGTTTGTGATGCAGGGCAATCGGGATTTCCTCTACGGCGAGCGCTTTGAAGCACGCACGGGCTGCACGCTACTGCCCGACCCTGTGGTGGCCCATCTCGGTGGTGAGCGCGTGCTCTTGACCCATGGGGATCTGCTCTGCACGGGCGACACCGCCTATCAGGAACTGCGCACCACGGTGCGCGACCCGCGTTTTCGGGAGCGGGTGCTCGCGCTGCCCCTCGAAGCGCGCCAGTGGATCGCCGACACGGCCCGCAGCGGCAGCAAGGCGCACACACGCACCACGGCCGCCAACATCATGGACGTGACGCCCGCGGCGGTTGAGGCCGCGTTTCGGGCAAGCGGTTGCCTGCGGATGATTCATGGGCACACGCACCGTCCGGCCACGCACACGCACACTGTTGAGGGCGCTCGGGCCGAGCGTTGGGTGCTCGCCGCCTGGGATGCCGAGGGCAGCGCGCTCGAAGTGAGCGAGTCGGGCTGGCGGGTGCTGCCTGCGGCCGCGGCGCCGTCCGCCGCCGCACCTTAAGCCGCTACGCCTGCGGCGGCCCAGAATGAAACCTGAACTCGGGATCGGCTGAGGTCGCAAGCTCCGCCTCGACTGTGGCGATTTCCTTGAGCCGCACCGCAATGGCGCCGGTCGCATCACCCTGGACGTCGGCGAGTTTCAGATACAACTCGAAATGCCGCGCCTCGGAGGCCTCAAGCCCGGTGTAAAGCTGCTGCACCGCCTCGGGCAGCCCTCCGTGAGCGGAGAGCAGCCGGAAGCGCTCGCAGGAGCGCGCTTCGATGAGCGCGCCGCAGAGCAGCAGATCCAATTTCCGGTAAGGCTCGTGGGTGCGCAGCGCCGCACGCAAGCCTGAGGCATAACGACCCGGCTTCACGCGCAGATACGGCACCGAGTGCTGCTGCATCAGCTTGTCCACCTGCTCGAAATGTCGCAATTCCTCGCGAGCAAGGCGCGAGAGGCGCGTGGCGAGCGGGCGATCTTCCGGGTAGGCGAACATCAGCGCGAGCGCCGTGGATGCCGCTTTCTTTTCGCAATTGGCGTGATCGGCAAGCAGCTGCGGCCATTGCGCCACGGCCGCCTCGACCCACTCGGCCGGGGTCGGTGCGAGCAGCGGAGCGAGGCTCACACGCCGCGGACGATCTTCAGCGTGCTCGCCCCAACGCGTTTACGGGCCTTGGCCAGATCCGAGCGCTCCTGGCGCAGCCGCTCGAGATATTCCGGCGTGATATCGCCCGTGATGTAACGACCCGAGAAACAGGAGGTGTCGAATTCTTCGACGCGCGAGTCATCGTGCTGGCAGGCGCTCTCGAGGTCTTCGAGATCCTGGTAAATGAGCCAGTCGGCACCGATGAGATCGCGCACCTCGTCTTCGGTGCGCGAGGCGGCGACGAGTTCGCTCGCGGCCGGCATGTCGATGCCGTAGACGTTCGGGTGGCGCACGGGCGGTGCCGCCGAGGCGAAATACACCTTGTGCGCCCCCGCTTCGCGCGCGAGCTCGATGATCTGCGCCGAGGTCGTACCACGAACGATGGAGTCATCGACGAGCAGCACGTTCTTGTTACGAAACTCGAGATCGATGGCATTGAGCTTGGAGCGCACCGACTTCTGCCGCTCTTCCTGCCCCGGCATGATGAACGTACGGCCGATGTAGCGGTTCTTGATGAAGCCCTCGCGGAACTTCACTCCCAACCCCTGCGCCACCTGCAATGCGGCCGTGCGGCTCGTATCGGGAATCGGGATCACGACGTCGATGTCGTGATCGGGGCGCTCGCGGCGAATCTTGTCAGCGAGTCGATCACCCATGCGCATGCGCGCGCGCTGCACCGACACGTTGTCGATGATGCTGTCGGGACGGGCGAAATAGACATACTCGAAAATGCAGGGGGCATGGCGCGTGGTCGACACGCACTGCTGCGAATTAAGCCGACCCGCTTCGTCGATGAACACGGCCTCACCCGGCGCGATATCGCGTACGTGCGTGAACCCCAGCATGTCGAGCGCCACCGACTCGGAGGCCAACATGTACTCGCGACCTTTGGGCGTGTCGCGCTCGCCGAGCACGAGCGGCCGAATGCCGTTCGGATCACGAAAGCCCAGGATGCCGTGGCCGATGACCATGGCCACCACCGCATACGCACCGCGGCAACGCCGATAGAGCGCACTGACCGCAGCGAAAACGTCTGCCGCAGTCACCCGCGGCGTACCGACCCGCTGCAGCTCCGAGGCGAGCACGTTGAGCAGCACCTCGGAGTCCGAACTCGTGTTGAGGTGGCGCCGCTCCTCGCGGATCAGCACATCGGCCAGTTCAGCCGCGTTGGTGAGATTGCCGTTGTGCCCGAGCACGAGACCATACGGCGCATTGACGTAGAAGGGCTGGGCTTCAGAGGCGCTGTCGCAACCTGCTGTCGGATAGCGGACGTGACCGATGCCGATATTGCCGCGGAGCTCAAGCATGTCCTGCTGACTGAACACATCGCGCACGAGGCCCGAACCCTTGCGCATGGACACGAGCCCATCGACGGCCGTGACGATGCCCGCGGCGTCCTGCCCGCGGTGCTGCAGGATGGTGAGCGCGTCATACAGACGCTGGTTGACGGGACCGGTACCGACGATGCCTGCTATGCCGCACATGGAGTGTTCCTCGCAGCGCTAGAGCGGAAGTTTGGAAAAATCGAGCAGCTCCTGCTTGCGCATGAGCGGTGCGAAATCGATGGCCGAATCGATGATGTCCGCGGCGGTCAGCGCCACCGGGCGCAGGCGCGCGGACTTCCACCACTCGGCATCCTGCAGGCCAAATTGCAGGCCGAGCAACACGGCCACACCCACGACGAGGCAACCGCGCGCAGCGCCGAAGAGCAGCCCGAGCATGCGATTGATGGGCGCGAAAATCGAACTCTTGATGGTCTTGCTGAGCAGCGCGCCGATCACCGAGACGATGACGTAGGCGCCGATGCCCACAAACAGACAAGCCGCGATGGTGCGATGCTTCGGGGACTCGAGCCACTCGACGAGCGGCGCGGCGAGTTCACCGTAGCGTGCGCCGACGAAGAGCGCTGCGACCCACGCCAGAAGACTGAAAATTTCAGCGACGAGCCCGCGAAGCAAACCCCAGATCGCGAAAGCGAGAAAGATCGCGATGATGAGGTAATCGAGCACCGTCATGGTGCGCGATTCTACTTGACCACCGAGCCCTTGTGGCCGGCTTCGTTGAGGCGTTTGAGCAGCGCATTTGCCGCAGCGCGGTCGATCTCGGGGCCGACGCGAACGCGATACATGCGTTTGCCGGAGGCGGTGACTTCCTTGACGTTGGGCGTGAAGCCCTGGCGTCGCAAGGTACGCTCGAGCCGATCAGCGCTCGCGCGATTGACGAACACGCCGAGTTGCACGAAGTACGTGCCCGTCGGCGCAGGAGCGGCCCTGGCGAGTTCCGCGGCAGGTGGTGCGACGGCGGGCGCAGCCGTCGCGGCAGGCGCCGGCTTAGCGGTCGGGGTGGTCGCCGCGCTGACGGCAGCCCCCGACGGCACGGTGGCGTTGGGCGTCGCGGCCGGTGCCGGCTCCATCACCGCCGGAGGCGTCGGTAATTCAATGGGCGCAGGCGGCGGTGCCGATGTCGGCGCGGGAGTCGGTGTGGCGCCCGCCGGTGCGCGGGCCGCCTCAGTCAGATCGATATCGATGCTGCGCTCGGGGGCACTACCGGCCTCGCTCGGCAACAAGGCGTTGGGCCGCGCCGCACGGCCCGACCCCGTGAGCAGCTCCGGCAGCAAGGCCACCGCCAGCAGCACGAGTATCACGGCGCCGGTGAGGCGATGTTTCAGCGCGGTATCCAAGCGCAGGATTATATCCGAAGCCAGTCGAGCGCCGGCCCGACCACGTGGAACGAGCCGAATACGACGACGCGCGTGCCGGGCTCGGCCAGCGCGCAGGCGGTGGCACAGCCCTCTGGCACGTCGGCCACGAGAGCGACGCTACGCACCTCAGCCGGAAGCCTCGAGCGCAGGGTCTCGGCATCGCAGCCACGCGCACCCTCGAGACCGCACAGCACCCACTCGTCGATGACGGGCGCGAGGAACTGACCGATGGCCGTTGCGTCCTTGTCACCCAGGATGCCGACGACGCCCAAGGTTCGGGCACGCGGCAACTCGCGCAGTGAATCGGCGAGCACGCGTGCGGAGTCGGCGTTGTGCGCCACATCGAGAATCCACTCGCAACCCTCGTGCTGCACGCGCTGGAAGCGTCCGCGCGGCGCGGCGCGCTGCAGCGCCTCAAGACAGGCCGCACGATCGAGTCGCTGCCCGGGGACGAGATCCGCTCGACGCTCGAGCAAGGTCTCAAATGCGGCCAGCGCTGCGGCACCGTTCGCCGGTCGAGCAGGCCCCACGAGGCTTGTCACGGGTTCGAAATCGACGCCGAGCTCACGCACCGGACAGCCGAGCGTAGCGATGACCTCGCGCACGCTCGCAGGCCAAGGGGGCATGCCGAGAATGACAGGGTGCCCGGCGCGGCAGATACCCGCTTTCTCGCGACCGATGTGCTCGACCGTGGGCCCGAGCCAGTCCATGTGATCGAGTCCGATGGAGGTGATCACCGCGACGTCCGCATCGATGATGTTGGTGGCATCGAGTCGCCCGCCGAGGCCCACCTCGACGATCGCCACCGCCACGCGCTGCGTCTGGAAGATCAGATAGGCCGCAAGCGTGCCGTATTCAAAGAATGTCAGCGGCAGAGTGCCGCGCGCCTGCTCGATGCGCTCGAATGCTTCGATCAGCGTGGCATCGCCCACCGGCGCGCCATCGAGGGCGATGCGTTCGTTGTAATGCTGCAGGTGCGGTGAAGTGTAGGTGCCGACCCGAAGGCCACTCGCACGAGCGAGCTCCGTGAGACAGGCGACCGTCGACCCTTTGCCGTTCGTGCCGGCGACAAGCACGGTCGGGATACGCCAGGGCAAAATCCCAAGCCGGGAGGCCACCTCGCGCACTCGCTCGAGGCCGAGTTCGATGGCATTCGGGTGCTGCGCCTGCTGGTGCGCGAGCCAGTCAGCCAGCGGGCGCATCGGGCGGGGCCGCAGGAGGCTGCCGCAGCAACATGCGCAGCGCCCGCGCCAGTTGCGATCGCAACTCGCGGCGATCGACGATCATGTCGATCACGCCGTGTTCGAGCAGGAACTCGCTGCGCTGGAAGCCCTCGGGCAGCGTCTCGCGCACGGTCTGCTGGATCACACGAGGCCCGGCAAAACCGATCAGCGCCTTGGGCTCGGCGACATTGAGATCCCCGAGCATTGCGAGGCTCGCAGACACACCGCCCGTCGTCGGGTCGGTGAGCACGGAGATGAACGGCAGCCCTTCAGCGGCCAGTCGCGTGAGTGCGGCGCTCGTCTTGGCCATCTGCAGCAGCGAGAGCAAGGCTTCCTGCATGCGGGCGCCACCGCTCGCGGAGAAACACACGAAGGGCGCACGGCACGCGATCGCCTCTTCGACACCCCGCCGAAAGCGCTCACCCACCACCGAGCCCATCGAGCCGCCGAGGAACTGGAACTCGAACGCGGCGGCCACCACGGGCATGCCCTCGAGCGTGCCCGCCATCACCACCATCGCGTCCTTCTCGCCCGTGCTCTTCTGTGCAGCGACGAGACGATCCTTGTAGCGCTTGCTGTCGCGGAACTTGAGCGGATCCTGCGGGCTGACCCCCGCGCCCACTTCCGTCCCGCTGCCGGCATCGAGAAAGCGGTTCAGTCGCTCGCGGGCGCCAATGCGCATGTGGTGCCCGCACTTGGGACACACGTGCTGGTTGCGCTCGAGCTCGGCGCGATAGAGCGGTGCGTCGCACACCGCGCATTTGATCCACAACCCTTCGGGCACCGAGCGCGAGCGCCGCTCGGTCTTGATCCGCGAGGGAACGATTTTTTCGAACCAGGCCATGGGGTCAGGAATATACCGGATCGGGCAGGCGGAAGGCCGCGGGATACTCGATGCGCCGCAGGGCGAGACCCTCGGCCGCAGCCGTGGGCGCATTGGCACGCCGATCGCGCCCTTCGAGCAGCGTTTTCACTGCCTCGGGACTGCGCTCGCCCCGCCCGACATCGATCAGCAACCCCGCGATGTTGCGGACCATGTGGTGCAGGAAGGCGTTGGCCGCGATGTCGATGTGCACGAGTTCGCCACTGCGCTCGATCTGCAGTCGATCGACGCGGCGGATCGGGGAATTCGACTGGCACTCGGCCGCGCGGAATGCACTGAAGTCATGTTCCCCGAGCAGATGCGCGGCCCCCTGCTGCATGCGCTCGATATCGAGCGGCGCATGGATCCAGGTGGTTCGACCCTCGTGCAGCGCGCTGCGCGCGGCGCGATTGAGAATGCTGTAGCGATAATGACGCCGCAGAGCGCTGTAGCGCGCATGAAAAAACTCGGGCACCGGACGCACCCAGCTCACGCTAGCCTGCCGTGGCAGATGTGCGTTGGTGCCAAGCACCCAGGCGCGCATCGAGCGGCGCACGCTCGTCTCGAAATGCGCGACCTGCCCTTGCGCATGCACGCCCGCGTCGGTGCGCCCGCCGCACACGACCGTGATCGGCTCATCGGCCACGAGCGAGAGTGCGCGTTCGAGTTCGCCTTGCACGGTGCGCAGGTGCGGCTGCTGCTGCCAACCGCAGAAGTGGGTGCCGTCGTATTCGACACCCATGGCCCATCGGGTCATGACTTCGGCAAGGAATCCAGCAGTCGCAGGGCCTCGGCGCGCTGCGTTTCATCGCCCGTGCGCAGCGCCGTCTGCAACTCCATCATGGCCGAATCGAAATTGCCCATTTCGATGTAGGCCCGTGCGAGGTCGATCATGCTGCCCGCCTCATCGATGGGCGGCGGATCGCCCTCAAGATCATCGGGCAGCGGCGGCGGCGTGACTCGCGTCTCAGGCGTCGCGAATGCGGGTTCGGCGGCGGCCATGGTCGCAGCGCCCATAGTGGCTGCCGCGGCACCGGCTGCGGCGCCACCCGTACCCGGTCGCATCAGCACATCCTCAAGATCCTCGGGCTCAGCGCGCGAGGGCTTGATGGGCGGCAGGTCAAAGGTCATCTCCTGCGCAGGCTCAGCGCTTGCGGCTGCAGCCGCCGCACGACGACGACGGGCAATGACGAGCGCGGCGATGCCGAGGACCAGTGCACCGCCGACGCCAGCGAGTGCCCACCAGTAGTGCTGGGCGAGCTCGAGTGCGCGCTGCTGCAGGCTGGGCGCGGGCGTAAATGGCGGCGGCGCAGGCAGCACCGGGACTTTGGGGCCCGAGGCTGAGGGAGTCGCGCTCGGCGCGCCGCTCGGCGAGGTAGTCGGTGCGGCGGCGGCCGGCGTGGTCGACACCGGCGATGGCGGGCTGGCACCGCCGACGGGCGCCGGGGCCACTACCGGGGGCGGCGCTACTTTGACCTTCTCGACCTGTCCGAGCCGAGCCTGCAGGGCAGCGAGTTCACGCTCGGCCTGCGCCACTCGGGCCTCAAGCGACTTGAAAGCGGGATCCCGCGCAACCGCGACGGGCGGGACGACCACAGGAGCGGCGGCGACCGCGGGTGCAGCGGGCGCGACCGGCGTTGCGGGTGCAGCGACCGGCTTGGCCGGGGCGAGAGGCAGCGCCGATGCGGGCTTGGCTGCGGGTGCGGGTGCGGCCTTTGCCGCGGGCGCTGGCGGCGACGGCGCGACCTTGGGCACCGCAGGCTTGGCCGGTTCGCTCGCGGCGGGCGTGCTCGCAGAGGGAGCGCTCTGGCCCCAGATGCCGAGCTGGCGACCCACCTCACGATTGGCCTCCGCGTTCGACACCGCCCGCAGCGTTGGCGCATCCGGCAGCTTCAGCGTCGAGCCCACCTTCATATCGCCCATGCCGTTGCCGAAGGCCTCAGGGTTGGCGCGATAAATGCCGAGCATCGTCTGCGCCAGCGTGGCGCCGGTGCGAGCAGACCACTCACGCGAGATCGACATCAAGGTTTCATTGCGTCGAACCGCGCGGGTGACAGCGTTGGTGTCGGCGCCCATCTTGGGCACGCTCGCCGCCGGAATGATGGTCTCCGCCACGACCGGTGCACGACTCGCCGCAACCGGCGGAGCCACGGGCGCAGACGCCGCCGGTGCCGACGCAGCAGAAGGCGAAGCGACTGGCGCAGCCGGTGTCGACTCCTGCCCTGCCTCGCTCGTTGACAAGCTCGTCTGCGATTGCACCGGCGCGGGCGGTGCCGGCGGTTTTTCTTTGACGAGGACCGTGTAGGCGCGCAGGGTGCGGCCGCGACCCCAATCAGCCACCATGAGGAAGCTCAGCGCCGACACGTTGATGGGATCGCGCGTGCGGACCCGAACCAGCGGCTCGCCTGACGCTGAGCGATCAAGCTGCACGGTTGCGCTCGCCATGGCCGCAGGACGGCTGCGTTCAGGCAACTGCGGTCGCAGATTTTCGAGCTCTTCAGGCTTGGCCTGCAGCACCGGAATCTCAAGATCGAGGGGCTCCCCGAGCCCGGAGAGGATCTTGGAGCGCCCGAGTTCGAGCGCAGAGGCAGGCAGCGGCGAAATCAACACCGCGGCCAACAGGGCTGTGACGAACGCGCGCATGGCGATCAAAGGTACTCGCGGACCAGGATTTCCGCAATCTGCACGCTATTCGTGGCAGCGCCCTTGCGGATGTTGTCGGAGACGATCCAGAGATTGAGGCCACGCTCGTGCGAAATATCCTCGCGGATGCGCCCGACGAACACCCGATCATCGTTGGCAGCCTCGACAGCCGCTGTTGGGTAGCCGCCGGGCTTACGCGTGTCGATGACCTTCACGCCGGGGGCCGCCTCGAGCAGCTTGCGCGCCTCGGGCACGGTGAGTTTGCGAGCGGTCTCGATATTGACGACCTCGGAGTGCCCAAAGAATACCGGCACGCGCACGGTCGTCGCGTTCACCTTGATGTCGGGGTCGGCAAAGATCTTGCGCGTCTCCCAGAACATCTTCATTTCTTCTTTGGTGTAGCCGTTGTCCTGAAACTTGTCGATTTGCGGCACGACGT
>Ga0315906_10006571_pt1 | contig 14366 bp, 7 predicted proteins | sample LakEriMetagenome_4_FD_203526 | JGI IMG/M metagenome (GOLD analysis project Ga0315906, IMG submission 203526) | Freshwater fungal communities from buoy surface, Lake Erie, Ohio, United States - Buoy 2 MA122 | ecosystem: Environmental > Aquatic > Freshwater > Lake > Lake biofilm | place: USA: Lake...
TTCGTTTACATCTGTTGATGATCTGTCATCATAACGGAGGGCATCAGGAACTGGTGCGAGGTTTACGCCAGTATCAATGTGTTCCAAGATGTGCATGGGAACGGTAATGAAGTCATAATAGAGACCTGGTGCCTTTTCTAGCACGATATCGACGATAAATTCACTGCCTTCGTTGTAGATGTTACCTGGCTGGTAGGAAGGACGCACGGTCTTAATGCTGGAAACTCTGATATTAAGTCCACTATTAGCGAAACTTTTAAGTTTTTCTACATAATTTCCACTTTGCTTCTTAAAGAAATCATCACCATATGCTCCTTCTTTGATTTTTACCAAATCACCAACAAGCAATCCGCCTCTGGTGAAGCGTTGAATTGCAGACTCGTATAATTTTGTGAATTTACCCATGATTACAATTATTTATATTTAGCATCGACGATTTCGATAGTTTTATTCTAAATATTTGTATGTCTTCCATTGTAATCACCGAGCTAAACAAATTCCCAAAACAAAGGGATTACACATATAAGGATTTGGAAGTGGATTTGCAGATAAATTATACTAAAAAAAAACCACTTAATGGTGTAAATGAACAATCGGATATTGTGGTTGATTATGATGCTGCCGCTATAAAAAACAGTATTTTTAATATTTTTACCACCGCACCAGGTCAAAAACTACTTAATCCAACATTTGGATTAAATCTTCTATATTATCTTTTTACAGGAATTACTGAAGAAAATGCAAGAATGCTTGGAGATACAATTCTTAAAGGAATAACAAAATTTGAACCAAGAGTTACGGTTGACTATATAAACATTACAACCAATTACGAAAACCAAGAATATACAATAGACCTGTTTTTATCGGTCCCCTCATTAAATATTAAAGGATTGCAGATAAAGGGAACTTTGGCTGAATCCGGATACTACTTTAACTAAAATGGCTGACAACGAAATAACAAATCAAAACTTTCCACTTTCATTCAATAGCTACGCTGCTTTTGATGCGACTTCTCTTAAAACATTGATGCAGCAAAGACTTATTGATGGTGGAGTTTTTACGGATCAGATTTTCGAAGGTTCCAACTTCAATAGTTTACTAGATGTCATTGCATACAGTTACCACGTTCTTCTATTTTATTTGAACAGAACAGCAAATGAAGCTTCTTTTACAAATGCACAGCTATATGAGAATGTTAATAGAATCGTAAAACTTCTCAATTACAATCCAATTGGAATTCAAACTTCCGTTCTTTCATTTTCAGCAGCCGCCACCGATTCTCTCGTGGAAGGAATATACACAATTCCAAGATATTCTTATTTTTCGATAAATGATACGAATTATTCTTTCACCGAAGATCTCACTTTTTCCAAATCTGTAAGTGGAACACAAGTTTTAAATGATTTAAACGAATCGGGATTACTGTATCAAGGATCATTTGTTCAGTATCCAATATATGTCGCAACGGGAGAAGAATTTGAAGAATTCAATATAGTTTCAACGGACATTGATGGTAATAATGATTTAATAGATCATAATTTTATTCATGTCTATGTTAAGTCTGGAGGAAATCCTTGGAAAGAATATAAATATGTAAATAGTTTATACTTGGAGTCTTATTTATCGGAAACGTGTGAAATAAGATTAAATGAAAACCAAAGATATACTATTAAATTTGGAAATGGCGTTACTGGGAAAAAGTTAAATCAAGGCGATTTTGTTTCCGTTTTCTTCTTAAAAAGCGATGGGCCTAATGGTGAAACGGGACCAAATGTTTTAAATGGATCTAGACTTTTTGTGTACAATACCGAATTATATTCGGAAATAATGAATGAGATTAGAACAACTGGAACAAATATTCTTAATATCACGCAAGCTGCTCAGTTGAACTTCACGAATAATCTCCCATCTTCTAAATTCACATATCAAGAAGATTCAAAAAACATTAAAAACAATGCAAGAAATACATATAAAACACAATATAGACTAATTAATGCATTGGATTTTGAAAATTATATTAAAAATAATTTTTCAAATTTAATTCAAGATGTTAAAGTTGTAAACAATTCGGATTACGTCGAAGGGCATCTACAATATTTGAATGAGATTGGACTATCCGAGCCAAACTTGGACAGTAGAATTCTTTTCAATCAAGTTAATTTCTCAAATTCTTGTAATTTTAACAATATTAATTGTTATTGTATCCCAAAGATTCCTCAAAATGAAACTGCAAATTTTAATAAATTTTTGAGCATTGGATTAAAAAATAAAATAAAAGACACATTAAATCCTTTAAAAATTTTAACATCCGAAATTGTATTTCAAGATCCAGTTTACATGGAAGTTGGAATTGGAACTGCATCGTCGGAAGAAATTAGCAACGATATGTTGTATCCTGAAATAGTTTCCGAGACTAAACTTGTTGTTAAGAAAAAAAGTCAATCATTTGTCAGCAACAGTTCAATCGTGGAAAACATTGTCAATGCTTTTAGAAATTTCTTCGATAATCAATCTTTAGGTAAAAGTGTAGAAATGGACACGATTAACGCTTCGATTCTTTCCTTAAATGGGGTGGAATCTTTTACTACCGAAAGAATGGTAAATGGTCAAAATATAGTAATAAACGGATTGAGTCTTATTATGTTTAATCCCGTTTATTCTAATCCAAAAGAAGACATTCAAATAATCAACCAAACACTGGTTCTTCCGTTTTTCAAGGCACCTTATTATGGTAATTATGACGTCTTGAGACAAAACATCGTAGTGAAATAATTATGATTCCAACATCAGCTGTAAGAATAGTTTGTAAAGTATTTGATGACGAAAGAGCACCGGAATATTTCGAATCATATACTGTTGATAATACGAGTTTTTACTTTTCATTAAGCTGGAGCGAGAATTTCACTGAAAGATCATTCTATTCAAATGATATTATAGCGTGGGATTTCGGTGATGGTACAAATTTTACAGGAGCCTCAGCCAAACATTTTTACAAGTTCCCAAACAAATATAGTGTAAATGCCACTATTTTCGACAAAAACGGAGAATCGCATATCGTTTCACTTGGAAATGAATTAACCGCATCAAATGTGTTTCCGGATTACGTTTATATTCATCCTTTGAATCCTGACGGATCTTCTTACTTTTTGCCATCCGGAAAACCAAGCGATCAGATTATAGTCACAAGATACAATTCTTGGCAAAATGAAAAATACCTAATAGATAACAATTATACTGTAAATTTATACGTATCAGGAAGTAAAAGCGAATACATGGGTTTATCTTCTTATTATACGAACAAATATAGTCACCTTAAAGCATATCATGGCTTTGTGAGCATTTATGTAAATGATAATAATTATCTACAAAGCAAGCTTGTGGAAAGCACTAGAACCAATTCCGTTTCGGTTTTTGCTGTTCCATATACAACTGGACCACTGAATCAAGATTGGACTATAAAATTCAATTTTTACAACGAAGAAGTTGAGGGATCTTCTTTCGTCGGCTCCAGCGGTACAAATAGAGAAATAGAATACGTTTACTTCATAGATCAAAAAACATCAGGAAATCCTGCAAATCAAGTTGATATTATATATGCATCGTTTGATTCAAAAAATTTTTCAGATCCTGATATGGAAAATAGAAATTTAGGGAATTTATTGAAAAGAATGGATCAAGGTTATTTAAATTTACCTTGGTCTGGTCAAATTGTAAAATCAATATTCAATTCTGTTGATTATTTGAGAATAACGAGTAACGGAATATCAGTTGAAGGTAACAATACTAGCATAGGAAACCTATCTGCTCAGATTGTGTATCCATTCGACATTTATCCTGTGAAATGGAGTGGAGTTAAAGTGCCTTTCGTTGCAACTTTTAAGGATGATAAAAACTATACAGTAAAAACATATGATCCAATTTACAATTATCACAGTGGACAATTCAATAACGATTTAAACGACATTAATCTAAAACTTGTAAAATATATAAACAGAGACGTTCCTCCAATTGAATTGACAGATGCTGTTTTCGAAAAGAATGAAAGAGTTCCACAATACAACAACTCGCCATACTTTGCTGGTACTGTGGAATTACCATGTGAAGCGACAACAGTTGCCATTTCAGCAACTTTAAAAATCCAAGACACTCCTGTTGCTAAAAATTTCACAATATATGGGTATTTGGCGCAAACCGGACTACCAAAAGTCAAAAGATACGAGAAAATAAACGTTTTCGATCATTGTGGAACAACAGAACTGGATTTTTATTACGATAAAAACCTTTCAACTCTTTCAGAAACATCAACCGCGAATATGCATATATGTTTCTCTCCTTTAAAATATTTAGATAAGGATAAAGAAAATAGGGTTTTTATATTGGATGCTGATAATGAGAAAATATATAAAACCGATGTGGATGGAAATATTGCTTCAATAATGTCGCTTTCATCGATGCAATACCAGCCAGATCCATCTATTGCTCCCGTTCCCAATTCTTTTTTGAATGAATACGGCATGGCTTCCCCAATTTGGTGTTGTACTGATAAAAATGGAAATGCATATGTGAGCTTGGCTGATTCAGTTTCTTCTATAAAAATAAATTACGGGAACGATATTGTCAGTAGAGTTTATGTCCCTCCTTTTGAAAATTCCGAACTTTATCAATCAAACTATTATATGATGTCAACATATCAGGGATTTGTTGGAGAAAACACAATAATTCCAAGTTGTATTGATATTGATTCCGATGATAATGTTTATGTCGCATATACCCATCCTCTATCCAATTTCGTATGCAAATTTAAAAATGATGGTACATTTGAAAGCATTATATATTTCAACTCATTGGAAGTCCCTCAAGAAATAATAGTCGATGCCAATAAAAACATTTGGGTTGGTATTGAAAATTTAAATCAATCCTCTTCTATAAATTACGAAAGAGACGATTTGGTTTATTTCGTAAATGGGAATACCTTGGAAAAAACTACAATAAGAGGAATCGAGGGAATTGGAACAATGAGCATAGATTCAAATCAAAATCTATACGTTCTTCATAAAACAAATACAATATCAAAGATTGATGCGAATACAAAAGTAAAAACGGATTATATTTTTGGATATCTTGGTGATCAAAATTATTATATAAAAGATATCGGCGCAATAGCAGTTGACTCTTCTGGTGAACTTTGGGTCGTTAACAATGTGGATGGTTTTCTTTATTTCGCAGACACTCAAAATCTAAATTTACCTCTTTCAGGATTACCTCAAGAAAAATTAAAAGATTTAAGTCTAAGACCAATTCAAAATATGCAAGCTGTATATTCCGTATTGGGAGATTGGACCGGATTTAGATGGATAAACAAATTTATCAAAACGGAAATTCCTGAACCTAGAATTGTAACAGGATTGAGTACATATTTTGATATATTGAATCCAACACCTACAGTTATAAAATACGGTGAAGAGTTTGATTATTTAACACAAATAAAATCATACATTCTTCAAGAATCATTATTTGATAAAAAAGTTTTACTCGATGATTTTGTGGGTCAAATTCTAGGAAAAAACAAAAATGTCGAAGAAATAGGAAAAGTCATTTATGAGAAAATTTCAAATTTCGTTGCCAATAATTCGGATATAGAAACCTGCAATATTCAACAGCTAATGTCATTTGCTGACCAAACTGGAACCGACTTGAATGCGTATCTTTATTCATATCCTCCATCTATAAGGAGAGCAGTTGATTTACTTTCAATATGTCATAAAAAACTATTTGGATCTCCAAATTCATACAACAGAAATTTCGCATTATCCGCTTACACTTATCTGGAAAACAACAATCTAGGAAAAGAAATACATATCGAAAATGGAACATTTGTTGCAGGAAATCCAATTGTAACTTATGAAATTTTTTCAGAAAAATACAAACTCATAACAAATACTGTCATTGATGGTTATAATTATGGAGACATTGTTCCTCTGTCCGGAGTTAATTACAATTGGGGATGGGAACTTGTAACAGGAACAAGAGAACAATCTGGATCTGAACTTTCAGTGTATTATAAATTTTATGAACATGTTCCTAATAAAACATTGGAAATAAAAGATAATATTATCAATTTCGATTCGGATTTCACGACAATCACACCATCTCAATCTTCTTTTAAGGATTGGTCCAAATTCGGAGGATATATGGACAAGATTCTTTCTTATGGTTTTTACAAAGGGCTAAAAATGATTGGCGATAATGAAAAGACTACTTGTCTTTGATTCCGTTCGCTCTTCGGTAAATAACTAAACGAACATGGTGTTTTCATTTCTACCATACAGTATTGTAAACGATTCTCCTAATCCGAAAGACTGGGAGTCTCCATATTCTTTTCTTGCATTCATGCAATATCAGAATTTTTCTAACATTGATGCAAATGAGCAACTTAAATCATATCAAAACTACGTAAACACGTGGGCAAGTAAAAAAAATCTTAAAAAGTCAGAAGAAAATGCAATTGTAAGAGATGCGTATGTTAATCTTTTAAGAGAGATTACATTAAACTTTTCAACAGAAGAAGAAAAAAGATTCATATTAAACGCCGATTTTAATGATGATTCGGATTTGGATATCATTATTCCATTTTTCATTCAAAAAATAAAACAAATATCTCTTTATTATAGTGATAAAAGAAAAGAAGTAAAAAATAGTCTAATAAAATATAATCTAAAAGGAAGCAATTTTGGCGTTGAAACGATTGTCAAAAAACTTGTTTATGATTATATTGACAATAATTTAAGAACAAATAGAAAACAATTATCAGCGTTTCACACAAATTTCGACGTTTCTATCGTGGAAACATACTCGGATTCGGATATTTTTTACGATAATCCTGAAAATACGGAACATACTTTCACAAATAAAATAGATCCAAATATTTTCATAAACATTAAACAATCAATTGTTGATGTGATATCAGCTTATCCATTTTATTTGAAAAATTCAAAAACCTCATATATTTCTAATTTCACATATAATCCAATTTTAAGTGGAACTGAACTACAATATTTGAAATCAAGAGATTTTATTGATTACATACAAAATGGTCAGGATAGTTTAAAAATAAATCTTTTCAAATCACTTTATCCGAAGTTTATTGGAACAAATTTTTATTATCTTTCCACAAATTCGGAAAACAAAAGTGTTTCCGGTTTGCTTTTTGATTCCAATTCATTTGATGGGCAATATTTAAACAAACATTTTCCAACAACAATTTTAACGGAATCGTTGGAAAACATTTATAGCATATATGAAGTTGGTGGATTTTTTGTTCCTCAAAACCAAGGAATTCTAATTTACAATACACCAAAGAAAGCATATCAAATTGATTCTTCTAAAATTGATAGAGATAAAATTTATATTTTCCCAGATCCAAATAAAATTGGAAATACAATTTACACATCTGGTCAAGAAAATGAAAATGTACCACTCGTTTATTTGATAGATGTTGAATGGAATAGAACTAAAATATCAAATGGTTATAGGTTCAATGATGTATTGAGTAATAATTACAATCAACTTTTTTACGGATATCAAAGCAGACAGCAAAATACAAAAGTATCAACCGAAGGCATAGCAAAAGTCACAGATAACGTTACATTTTGGAAGGGAGACAAAAATTTTACTTGGGATGGGACATTGGATTCCAACATATTTCCAATAGATAAAGACAAAGAAGAACTATTGTTGGATGAAGGAATTGCTGTTGATTGGTATTGTGATGAATCTTCAAATGAGTTTGGTTTGTATAAAAAAGTAGGAAGCTATTCCAAACCGGATTTTGCTCCAAGTGCAACCCCTCCTCCTTCACAAACTCCAACGCCTACGCCTGATAAAACCCCCACTCCTACTCCAAGCATTACACCAACCAATACACCAACTGAAACTCCAACACCAACTGAAACTCCAACACCAACTGAAACTCCAACACCAACTGAAACTCCAACACCAACTGAAACTCCAACCGTCACACCAACTGAAACTCCAACCGTCACTCCGACTCCTAGTGAAATACCATGATTGAAACAAATGATTTGACAGTTGAAATTAAGGGAAATGTTAAAATTTGTGCTAATTTTTTCAAGTCAACGCCTACGCCAACTCAAACTCCAACTCCTTCCATCACGCCAACTACAACCCCAACTGTTACAATAACTTCAACTTCTACAAACACTCCCACACCAACAGTTACTCCAACTAATACAGTAACACCAACAAACACACAAACACCAACAGTTACTCCAACTAATACAGTAACACCAACAAACACACAAACACCAACAGTTACTCCCACACCTTCAGTCACATCGGGAGCAACCCCTACTCCAACTAACACACAAACACCAACAGTTACTCCAACTAATACAGTAACTCCAACTAACACACAAACACCAACAGTTACTCCAACTAATACAGTAACTCCAACAAGAACATTAACTCCAACGCCAACACCAACTGAAACTTTGGGTATAGTTAACTTTAATGTTCAACAAATATATACGATTGGTGGCGAGAAATTATATCCAATTTGATTTAACATTTCCCATTTAATTAAATATGTATATGTCAATGTTGAATGATGGGGGATTGATTTCCGACTCAAATACAGTTTTCCAAGAAAGAGAATCACCAGAGGTTTCTTTGTATGAAAAGAAAAATGTGGTTCAGGGTAAGATATTTGTAAGAAACAATTATCATGGAAAAACAAGCAACATTGTTGACACGCTTTCTTCTATTTTTTCCAAATATCCAAGTATTGTAAAAAATGAAGTTGAAAGTAAAAGTTTAAAATTTTTCCTTATAAACAATATATTTGTTATAGAGACGGAAAATTATGTAGTAAGTGATGCTTATTCTTATGATATAGATACAAATATATTCAAAAACATCAATACGAAACCTTTTTATAAGAAAAAGGGAGAAGTGAATCCGTACTTGGATGTTTTTATAAATCCTTGGTATGATGAAAAATTTCAAAGAGTTTTTCTCGTATTTCTAACAACTCAAAACAATTCTCTCTCATCTTCAAACTATAAACAAATTGTACCTGAAATTTATGCAACAGATGTTAAAAGAGTGGATTATAAAAAAATATATCCACTTAATGACATGGATACAAGGGTTTATTCTCTCTCTACATCTTTGGGAGTTCTTCCAGAAATAAACTTATTTGAATATGTTGGTGGATCTTTCAAAAAAAATCCCGTATTGAACGAATTCAATTTAACATATATGGCAAGAAACGTAAATGCATTGCCATTTGTCATTAATGAAAAATTATATTATCAATCTGAAAATAATACATTTATATCAGAAACTCCGATATTACTAAAACCTTTTTATTATATATTAGACAATAATTATTCCAATCCAGAAATGCCTTATTATGTAAGAGGAATTTCAAATAAAGCGGCATATATTGGTGGAAAGGACGATTATAAATTAAAAATCGTAGAAAACGTCGATGAAAATGGTTTAAATTATGCATTTGCCTCTAATTTGGATGTTCTTCGAATCAATAAAGTAGGGAAATATGTAATTCAATTTGATTGGGAATCATATAATAATGTTAACTTTTTTGTAGGATGTTCCGCGATTAATGTTAAAGAAATAGGTAGTGATGTTTTATTAAATTATGGAACGGAATTTCAATATTTAAGTGTTTCCAATAAAGTTTATGAAATTTCCAATTTTTACATAGGTAGCGAAGAATTTAAAGTTGATGTTGTTAGACCAACATATCCCGATAATGAAATCTTATATGTAAATGTTTATGCAACAAGCGGAACCGCATTCTCTGCCAATTTATGTGATGATTCTATCTATGCCATACTTTCAATTGATAAAACAGGATCTGGTTATGGATATGTGTTGTTAGATGAGAATAACTGTATATATTGCAATGATTATTGCGAATACATGTATCCAATTGGAACTACTGTGACATTAATAGCATCTGCGGGATACGAGAGTTTATTCATGGGATGGAGTTGTGAGGATATAATTCCAAGCCAAACTCCCACACCAACCAACACACAAACACCAACAGTAACTCCAACTAACACGGTTACTCCAACCAACACTCAAACACCAACAGTTACTCCAACCAATACAGTAACTCCAACTAACACACAAACACCTACAGTAACACCAACTCCTTCAGTAACATCAGGAGCAACTCCCACACCAACCAACACACAAACACCAACAGTAACTCCAACTAATACAGTTACTCCAACAAACACTAAAACGCCAACACCAACACCCACTGTAACCCCCACTCAAACTCTTTTAGGTATTGTGACATTTATAAATAACGATCAAGTGATACGATTTGACAGTGGAGATTCATTATTTAAATTTATTTGATTTTGAAAATTGAATCGATTTTGCCCCCTGAATCTTAAATAAGTATATGACATCGTTGACTATTGTTGTCACAGGCACATACATTTCACCATTCAGCGCATCAGACACTTATGATGTTCTACATGGAGGTTATTTAATTGACCCCATGGCTGCTCCTTTGTCATTTTTTTATCCCACAAGTGTTTTTGGTGGAGAAATTTCAACAATTTTTTCAGAATATATCAGCGGAGGTGAAACTGATATATCATATGATGATTTGCCAGAAAATGAATTGACTTTAAATGGTCATTATGCTTTCTGTGATTCAGAGGTTGTTTTTGATTTTTCAGAATTCGATCAAACCGAATCCAAAATTATCAAAATTATTTTTTACCCCGATAATAATTCTGAAGCTCAAACTTACGATTCTTTCTTATCCGCTGGACAGTTGATATATCCTCAACTGAATTCTATAAAATCCAATTATTACCCAAGTGAACAATTTTATACTTTATTTTATCCAAAATTTCAAATTTACTATGAAGATGGTAATTTGGTAAACATATCAATACCATTAACATCTGTACAGTGTGGTATTTTTGATTCTTATAAAGATAAAACAATAGTTGAATCAGTACCATCATATAAAGACACATCAAAAATACTTCTTTTCATTAATGACAATTCAAATAATGAATTAATTTTAACAAATATATCAACATCTCTTCAATTCGAATTGGAAGAAAATATTCAGCAACTTCCATTCACACCGGAAGTTCCGCTTGCAATTCCTCTTGGCACGGGATTATTGCAGCAAATTTTTAACACTACTATTCAGATACCGCTTCCTCCAGTAAATGAAAATCCGGTTATTCCAACACAACCAACCCCAACACCAACTCCAGTTTATGGTCAAGGTATTGTTACTCTTATAGATAAGATTCAGATGAGAGAATTGGGTGGTGGTCAAGACATTTATCCATTGACAGACAAGGGAATAGTTAGTTTTGAAGATTATCAGATAGTATCTTTCGCAAATCAAGACATGTATCCATTTATTACGGGATTAAATAATAACATTGTTACATTTGTTAATAGTGGAAATGTTATTCGCTTTGGTGGATCGGAACTGGAAACCTTCATCTAAATAGTTTATAGGATTGTTTCCAAAAATGCTTACAAGATTCATATCAGACCAGAGTTACGATACAATGAATGTGGAATATCCATTCGATGAGAATTTGGATATAAAAAACATTCAATTAAATGTTGATGGTAATTTGAATTACAACATTATTCCTAGTTTTAAAAATACAAAAGATATTAAGACGAATAATTATACTGTAACCATTTTGTCCAGAAATGACAATCTTAGTGGTTTTTTGGATTATAAAAATGAATTATTGGATGGTCAAAATGAACTTTCTTACATATATTCAAATTCAACCCCATCATTCAACAACAATGCAATTTTTTGGAAAATCGATGGAGAAAATGTAAAAGTCAATGGATCTTTCAACGATTTAGGTAGAAAAAACATATTTCAAGTTGATTTTTTGGATGATGAAAAATGTAAAATATATCACGAAAGAAATAATTTAAAATATGTTTTAGCATATTCCCTTGCATTGAGTTCAGTTAAAATGGTTTGTTTAACAGCGACAAATATTGATAATTATTCGACAGAACTCAACTATGTTTTAGAAGAAAACGGAATTGTTTTTTATGTTCAAAGTAAAATTGGAAATTATGCGATCAAAAAAAAGAACAGCGATCTATTAATGACATATGTTTCCGCATTTTCAAATGATAACAATTTTTATATCAAAAGAAAACAAGAAGTGGATGGAATCGCTAATATAAACAATTGGGTATCATATAACGATACTTTCAATCAAAATAATTTGGAAGTGAGCAAAACAAGAAGCCACTTTGACATAAGAAACAATCAACTCTTTACCGCAACAATTAATTCCATAGTATCATCTCTTCCCGTCAATGTGATGACATTGAAGAATCAATTAAATCAAGAAAACGATCAAAGCAGAGGTAATGTTTTTCTTGGAGAAAATGAAACGAACTTAAAAGAGTATGAAAGCATTTTCACAGGTGGTTATAGAAATCAAGGATACGATAAAATCAATTTAGGATATACTGTCTATACTACTCCTTTTTTATTCAAAAGTGGAAAAACGACATATTTTCATGTACCGCACGACATATATCCATACGAAAAATTGAATGTTAATTCCAGTAAACTTGCGGAATCTGGTGCAGTTGGTGGAAATTGCCCATTAAACGGTGATAAAATATGGAAGAAACTTAAAGATTATCGCAACACATCCCCCCATTCCAATCCAAGTGAAGAGAATACTGGTCAATGGTTGTGTACTTGGTTATCGGCTGGAAATCCAAACACAAGACCAATATGGGTTGATAGATATTATAAGCCCTCCAAAACGACACCTTATGTTGCATTGTCCGCAACTGCAACGGAAATAATTTATAAAGATAGTTTTGATTGCATGAATCTGGAAGAAGATATTTCGGATGTTAAAAGCAGCCTAACATTTGAAAGGGGATGTTACTATGCATACATGCACTTGGGTAAAAATGACTATGAAAATTTGATAGTGGACTCCCTTTCTTCCAGAATATTACATAATAATATAGATTCTTACAAGAGAACTAATTTTCTAGCACTGGATAACACAACAGGAGAGTACAAATTCGATGGAAAAACATTCGGCTTTATCGAATCAAATAAAGACTTCAATCAAAATATAGCAACCTTTTCATTATTCTTGGAAAAACAAGATTGGAGCGTTCCAAGTGGAAACATGATTTTCGGAAATTATGTAAACAATGGATTTGGTTTTTACAATTACATTTTAACAACTCCTTACAATATTCTCAAAAAAGACAAAAACACAATATCCATTTTGAATAACAATTTCAAATATGTGGACGATCTATCCACTGAAAATATAACACTTTGTTCGATTGCAGGAATATCCAGAAGAAATGGATTTGAGGATATTCATATAATCACAAACGATTTCAGAATTATAGAATTGAACTTGAGAGGAACTATTGTAGATTCCAATTCAGCTATTGGTGATGCACTGTCACTAAAATCCACAGATAAGATATTCTCCATAACAAACGACGAGAACTATTGCTATGTTGCAACATCATCCGGAATTGCAGCAATCGATTTAAACACAAACAATGTCTCCAGCATTACAGCAAAAGACACAATAGGTTCTGGTGATTCTTTTGAACTTATATCGGATTCGAATCAAAATGTATATAAGGTATATGGTGATCAGCCAGTATTACGGGAAACTAAAATATTTTATCTTTCTTCAAATGAGATAAAAGCATACTATACAGCACTAAGTTCCGTATCATCTTATATAACAGCTGAAAACAGCATAGATTGTTTTGGAATAACAAAAGACAACGAAGTGGAGTTTGTTTCCAACGGAAAATTCCACCATTACGATGAAAACAATTTCAAGTTTTCATTTTCACTTTCATTGAGCACATATTCCTTGAGTGCAAAACAATTGTCTTATTGTGAAAAGTTCGAATACGGTGAACTTAGAAAGTTTAAAAACATACTTTGCCAAAATTCAAATGAATCATATATCATTCAACTGGATGAAAAAAATAATCAAAATCTTATTAAATTGAATCAAAAATACGATTTGATACAAAATAATTTGGATATAAGTAATTATAATCATAATATTCAATGTCTAAGTGCAAAATACAACGAAAGCAACTATCATTTCAAGGCTAGACTCTTGAATAGAATAAACATAGAAGATTTTACAGATATTGTCTTTATTATAAAATCGGAAGACCTTTCCACTGGTTATAGACACTTTGTTTTTAGCATCGATTGTTACAATGGAGTTGCGAAATGCTATTTGGATGCAAGGCTCTATCAAACAGTGAATTTT
>Ga0315906_10006573_pt1 | contig 14361 bp, 9 predicted proteins | sample LakEriMetagenome_4_FD_203526 | JGI IMG/M metagenome (GOLD analysis project Ga0315906, IMG submission 203526) | Freshwater fungal communities from buoy surface, Lake Erie, Ohio, United States - Buoy 2 MA122 | ecosystem: Environmental > Aquatic > Freshwater > Lake > Lake biofilm | place: USA: Lake...
CGAACTGGAACGGAGCTGGATGCCGGTTGACCTTTACATCGGCGGCGCCGAACACGCGGTGCTGCACTTGCTGTACGCCCGTTTCTGGCACAAGGTGCTGCACGATCGCGGCCATGTCAGTCATCCAGAGCCCTTCAATCGACTCGTCAATCAGGGAATGATCCTCGGTGAAATGGAGTTCACCGGCTACCGTGGCTTCGATGAGCAGTGGGTCAGCGCCGAACAGGTCACTGAAGGCGAGAGCCATCCGTTTGTGCTCAAGTCCAACGGCAGTCCGGTCCATCACGTCAAGCTCGATCCGGACCAGGTGGAAAAGCAGGGCGAGCGGTTTGTGCTCAAGAGCGATCCCGGAATTCGCATCGACAGCCGGGCCTACAAGATGTCCAAGGCCCGCGGGAATGTGATCAATCCCGATGCGATTGTGGCTGACTACGGAGCCGATTCACTGCGGCTCTATGAAATGTTCATGGGGCCGCTGGAGGCGAGCAAGCCCTGGAGCATGGCCGGCGTGAACGGCGTGCGAAACTTTCTCGACCGCGTCTGGCGGATGATCGTCGATGAACGCGCCGACAGCTTGGCCCTCAATCCCTCCGTCGGTGATTATCCCCCGACCGAAGAGCAGCTGCGCGTGCTCCACAAGACGATTCGGGCTGTCAGCAAGGATTATGAAACGCTCAGCTTCAACACGGCGATCGCCCGCTTGATGGAATTCGTCAATCACTTCACCAAGGACACTCAGCGGCCGCGGCAGCTGATGAGCAGCTTTGTTCTGCTGCTTTCTCCCATGGCGCCGCACATCGCCGAGGAACTGTGGCAGCTGCTCGGCCATGAGCAATCGCTGGCCTATGAATCCTGGCCCGTGCATGATGAGGCGCTCGCGACTGACCAGTCGATTGAAGTGCCGATTCAGATTCAGGGCAAAGTGCGGGCGAAGATCAGTGTTCCGCGGGGGCTGTCCGAGAAGGAACTCGAAGCCGTCGCACTGGCCGACCCGAAAGTCGCCGAGTGGATCGCGGGCAAGACCGTGCGGAAGGTGATCGTCGTGCCGGACCGGTTGGTGAACATCGTCGCCAGCTGATGCGGAATGTGGGATGTGGAAGCTGGTGGCGGGTGAGGTGGACTTGGCTTGGTGACTTTGCGGCGGTTTCGACGGGGCTGCCCCGGGCTGCTGCCCCGGGCTGCTGCGCCTGAAGCGCGGGCTGTTAGAATAGGGAAACAAATCGCCGTTGGACGCGCTCCCTGTTTTCCCCTGCCGTCTTTCTACTCCTCACTCCCCTCTGCTTTACTGCCCATGCCCGCTCGGATTGCTTACCTCACTGCCGGTGCCGGCGGCATGTTCTGTGGCAGTTGTCTGCACGACAATGCCCTCGCCAAAGCGCTGGGGCAATTGGGCTGGGACGTTTCGCTCATTCCGCTCTATACGCCGATTCGCACGGATGAGCAGGACCAGAGCGTCGATCAGGTTTTCTTTGGCGGGATCAATGTCTACCTCCAGCAGAAGATTCCGCTGTTCCGGCATCTGCCGCGCTTCCTTGATCGCTTCCTCGACAATCCCCGGCTGATCCGGCGCGTGACCTCCAAAGCGATCGAAGTGGACGCCTCCAAGCTCGGCGACCTGACCCTTTCCGTGTTGCAGGGGAGCGATGGCAATCAGCGGAAGGAAGTCAAACGGCTGATCGAGTGGCTGGGTGATTCGGCTCGACCGAATCTGATCGTGGTCACGAACATGTTGGTCGCGGGGTTTGCCCGGGAGTGGCGACGCACCCACTCAGCCCCTGTGCTGGTAACCTTGCAGGGTGACGACCTGTTTCTCAGTGGTCTGCCGCGCCAGTGGCGCGAGAAGTGTCTGGCCGAAATTCGCCGGATTGACCCGGTTGTCGCCGGATATCTGGTGCACAGCCGCGCGTATGCGGATTTGATGAGCGAGTTCCTTGGCTTGCCCCGCGACAAAATGCAGGTCACACCCCTGGGAATTGATACGGCTGACTTCCAGCACTTGCCGCCGCGGCCGGCGCCGGACGGAGTGTTTCGAGTCGGTTACTTTGCCCGCTTGGCCAAGGAAAAAGGTCTGCACCAGCTCGTCGATGCCTTTCTCGCTTTGCGGCAGCTGCCGGGAACTGATTGCGTGCGGCTCGAGCTGGCGGGTTGGAAAAGTCCGGAAGCGGAGGCCTTTGTCGAGTCCCAGTTTGAGCGACTGCGACAAGCGGGGTTGGGCTCGGCATTCACCTATCACGGCGTGCTCGACCGCCGGGCCAAGCTCGACTTTTTGCAGCGCGTCGATTTGCTCTCGGTGCCGACGGAGCAGGCCGAGCCCAAGGGATTGTTCGTGCTCGAAGCTCTCGCCGCCGGCACTCCGGTGGTCCAGCCGGCAATCGGCGCGTTTCCTGAGATGTTGGAGAGTTCCGGTGGCGGAATCCTCGTTCCACCCGCGAATCCGCAAGCGCTCGCGGCAGCCTGGTGGGAACTGCTGCACGCCCCTGATAAGTTGCGTGAGCTGGGAGCGCGCGGACGCGAGTATGTGCTCACCCAGAGGAGCGGTGCGCAGATGGCGGCCAGCACGGCGGACGTCTTGGAGCGTTTTTTGGGGCAAGGTTAGCGGAGGCCTCTTCGGCAGCCTCAGCTGATGGAGACATTCGCACCGGTCGCCGTGAGGGCCAGCGAGTGAAGCCAATCCTTCAGCAGCGGGCGCTTGCTGCAATGAGTGCGCGGTGAGATTGAGGCAACTGGGAAGAAAGTGGGCAGCAGCGTGAGCCGTCAGGTTGGCCAGAATGCAGGCGCGAACGCGGGAGGAGACTTGTTTCCTCTCGCCTTGTCGAGCATTGAGCGGTTGCATCTGCATGATGACTGGCCAGAGTTTCCCAACCAGATTTTTGCTCGAGTTCGATTTCGCGGGGAACTGCAACCGGAGTTGGCCGCAAAAGCGCTGCGAATCGCGACGAGGCGGCATGTTTGGCATCAGGCCGTGGTGCGCCGCACCCCCACTGGTCGCTGGTTTTGGGAGCAGGACGAATCCGTGAAGCCGCAGTTTGTCTGGTCCGATCACGGGGAGCAGGCGTTTGAGCGAATTGACCTCGCCCGGGGACCAGTCTGTCGTCTCCAGGGGCGGCGCTTGCCAGAGGGAAGCGAATTGACATTCCAAGTGCATCACGCAGTTGCCGATGGGGTGGGTGGAATGCAGTACCTTCGCGACTGGCTGGTGATTTACGACAACTTGGCAGCAGGGAAGAGTCCCGAGCAGGGGCTGGAAGCCTTGGAACCGGCGCTGCTTCGCCAGCGCAATCGGCTGGGAATCCTCAAGCCGAGGTACTTGCTGAACGTCTGGCGGCAGGCGATTGGTCTGTTTGGCGCGAGTAAATTCCTCTTTCGCCGCTTTGCCACCATCGCGGCGACCGCGCCCACGGATTCACGCGGGGAAGGGCCCGCTGACGAGGCTTGGCCCCACTATCGGGCGATCACCTGGACCGCAGAAGAACTCGTCCAACTGCGAAACGCCCTCCGCTCAGCCCAAGTCTCGCTGAACGACTGGCTGTTGGCCGGGGTGTTCCACGGGCTGGACCAGTGGCATCGGCAGCAGTTCGGTCAGGAACTGGCGGGTTGGGTCCGGCTGATCGTCCCGATCAATCTGCGGACGGCTGAAGATCGTCGCTTGCCCGCCGCCAATCGGGCCTCGTTGGTCCAATTGGATCGCCGTCCCGGATGGGAGCCAGACCCCTTGGGACTGGCCCGCGGCATCTCCTATGAGTTGCGACTGATCAGAAACTGGCAGCTGGACCGGATGTTTTTGCTTCTGGTGCGGGGAATGTCGATTTCGGATGCGTGGTTGCGAAGCGCCGTCAGCCGGCGGCGCCCGCGCGCGACCTCGATGTTGACCAATTTGGGCAAACCCCTGCTCCGCTTGGGCTTGCCCACGGAGCGGGGAAAGATTCTGACCGGCGGACTGCGGCTGGAGGAACTGGATGTGGTCGGGCCGATTCGCTTTGGGATGCCGCTCAGCTTTGCGGTTGCCGAGTATGGAGGAGAGCTGCGATTGACTGCCCACTACGACGGCCGGCGGCTGACTGCTGAGCAAGTCGAATGCTTGCTGGGGGAGTTGCGTGAACGGATTCTCCGTTTGCCCGACGACGCGCCCGGCAAAGTTTCGCCAGCTTGACTCTCTCTCCAGAGGGGAGGCAGAGATTCGGCTAATTTCGCCGATTGTTGCCCCCAAAATGGGAATCTGCCATTTGGCTGGAGGGGGAATTTTGGCACAATTTCCAGTGCTGCGCGCCTTTACTAGGCTCAGCCCCCGATCGTCGGGATCGACCCCGGAGAGGCCCGCTTGAGGTTCTCCGGCAAAACGGCGGTGCGTTTACAGAACGGCGGTGCGTTTACTGACCGGCCGAGTATTTACAAAACGGCCGCTGTCGAACCGGGGCGGGCAGCATCGCCGTGCAGGCAAATGACCCAAGGAAGGCTGACTCTTTTGCATTGGCCGCTGATGGTGGCGAAGTCAGTCTGTGACCGAAGAGCAGCGGAAGGTTTCTTCTCATGTCCAGTATCGAATCGATTCTCCAGCGGATGGAAACTTCACAGACCCACACACAGGACCAGCAATCGGTTGAGGACCTGTACGAAAAGTGCCAAGCCTTGGCCAATAATCTCTGGTGGTCCTGGACTCCCGAAGTCGAGCACCTGTTTCGGGACCTCGAGCCCGTCCGCTGGCGGCAACTGGACCACAATCCGGTGGCGTTGCTCAAGGAGTTTACCCCCGAGCGGTTGTTTGAGCGGGCCACGGAGATGGTGCTGTTCAGTCGAATCAATCAGGCTTTCCGCCGCTTGAAGGAATACATGGCGAGCCGGCAAACTTGGGGTGCGACGCACGCCGGGGTGCTGGGCGCGCGACCTGTGGCTTATTTTTCGGCCGAGTTTGGAATCCATGAGTCGCTGCCGATCTACTCCGGCGGTTTGGGTGTCCTCTCGGGGGACCATATCAAGAGCGCCAGCTCGCTCGGGGTCCCCTTGGTTGCGGTCGGCCTGTTCTACGCGCAGGGCTATTTCCGCCAGCAACTCTCCCCTGAGGGTTATCAGGAAGAAAAGTACATCGATACGCTGATCGAAAACCTCCCAGCCCGCCCGGCGCTCGATGCCAACGGCGAGCCCTTGATCATCACGATCGAAACCCGGACCGGGAAGTTGATGGCCAAGGTCTGGAAGATTCAGGTCGGCCGTGTGCCGCTTTACCTGATGGACTCGAATGTCGAGGGAAATCGTCCAGAAGACCGGACTTTGACCAGCCGCCTGTACGGTGGCGATGAGCGCACCCGGATTCGGCAGGAACTTTTGCTCGGGGTCGGTGGTGTGAAGGCCCTTCAGGCGTTGGGAATTAACCCCGGGGTGTTCCACTTGAACGAGGGGCACAGTGCCTTCGGTCCGCTGGAGGTAATCCGCCACCGAATGGAGGAAGATGGCCTGCATTTTGACGATGCCCTGCGGGAAGTGGCCATGCAGAGCGTGTTCACCACGCACACCCCCGTTCCGGCCGGCCACGATCGTTTTTCCCCGGAACTGGTCGAGGAACACCTCGGCCCGCTCCGCGATCAGTTGGGCTTGTCTTACGAGCAATTCATGAGCCTCGGGCGAGTCGACCCGCAGAATCCAACCGAGCCCTTCTGCATGACCGTCATCGGGCTAAAGCTTTCCCGGACCGCGAATTCGGTCAGCCAACTCCACGGGCACGTTTCCCGGAGGATGTGGTCGCATTTGTGGCCGTGGCGGGTCGAGAGCGAGATTCCGATTGGGCACATCACCAACGGGGTGCATTCCTCCAGTTGGTTGGCCGAACAAATGCGGAATTTTTACGATCGTTTGTTCCCCGCCAACTGGATGAACAGCGTCGGCGAGCCGGAGATTTGGCAGGGAATTCACAAAGCTGACCCGGGCGAACTTTGGGAAATCCACAATACGCTCAAGACGATGCTCCTCTCGTTCATTCGCCGGCGGGTGGTGTCCCAATGCCGTCGCCGGGGGGAAAGCGAAGCGGCCCTGGAAAAGGCCAGAAATGTGCTCGATCCGACCATTCTGACCATCGGCTTTGCCCGGCGGTTTGCCACCTACAAGCGGGCCAACCTCCTGTTCTCTGACCTCGACCGGGTCGCCGCGCTCGTCAACGACCCCTGCCGGCCAGTGCAGATTGTTTTCTCCGGCAAAGCCCACCCCAAGGATGAACCGGGTAAGCAACTGATTCAGCTGATTGCCCAACTTCGGACCGACCCGCGATTCGCCGATCGGGTGCTCTTTATCGAAGACTACGACATCAACGTCTGCCGCCATCTCGTTCAGGGGGTCGATGTGTGGCTGAACAATCCCCGCCGCCCCCTCGAAGCGTCGGGAACAAGCGGCCAGAAGGTGGTTCTCAACGGCGGCTTGAACCTCTCGATTCTCGATGGCTGGTGGGCTGAGGCTTACGACGGGGTCAATGGCTTCGCCATTGGCAAGGGAAGTCACCACCTGAATGACGCGGTGACCGACAAACGCGATGGAGCGGCCCTCTACGAGGTGCTCGAAAACGAAGTTGTGCCGATGTTTTACAAGCGGGATATCGACGGACTGCCCCGAGAGTGGATCAAGCGAATGATCAATTCGATCGCCACACTTGCCTGGCGGTTCAGCAGCGATCGGATGGTGATGGACTACGCCCGGCACGCCTACGTCCCGGCCGCCGGTGGGTTGAGCTGTCAAATGGAAAATTAGTTCAAATAACCGGCCATTCCGGGCCTTCTGCGGGCTTCCCTCAAGTTCTCGCAAGGCCCGGTGCGCGGGCTTTTCCCCGCCCTCGGCCACGCAGACCGGGCGAAGCTCAGCGCTGCAACCGGAGCCCTGAAAATGGACTTCCTGAGTTGCCGACCGCGAGCTCCTTTCCCTCACGGCCGGACCGGACGGCGGGTTTCGAACCGGAACCAGTAACGCAGCGTTCATCAGGCAAGGCGCTGGTTGCTCTCTCACCGGATGCCGAACGAATTTCATGCCGCGCCCAACCTCCGCACCAGCGATGGACGGAGGGCTCGCTAATTCTTTACCGCTGAGTCTTTTAGCGCTGAGTCACCCTGCGCTGAGCCACCTGGCGCGCTCGCCCGATCCATTTTGGAATCGCTCTGAACAAGATCTTGCTTCCGCGGCTGACCACACTGCGCAACAACTGTACAGCGATCGAGCAAAATTTAATGAGAAGGTCGCGCTTGGTCGGCTCATTCAAAAAAAATGCCGCGCTCCTGCGACTCTAGTTTGGCCTCGCGCACCGCTGACGTGAAACGCGCGAGCGACGAAGTGAGCACCGTAGTGAAGTGGCAAATTGCGGGGATTGAGTTGATTCATTTTTGGTTCGATCGTGAAACCAAACCGCGATGCCGCTGCGAGTTGCCGCGACGATGCGCGCTCTCAGAGAAAATCAATCAAAAATTGATCTGCTGAACCGGATTTTTGGCACGTTCATTGCATAAATGGACGATACGTCTACTGCGACAATCAAGGAGGAATGTTCTTCCAGTCGCGGAAAAAAGAAAACAGGAGTTTAGATTCCATGGCAACCAGCAAGAAGACCACCAAGACCGCCTCGAAGCCCACCAAGACCGCTTCGGCTAAGCCTGCTACCAAGTCGGGCAAGAAGTAGTCTGACTACTGAGTCAGACAACAGTCGTCTGGCGACTGGCAGTCTCAGGGAGCGGATGATTCCTGCTCTGGAAACAAGATTGCCCCGGTCGGAGTGAGCCGAACTGGCTTGCTGTGGTCGAAAATACTAGCAACAAAGATGAGCCACCGCTTGCGGTGGCTTTTTTCGTTTAACGGCCCCCCTAATCGCCCCGTTTTTCCCGGGAAACTCCGCTCCGGCCTCGCTTCCGGGCCCGTTCCTCCGCCGGCATCGGAGGCAGGAACCTGGGACATGTCCCGGTTGGCTGGGGGGGAAGGCGAGACTTCTAAAAGCGGGCGGAAGCCGGCAGCTTGCGAGAGCCCTGCCCCCCGGCTCTGGCCGTGAATCCCAAGCGAGGCGGGCCTCTCCCATTGAGGTCCGGCGGGGGCTGGTTGGGAAGTGCGGTTCCTTTGCCAGCCTCGTTCTCCGGGCCGATCGCGACGCTGCGCGGGCCGATCGCGACGCTGCGGCGGTGCCTGTCCCCTTCTGCCCTTTTGCCCGTCCACTTTTGCCTGTCCACTTTCGTTTTTGCCTGTCCACTTTTGCCATTTTTTTTGGCGTGCCGTCGAACGCTCGCTAGTTCGGTCGCGGAGAGAGTCCACTTTGGGCTCTGAGGCGGGGGGCACTGTGGCGGGGGGCACTGGGGCGAGGCGGATTGGCGCTTCGATTCCAGCCGCTGAGGGAGCCTGCCTGGAGGCGGTGGTCGTTGTCCGGAGCGGCGGGGGGAATCGCGACTGCGCGACTGGACTGCCCTCCCCTGCTTGGCTGACTTATAATCTGTCGCTTTGAACGGCAGCCGGCTGCGGGTTCCCCTGCGATGCTTGCCGTCTGACCTACAGTCAGGGAGTTTGCAGTGGCAGAAAAAGTGGTGATTATCGGCAGCGGTCCGGCTGGTTGGGCGGCCGCCATTTATGCTTCCCGGGCGAGTCTCGCGCCGGTCCTGTACGAAGGTACCGCCAAGCCGGAGATGATTCCGCTGGGGCAGCTGGCTTATACGACTGAAGTTGAAAACTACCCCGGTTTTCCCTTCGGCAACATCCGTGCGTTCATCGAGTCGGCTGTCGATACGGACCGACATTGGAATCTCCCCCCGGTTCCCGCTCATGAGCGGAACGGGGTGCCGCACTATGCGGTTCAGGGGCTGGAATTGATGGAGCTGATGAAGCAGCAGGCGCTGAACTTCGGCACGAAAGTGGTTGAGGATGATATTGTCAGCGTCGACCTCAGCCGGCGGCCCTTCAGACTTCATACGGGCGGCGGTCAGACCATCGAGGCCCAGTCGGTGATTGTGGCGACGGGCGCCCGGGCCAATTACCTGGGCCTGCCTTCGGAGGAAACTTACAAGAACAAGGGCGTCAGCGCCTGTGCTGTCTGCGACGGGGCCCTGCCGCTCTTCCGCAATCGTCCTCTGGCGGTCATCGGGGGCGGTGATTCGGCGGTGGAAGAGGCGACCTATCTGACCAAGTTCGCCTCGGTCGTTTATCTGGTTCATCGCCGCGAGCAGCTTCGAGCCTCGAAGATCATGGCCGAGCGGGCGCTGACCAATCCCAAAATCCAGATGGTTTGGAACAGTGAAGTCGACGAAGTCCTCGGCGACGGCGGCAAAGTCACCAGCGTGCGGCTGAAAAGCACCGTGGACGGTTCAAAGCAGGACCTTGAGATCTCGGGGATGTTTCTCGCCATCGGGCACACACCCAACACCCAGTTCCTGGGCGGGCAACTGGAGACCAACTCCAAGGGATACCTCGTCTGGAAAAAGCCGTTCCGCACGGCGACCAGCGTGGAAGGGGTTTTTGCGGCCGGCGATGTGGCCGACGATTATTACCGGCAGGCGATCACCTCGGCCGGAACCGGCTGCATGGCGGCCTTGGACGCCGAACGTTTTCTCGCCGATCAGGGTCTGCACTAAAGGGGCGATTCCCCCCTCTCGAACGGCCTCAACCGAGGCGGGTGTTTCAAAGTCTTTCTTTCAGAGTTGGCAACCCATGCAAAAGATCTCCATTCGCGATGCCCGTCAGGCGGCCGCCATTGGCCAGCAGGTGCTCGTTCAGGGATGGGTCCGGACCCGTCGAGATTCCAAGGGAGGGTTCAGCTTCCTCGAGTTGAATGATGGGTCCTGTCTGGGCAATCTGCAGGTGATTGCGGACGGGGCCCTCGCGAACTACGAAAGCGAGATCAAGGAGCTCGCCGGCGGCGCGAGCGTCGCTGTCGAGGGAGTGATTGCTGCTTCGGTCGGCGGCGGCCAGGCAACTGAACTCAAGGCGAGCAAAGTGACCGTCGTGGGAACGGTCGATCCTGAGGAATACCAGCTGCAGAAAAAACGTCACTCCTTTGAAAAGCTGCGGGAGTGGGCCCACCTCCGCCCCCGAACCAACACCTTCGGAGCGATTGCCCGGGTACGGAATTGCGTCTGCAATTCGATTCACCAGTTCTTTCAGGAGCAGGGCTTCCTCTACGTCCACACGCCGATCATCACCGCCAGTGATTGTGAAGGCGCCGGAGCGATGTTTCAGGTGACCACCTTGGACCTGGACACGATTGCCAAAAAGCAGATCGAAAAGCTCGATTTCAGCCAGGACTTCTTTGGCCGCAAGGCCTTTCTCACGGTCAGCGGCCAGTTGGAGGCCGAGATCTATGCCTGCTCGCTCGGGAAGGCCTACACTTTTGGGCCGACTTTTCGGGCCGAGAACTCCAACACCTCGCGCCACTTGGCCGAGTTCTGGATGATCGAACCGGAGATGGCGTTCTACGAACTGCCGGACAACATGGACCTGGCTGAGGCCTTCATCAAGCGGATCATCCGCGATGCGCTGGAAAAATGCAGCGAAGACATGCAGCTGTTTGACCAGCATGTCGAGAAGGGGCTGATCGCTTCGCTGCAAAGCGTGGTGGACAGCCAATTCGTGCGGCTGCCTTATACGGATGCGATCGAACTCCTGCAGAAGTCAGAGCAAAAGTTTGACTATCCGGTCCAGTGGGGCACGGATTTGCAGAGCGAGCACGAGCGGTGGCTGGTCGAGCAACATTTCAAGAGCCCGGTGATCCTTTACAACTACCCGCGGACGATCAAGCCCTTCTACATGTACTGCAACGACGATGGCAAGACGGTGCGGGCCATGGACGTGCTGGTGCCGCGCGTGGGTGAGATCATCGGCGGTAGCCAGCGCGAGCATCGACTGGAGCAGCTTGAGGCGCGGATCGTCGAGACTGGTCTGCACTTGCAGGATTACTGGTGGTATCGCGAACTGCGGAAGTTCGGCACCGTGCCCCATGCCGGGTTTGGCTTGGGCTTGGAGCGGGCGATGTTGATGGTCACGGGAATGACTAACATCCGCGATGTGATTCCCTTCCCCCGCACCCCGGGCAACGCCGAATTCTAAGCTCGCCGGCAACCCACCCCGGTCCCGCTGGAATGGATCGCGGCAGCCGCTGGAATTGCGTTGTTGCCGTCGGATCGCGGACCCTGGTTCGTGGCTGCAGGCCTCCTCTGGGGCGAGGGCCGCGACGCTCGGCTGCCCTGAAATCCCGGTATTTCCCGAGCGAAAACGTTTTTTTCTTTTTTGCGGCCGCTTCATCGAGGCTTAAGGTGGCACTTCCTAGGATTGCTGCAGATTGACTGGTTGCTCCAAGGTGCGCTGTCGAAACTTGGAGTTAGCCGCATTCAACCCGCGTTGGATTTGCCGCGCGGGTCAGCAGGTAATTCAAGGAGTCGAGCCGATGAAAAAGAAACTGCTCACATTGAAATTGTTGGGTTGGGGAGTGGCCGCCGTAACGCTGGCCCAATTGTCGCTGGCCCAGCCACCACAGCAGGAAGACGGACCGGGGAGGCCTCCTCACGGTCCTGGGGCTGAGCATGGCCCCCCACCGATGCCGCTTGTGGATGTCCTTGATGCCGATCGCGATCACCAACTTTCGGCTGAAGAGATTGCCAACGCGGCCGAGGCTCTGAAAAAACTTGATCGCGATGGCGATGGCAAGTTGTCGCATGAAGAGTTTATGCCGCCCCCGCCTCCACCGCCCCCGGAAATGGGTGAGGGCGATCGTCCCGCTCCACCGCCACCACCACGCGAAGGTGAGCGGCGAGGACCCGGCCGCGATGGGCAGGCTCGGGTTGGTGACCGCGGGCCCGGTCCCGGACCGCGAGGTCCCGGTGCAGGCGGGCCCGGCCAGCGCGGACCGGGTGGTCCTGAGTTTCGCGGACCGGGCGCAGACCGTCCTGGCCGGGGGCCAGAAGGAAGAAATGGTCCACCCCCTGAAGGGCAGCGCGGTTTTGGTCCTGGTCCAGGCGCCCCTCCTCCCCCGCGCCAGGCAGAACGTGGTCCGCAGGGCCCGGGCGGTCCTGGCCCGGATCCGGCCAGGTTCGTCGACCACGTGTTTGAGTTTGACGCCAATGGCGATGGGTTGATCAGCCGCGATGAACTGAAGAAATTCGCTGAGCAAATGCCTGGCCCCGGGGGACCGGGTCGAGCAGGCCCCGGCCCGGGAGGTCCCGGCCCGGGAGGTCGCGGTCCCGGGGGAGGACGTCCAGGTGGCCCCCCACAAGCTGCGCCTCAACCCGGAAATTCTCCACCGGCGGTTGAATCCTCCGGTGGGGATCAGGTTTGAGTCGCTCCCAAGGCAGCTTGAGTCAGAACGTTTCGCGGCCAGCCGGCAAACGCTGGCCGCAAGCTCAAGCTTCCCCCTCGGTTTTCTAGCGCAGCGCGAGGTGCCGTGCCTGCCCCTCGCGTCTGCGCTTTTTCCGATCCGCGCCAGTGACCAACAGGTTTAGCGCGCGTCGCGAGCCGATCGCCTAAACTGATCTGTTTTCCGGAGTCCTTGATGCGCGTTCTCGTGATTGAAGATGAGCCAGACTTGCGGCGGGCAGTCGTCCAGTCGCTCTTGGAGAGCGGCTACGCGGTCGATGAGGCCGCGACTGGTCCCGACGGGTTGTTTAAGGCGACCAGCTGGGAATACGACGCGATTGTGCTGGACCTGATGCTTCCCGGATTGAGCGGCTACGAACTGCTCCAGCAATTGCGCCGCGCGCGAGCGACTCCGGTGTTGATCCTCAGCGCCCGAGACGGTGTCGACGATCGAATCAAGGGACTCGACCTTGGGGCTGATGATTACCTTGTCAAGCCTTTTTCGATTCGCGAACTGCATGCCCGATTGCGGGCCCTGATCCGCCGCGCGGCGGGTCAGGCCAAGTCGACTATTGAAATCGGAGAGATCGTCGTCAATCTGGTCAATCAAACGGTGAGCCGTTCGGGCGAGCCGGTGCCGCTGACTGCCCGGGAGTATTCGCTGGTGGAACTGCTCGCGCTCCACCGCGGCAAGCTGATTTCGCGGACCCTGATTTACGATCACATCTTCGGCGAAGACGACTCGTCGCTCTCCAATCTGGTTGACGTGCACGTCTCGAATATCCGCAAAAAGTTGGGCGCCGAGTTCATCCAGACCCGTCGCGGACAGGGGTACATTGTCGATGGCTAGGTCACTTCGCTGGAGATTGCAACTTTGGCATGCAGCCATTCTGGTGCTGGCGATTGCTGGTTTCAGCGCGGTTTTGTTCCTGCAGTTTCAGCGCAGCCTGCTCCGCGAGATTGATGCCGACCTTCTGGCTGGAGCGCGGGCCCTGGAAGGAACACTGAAGCTCGCGCCGCGAATGATTTTGGAAACCGGCTTCCCCGATGGTCCGATCGATCGGCCCTTGGGCCGGGGAGGGCCGGGGCGCGGGCCGGCAGGAGCGCGGGGGCCGGGAGATCGGTTTCCTCCAGAAGCGTTGTCGGCTGATCGGGAAGTTGGCGAGCGCCCGCGCGAACCAGGTGAGGTGCGTCCGCCCAATCCGCCGGGACAGGGCTTGGGGCCCGGGCCGGAAAATCGCCCCGGAAGACCAAGTGGACCGGGTGGGCCGGGTGGGCCGGGTGGGCCCGGCGGGCCGGGTCGGCCCCGACCGCTGAGTCCCGAGCAGTGGATGGAACTTTTGACGTTGCCGCGAAATCCCTCGCCCGGGCCGGGCGGTCCTCCGCTGTTCCCGATGGAAGGCGCGCCCAACAACCCACCTCCCCGTCCGTTTCCGACCCGACCCAGCTACTACGCCGTCTTCGCAGCCAATGGTTCGCTGCTCAAATCAGAACCTGCTGCCGAACGTGAAAAAATCGAGTTCACCCGTCCGCGCTTGCCGTTGGAGTATCGCAATCGCCAGTATCGCCGAGAACTGGTTCTGCGCGGCCCGGAGAACGCGGTCGTGATCGTCGGTCAGGACGTGCGTCCGCAATTCGACCAGATGCAGTGGCTCGGGACCCAGCTCTTGGCCAGCGGCTTGGCCGTCCTAGCTTTAGGGTTGATAGGTGGCTGGTGGCTGGCTGGTCGAGCCATCCGCCCCTTGGAGCAAATCGGCACAACTGCTCGGGGGATTGAGGCGAGCAAACTGTCCGAGCGGTTCAACGTTGAATCGACAGACCTCGAGCTGCGCGAGTTGAGCGCGACCTTGAACTCAATGCTCGAGCGCCTGGAGGCAGGATTTGAGCAGCAGAACCGTTTCACCGCCGATGCCTCGCACGAACTGCGCACGCCACTGGCGGTGTTGCTTTCGCATACTGAGCTCGCCTTGACGCGACAGCGATCGCCCGGGGAGTATCAAGCGACTTTAAAGACGATTCATCGCTCGGGTGAGCGCATGAAGGGGCTGGTAGAGGACTTGCTGGTTCTTGCGCGAG
>Ga0315906_10006575_pt1 | contig 14359 bp, 11 predicted proteins | sample LakEriMetagenome_4_FD_203526 | JGI IMG/M metagenome (GOLD analysis project Ga0315906, IMG submission 203526) | Freshwater fungal communities from buoy surface, Lake Erie, Ohio, United States - Buoy 2 MA122 | ecosystem: Environmental > Aquatic > Freshwater > Lake > Lake biofilm | place: USA...
CAATTCACTTTTCGACGCAATCCAGCTGTGTCCGGCGGCACTGATGTGCTGGAGCTTCAGGGTGATGGCTTGAGCCTCGTCAGCGTCGCGCTCGATGGCCGCATGCTGACGCCCGTCGAGTTCGAGGCCAGCGCAGATCGCCTGCGCATTTCCCATGTTCCCGAAGCCTTCACGCTCGAAACCGTCGTGCGCATCCAGCCGGAGACCAACACGCAGTTGATGGGCCTCTATGCCTCGGCCGACGGCTATTTCACCCAGTGCGAGGCCGAAGGGTTCCGACGTATCACGTATTTCCTTGATCGCCCCGATGTGATGTCCCGTTACACCACAACCCTGCACGCCGACCGTGCGCGCTTTCCCGTGCTGCTGTCCAACGGCAACCAGACCGGCGCAGGTGCGGAAGACGGCAATCGGCACTGGGCGCGCTGGGAAGATCCTTTCCCGAAACCCGCCTACCTGTTCGCGCTGGTGGCGGGTCGCCTTGATCTGCTGGAGGACACTTTCCGCACCTGTTCCGGACGGGACGTGAAGCTGTGCCTCTATGTTGAGCCCGGCCGTCTCGATCAATGCGCATTTGCGCTTGCGGCACTCAAGTCCGCCATTCGCTGGGACGAGGAAGTGTTTGGCCTCGAACTCGATCTGGACCAGTACATGATCGTCGCCGTGGGCGATTTCAACATGGGCGCCATGGAGAACAAGGGGCTCAACATCTTCAACACGAAGTACGTGCTGGCGCGCCCCGATCTCGCCACGGATTACGACTTCATGATGATCGACCGGGTGATCGCACACGAATACTTCCACAACTGGACCGGCAACCGGGTGACCTGCCGCGACTGGTTCCAGTTGAGTCTCAAGGAAGGCCTCACCGTTTTCCGCGATCAGCAGTACGGGGGCGATCGATATTCCCATGCCGTGCAACGGATCCAGGAAGTACGCGGCCTGCGTGCGGGCCAGTTCCCCGAGGATGCGGGCCCGATGGCACATCCGGTACGACCGTCCGCCTATATGGAGATCAGCAACTTCTACACCGCGACCATCTACAACAAGGGCGCGGAGGTGGTGCGCATGATGCACACCCTGCTGGGCGCGGCCGAATTCCGGCGCGGCATGGATCTCTACTTCGCCCGACACGACGGTCAGGCGGTGCGCACTGAGGATTTCCTGGCCGCCATGCAGGATGCTTCCGGCGTTGATCTCACGCTCATGCAGCGCTGGTATGACCAGGCCGGCACCCCACGGGTGGACGTCACTGCTGAGCATCATCCCGGTGAAGGACGCTATACGCTGCATTTTTCCCAGCATTGCGCGCTGTGCCCGGGAGAAACGGAGAAAAAGCCGTTCCCGATTCCGATTGCGCTCGGCCTCCTGTCTCCCGACGGACGGGCGTTGCCGGTGGTGAGCAATCATCCGGCGCTCAGCAAGGGTGACCAGCCGGTATTCCTGCTGACCATGGCCCGCGATTCGCTCACGCTGGAAGGTCTGCCCGAGCGCCCCGTGCCCTCCCTGCTGCGCGGATTCTCCGCGCCGGTGATTCTGAACTTCGATTACCCACCGGAAGATCTGGCCTTGTTGATGGCCCACGACAGCGACCCGTTCAACCGCTGGGAAGCCGGCCAACGTCTGGCAACACAAGTGCTGCTTGCGGCCATCGGCGAACTGCAGGCGGGGCGGGAAGCTCACTTCCCCGCCGCTTTCCTGGATGCCTGTGCTCGCACACTCGCCCATAGCGACCGGGATCCCGCATTCGCGGCCGAGGCATTGAGCCTGCCCGGAGCCGCCGTGCTGGCGGAGGAAATGGAGGTGGTGGATCCGGAGGCGATTCTCGGGGCACGCACCGCGCTCCGTCGCGCCCTGGCCGAGCACTTGCACGATCTGCTGCACAAGACCTGGGAAACGATGCGGGTGCCGGGGCCCTATGAGCCGACTCCCGAAGCAGCCGGACGCCGCGCCCTGCGCAATGCCTGCCTTGGCTACCTCATGGAACTCGAAACCCCGGAAGTGCGTGCGCTCTGCATGGCGCAGTTCCGCGAGGCGGACAACATGACGGATGCGAGCGCCGCGCTGGCTGCGCTTGCCAACTGCGACTGCCCCGAGCGCGAGGAGGCACTGGCAGACTTCTTCGCGCGGTGGAAGGATGAGCCGCTGGTGCTCGATAAATGGTTCAGCCTCCAGGCTTCCTCCCGCCTTCCGGAGACCCTGCAGCGTGTGCGCGGGCTGCTGACCCACCCTGCCTTCGATATCACCAATCCCAACAAGGTGCGGGCACTCATCGGGGCGTTCTGCCAAGGCAATCACGCCCGCTTCCATGCTGCCGATGGCAGTGGTTATCGCTTTGCAGCCGAGCAGATCAGGGTGCTGGACCCGCTCAATCCCCAGATTGCAGCGCGCCTCGCGCGCTCCTTCGACCGCTGGCGCAAGTTCGATACCGGGCGACAGGCCTACGCCCAAGAGGCACTGCGCTTCATCCAATCACTCCCCGGCCTCTCCCGCGACACCACCGAGGTGGTGGTGAAGGCACTGGCCTGAGCGCCCCCAGCAAAGAGACTGCATACGATGTTCAAAGGTGTTTTCTTCGATCTCGGCGGCACCCTCGTGAGCTATCACCAGGTCAACCGCACCCACGGCCCCCTGTTGCTGGAGGCGGCCGGGCGCATTGCGCCGGACCAGTCACCACACGCCATCAAGCAGGCTTACCTCGATGCGGTGCGAGAGACCACCGAGCAATACGCGACGCGCGAGTACTACCTGCATCGGGACTTCTTCGTCGACAGTTTCACCCGCTGCTTCGAGCTGCTCGCCGCACCGGTCCCGGAACCGGTCCGCGACTGGTACCAGCAGGAACACCTCGTGCGACTGCGGGACTGCCTGGAGATCAAGCCGGACTGTCATCCCACCTTGGCCGGGCTCAAATCCCGCGGGCTTTACCTCTCGGTGGTCTCGAACATCGATGACGACATGCTGGAGCCCATCGTCGCGCGGGAAGGCCTGCATGAATATCTGGACCACTGGACCAGCTCGGAAGCGGCGCAATCCTGCAAGCCGCATCGCCGCTTCTTCGAAATCTGCCTGGAGAAGTCCGGCCTGGCCGCCCATGAGGTGCTCTTCGTGGGAGACTCCCCGGAGCATGACATCGACGGCGCGGCCCAGGTTGGCATGAAGACTGCGCTTATCGTGAACCCCGGCAGCGAACCACCGCTGCAGAGCGGACGGGCGCGCCATGCGCCGGATTATGTGATCGAAGACCTTGGGGCCCTGCTCGGGATTGTGGCCTAGGCTTTTATCGCGCTGGGCCCAAGGGGCCGGGGCTGCCGCTTTGCGAAGCGCCGTAGGCCGGGCACAATCACGGCCGGGTACGGCGGATACATCACCGCCCGGCAATTCAATGGGCCCCGGGAGATGGGTCGCCGGGAGATTGGTGGCGCGCTCCCCATCCCAACCCCGAAAAAGAGGCTTCCGACATGACAGAGATCCACTTCGTCGTTGAAGAATCCCCGGAGGGCGGTTATATCGCCCGAGCTGTCGGTGCTGATATTTTCACCGAGGCCGATGATCTGGCCGGATTGCGGGCTCAGATCCGGGAGGCAGTGGCTTGCCACTTCGATGAGGGTCAACGTCCTCCGCTTATCAGGCTGCACATCTCCCGTGAGGAAGTGTTCGCAGCGTGAGGCTGCCCCTGGACCTGAGTGGTATCGCGTTAGCCCAGGCCGTGAGCCGACTGGGCTATTCCACAGACCGCCAGACCGGAAGTCACATGCGGCTGACTACACGACAGCCGCATGAACATCACGATCCCCAGGCATGATCCCTTACGCTTGGGAACCTTGGCCGCGATCCTTGACGCCGTCGCCGCCCATCATCAGATGTCCCGTTCCGAACTGCTTGGGCCATTGTTCGATTGATCCGAAGCCCGCCCTCAGATGGACGCGCCTTCGCGCTGAATTGCGACCCAGGCGGTAATCTTCCGTCCCGTTTTAATCGGCAGTACGCGCCAGTACATGATGAAAGGCGTGCCGTCCTTCTTATAGTTGATGGCGCGTCCCTCGAACTTTCCGCCGGATTTCAGCGCACTCGAAAGCCGCGCTATCACTTTCGCGTCGGTGCCCGGACCCTGCAGGATTCGCGGGGTCTTGCCGATGACGGCGGCCGGATCGTGTCCCGTCAGTTTCTTGAAAGCCTTGTTGGCGTAGATGATCCGGCCGTCAGCGGAGGCATCCGTGATCAGTACTGAATCGAAGCTGTTGTCCGCAAGAACCTGCAGCAGCGCGACGCTGCCTGCCTCGCCACCCATGACCTTGTTGAGAGCACCTGCCATTTTCACACTCCTGGAATTGTCGCCGGGCGAATACCCTGCGTTAGATGGTCAACCATACTCTATTACTGGCCGCCGCGTCGCAGCGGCGAGATAGCACACCGGGTGCCCAGTTGGCACCCGCCCACCCGTCAGGCGTTGACCGCGCGGCGCGTGGGCTGGAATTGTTCCATGACCTCGGCCGCCAGCGCGAAGCTGCGCAGGCGGGCCTGGTGATCGTAGATCTGCGCAGTGAGCATGATCTCGTCGGCCTCTGTGGCTGCGATGAATTGCCGCAGCTCGCGGCCGGCGGTTTCCTGGCTGCCCACGCAGGCATAGTGCAGCATGCGTTCCACTCCCACCCGCTCGCCCGGTGTCCAGTAGCTATCCATGTCATCGCGCGGTGGCTGCAGCTTGCCGGGTGCCCCGCGAAACAGATTGGTGAACTGCTGCTGGGCGGTGCTGAACAGGCGACGGCCCTCGGCATCCGTCTGCGCCATGAACACGCCAACGCACGGCATTACATGCGGCTTGGCAAGAAAGGGCGACGGTGTGAAGTAGCGCCGGTAGAGCGCGATGGCATCCAGCAGGGCTTCCGGCGCAAAGTGAGAAGCAAAGGCATAGGGCAAGCCCAGGGCGGCGGCGAGCTGGGCACCGAACAGGCTGGATCCGAGAATCCAGACAGGCACACCGAGACCTCCGCCCGGCACCGCTTGGACCCGTTGGCCGGGTTGCACGGGCGCGAACAGGGCGAGCAATTCCTGCACATCGTCGGGAAATCTTTCGGCCGCCTGCATTGGATCCCGCCGCAGCGCACGCGCTGTGATCTGATCCGACCCCGGTGCGCGTCCTACTGCAAGGTCGATACGCCCCGGGAAAAGGGATTCCAATGTTCCAAACTGCTCTGCAATCGCGAGCGGCGAGTGATTGGGCAGCATGATGCCGCCGGCTCCCACCCTGATCGTCGAAGTGCCGGCAGCCACATGCCCCACCACCACAGACGTGGCCGCACTCGCGATGCCCGGCATGTTGTGGTGCTCCGCCAGCCAGTAACGCCGATAGCCCCAGCGCTCTGCGTGCCGGGCAAGGTCGCGCGCGTTGCGAAAGGCATCCGACGGTGTCTGCCCTTCCGCAACCGGGGCCAGATCAAGCAGGGACCACGGTATCGACTTCATCTTCAGTTCCTTCCCAAGGAATCAGCGTCTCTGCGTTCTTCATCCACCGGCGCCGGGCGAACACTCAACCCGGCAGTTCCGCCACCGGTTCGAGGAAGGTGAACTCGGGCTTGCCTATGGTACCGCTGGAGGCCATTGCGGTCTTCACTTCCGGATCCGCGAGGAAACCCTCGAAATCCTCGCGACTGCGCCACTGGAACAGCAGCACGACTTCTTCGTCCTCCGCGCAGACCTTGAAGACCTGCGCACTGCAGGAACCATGCTTGCGCCGCATTGCTGCCCCGCCCGTGGAGAACATGCCCATGAACTTGGGCAAGGTCTCGATGCGGGCTCGTCCGAGGATCGAAATCATGTGGCGGCTCCTTGCTGCGCGAGATCGGTTTGCTTCTGACCCGTTTGATTCTGACCCCGGGCCTGGCGGGCAGTGCTCACGGCGGACCAAACGCCAGGAACACATTCCCCGGCATGCCCCACAGGCCGTAACCGGAACCAAAGTACACCCAGCCATCGGCCACCGTCACGCCCGCACCTTTGATGGCGCCGCCACGGGCCGGCACGCCGTTTACGGTGGTGTAGTCGCGCAGGGTGTCGTAATCCCAAATCACCCGGCCGGTGGCCGGATCATAGACCCGCATATGCCCGTCCATGGAGCCGGAGAACAGCGCGCCGGGAATGAGCGTGGCGGCGGCTGGCTGGCCGGCATTGCAGCCGGGCGTGCCCTCGCAGGCCGGGGTGGCCGCAGGCGTGTTCCAGACTTCCTTGCCATCGGCAATGCGCACGGCATAAACGCCACCCGCAGCACCCTTGGCGAACTTGCTCTCCCACACATCCGAGATGGGGACATAGACCGTGGCCTCATCCGCCGCGAAGCCCCATTCGATACCGCCCAATACGCCACCGGGCGACAGGCGCTCCTGCCACAGCACGCGGCCTTCTGCATCCGGATCGAGGGCATGCAGCACTCCGGACTTCTGGCCCGCCAGCAACACTCGCTTGCCATCGGGCAGGGTACGCAGGATGGCTGACGCGCCGAAGTCGATGTCCGGTCCGCATTCTTCGCGGGTCTTGGGATCCGCGGTGGGCGAGACGCAGGCCAGCGAGAAGGCATCATCCGGTGTCGCTTGCATATGCCAGCGAATCTTGCCGGTGGCGAGATCCATGGCGACGATGGCATCACTGGTTGCAGCAGCAGGCGCGGAATAGCTGTCACCGGTCGTGATATAGAGCACGCCGGCCTTGGGATCGATGGTGGGTTGCGACCACACCGCAGCCCCGGACGGTCCCCACAGTTGGGTGCCCGCATCGGTCTTCCGGGTCTTCTGCGGCAGATCAGGAATCACGTAAGACTTCCAGCGCTGGGCGCCCGTGGCGGCATCGAGCGCGACCACACTGCCGCGGAAGGTGCAGCATTCGTAACTGGCCGAAGCACCGGCAAGTTCCTCGAAGGACGCAACGGGCACATAAAGCACGTCATCGTGTATCGCCAGCGAGCCGGTGACCAGGGCATGCGGGTGCTCGTCCGCCTTCACCTTCCACAGCAACTCGCCGGTGTTGGCATCCAGTGCATACACATGCGCGCTGCGATCGCCCGTGTAGAGCACGAAGCGGCCGTCCGCTCGCTGCGTGATGTGGATGGCACCGCGTACCGCGGCGGGGGTGGAGAATTTCCAGTGCGCGCAGCCGGTTTTGGCGTCCAGCGCATAGATCCCACCCTCATGGGAGCCGAGGAAGATGCGCCCACCCGCTACCGCAGGCTGGGTGGAGACCGTGGTTCCCCCGGCAAAGCCGAAAGCCCATTTCAGTTCGAGCTTGGGCAGATCGGCTGCCGCCAGACCCGCGCGCCCTGCCGGCTGGAAATGGGTGTTGTCCTCATCCAGGCCCCAGCCACTCCAGTGCGGCTTGCTGAGTGCGTCTGCAGGCAGAGGCTCCGAAACCGCACACTGGGTCAGCTTCTCCTCCACCTTGACGGTGGGCACCGTGCCCCATGGCTTGCCGGAGGCGTACAGCGCAATCGCGCGCTTCTCGATCTCCCCCAAGCCCGCAGCGAGCGGCATCATCTGCCCGCTGACGAGCGCGGCGTAGATTTTTTCCGGTGGGAGCGCCGCCATTTCCGTCGGTGTCATGGCGCGTGGGGCCGGGGTGGCGTTATGGCAGCCGGCGCAATGAGCCGCAAAAAGTTTCTCGCCAATTTTCTGATCCTCATCGGCCTGCGCCATCCCACCGAAGCTGCAAAGCCCGAGAACCATCACTGCGATCGCCGCTCTCATCATCCCCTCTCCCCTCTTGTGCTTTTTTGTCGACTCTACCGGATAGTCGGCAGGGGTGTAATCCGCGACGGCCCTACCCGTGCCCACTGTTCCGGCGACCGCAACGCACCAAACGCGTTACACTCGCGCGTCTCTCGTGACCAGGATCCGGCCATGCCCGCCACACGCCGTAAACAAGTAATCGCTGCCGTCATCGGCAACGCGCTCGAATGGTACGACTTCGTCGTGTTCGGCTTTCTCACGGTAATCATCTCGCGGCTGTTCTTTCCGGAGGACAGCGAGTTTCTGGCGCTGCTCAAGACCACCGCAACCTTCGGCGTGGGCTTCTTCATGCGCCCGGTGGGCGGCATCGTGCTGGGCATGTACGCGGACCGTCACGGTCGCAAGGCCGCGCTTCAGCTCATCATGAGCCTGATGACGCTCTCCCTGCTCATCATCACGCTGGCTCCGCCCTATGCGGCTATCGGCATCGGTGCACCTTTGCTCATCGTGCTGGCGAGATTGCTGCAGGGCTTTGCCACCGGAGGCGAATTTGCCATTGCGACTTCATTCCTGGTGGAAGTCGCCCCACGCGGACGCCGTGGTCTCTATGGTTCCTTTCAGCAGATGGGACTTACGCTCGCCGCCTTGGGTGGGGCCGTGGCCGGCGTGCTGGTGACCACGCTCCTCACACCGGAACAACTGGACAGCTGGGGCTGGCGCATCCCCTTTGCCTTTGGCCTGCTCATCGCCCCGGTAGCGGTCTACATCCGCAGGCACATAGAGGAGCCGGAAGCATTCGTGCAGGCAAGGGCGCAAATGACCATGCCGTTGTCACTGACCCAGGTCGTGGTACGCAACCTGCGGGCGGTGCTCACCACTTTCGGCTTGGTCATCTGCGGCACCATCACCTACTACGTGCTGCTGATCTACATGCCGACCTTCGCCCAGCAGCAGCTTGGTATCCCGCTGGCGGAGGCCTTCGCCATCCAGGCCATCGCGCTGGTCTGCCTGACTTGCGTGATCCCGCTGGTGGCCATGCTGTCTGATCGTTTCGGCCGCCGCGTGTTCCTGCTGATCGGCGCGGCGCTGATGCTTGCCTTCCTGCAGCCCATGTTCAGCCACGCGCATGCCGCCCGCAGCTTTGGCTCATTGCTGTTGATGCAAATCACGCTCTGCACCCTCCTCGGCGTATTCTACGGCCCGCTTTCAACCGCGGTGGCCGAGCAGTTCGATACCACCGTGCGTTCCCGCGGACTCTCGCTGGCCTATAACCTGGCTGTGATGATCTTCGGTGGGTTTGCACCCTTCCTGGTGACTTTCCTCATCGATTTCACCGGAGACCCGCTTGCCGCGGCCTATTACGTGATGTTCGGGTGCGGTGTCGGGTTCCTGTCTGCCCTCTTCGTGCGCGAGCCGGCGCACGCATGATTACTCAGGCAAGCACAGCGTCGCCGGCGCCGCAACGCTCGCTGTGGCTGCTGCTGTCGGCGGCAGCCGGCATCCTCATGCTCAACATGGGTGCGCGCCAGTCGTTGGGACTTTTTGTGGCGCCGCTGGATGCGAATCGTCCACTGACCCTGGTGGAGATCAGCTTCGCCTTCGCGGTGTCGCAATTGATGTGGGGCGTGGCGCAGCCGGTATTCGGTGCATTGGTGGAGCGCTGGGGCAGCTTCCGGGTGATTCTGCTCGGCTCGCTGATGGTCGCCGCAGGAACGGCGTTGACCCCCTTCGCCACCCACTCGCTGATGCTGACTTTGAGTCTTGGTTTCCTCGCTGCCGCTGGCGCGGGTGCCGGGAGCTTCTCCATTCTCATAGGCTGGCTAGCGAATTATCTGCCGGAAAACAAGCGCGCCTTGTCCGCCGGCATCATCAATGCCGGCGCCTCGCTGGGCCAGTTCATCTTCGCGCCGCTGACCCAATGGTTGATCGATGGCTGGGGTTGGGTGGTCGCGCTCGAGGTGCTCGCGTTGACTGCCTTGCTGGTGATCCCGCTGGCGGCCGTGCTGTCGCATCAGACCACCGGTGCCGTGAAGCACGATCAAGGCCCGGCCGTGCCCATTCCCTTGCGGGTGCAGTTACGGGAAGCGTTCGAGGATCGCAGTTACCTGCTGATCCACCTGGGCTTCTTCACCTGCGGTTTTCATATCGGTTTTCTCACCACCCACCTGCCCGGTGAGGTCGCGCTGTGCAGCCTCACCCCGATGGTCTCGGCCAATGCGCTGGCACTGATTGGCCTCTTCAACATGATTGGCAGCATCGGTGCCGGCTGGCTGTGCCAGCGCTACCGGATGAAGTCCTTGCTGAGCATTATCTATGCGAGCCGCACTGTGCTCATCCTGCTGTTCATGATTGCGCCTCGTACGCCCGAGGTGTTCTATATCTTTGCCGCCATGCTCGGCCTGACCTGGCTTGCAACCGGTGCACCAACAGCAGGGCTGGTCGGCAAGCTGTTCGGGCCGCGACACCTCGCCACCCTGTTCGGGCTGGTGCTGCTGTCGCATCAGATCGGCGGCTTTTTCGGTGCCTGGCTCGGAGGTGCCACCATCAGCCGCTTCGGTGATTACTCATGGATGTGGTACGCGGATGCCATGCTGGCGTTGCTGGCGGCCGTCACCCAGCTGCCGATCCGCGAGAAAGCGCTGGCGCGACTGGCAGTGACCTGATCTCCGGCATCAGCCGGAGATCAGGGGGCCTGGAGGAATCCTCAGAACCCGAGCGGCAGGGCGCGCTTCCTGACCCCAGTCAGCTTGACGTAGGCGTTGGCCAGTGCGGGGGCGACGGGCGGCACGCCCACCTCCCCTACGCCGCCGAGCGGTGAGCCTTGATCGAGCACCCGCACGATGATTTCCGGCGCATCGGCGAGCTTGCCGATCTTGTAGTCGCCGAAATTCTTGATCTGGCAGATCCCCTTGTCGTACTTCATCCTGTTCCAGCGGGCCGCATTCATGCCCTGCAGCACCCCTCCCTGAATCTGGGAGATGACCTGGTCGGGATTCACGGCCGTGCCGCAATCGACGGAGACGAAGATCCGGCTCACGCGATAGCTGGTGGTGGTACCCGTCACCACCTTGGTGACTTCCGCCACCAGGGCGCAGTGACTGCCGAAACCGGGAGAGACAGCGATGCCGCGGGCGGTGTTGGCCGGCGGTGCAGTGCCCCAACCGGACAGGGCCGCGACGTCGTTGAGTACACCCAACATCGCTGGATTGCCCGCGAGCAGACGCCGCCGGTAGGCGCATGGATCCACCCCGGCCAGCAAGGCGCATTCATCGATGGCACTCTCCACCACGAAGCAGCTGATGGATTGCCCCACTGAACGCCAGAAGCCGGTCGCGAATCCGGTTTTCTGCTCGACATAGTCGACCACACGCCGTTCCATGGTGTCCGCATAGGGCATGGGTTCGTCGCCCGAGCCCACGGCACTGCCGATTGCCACGCCATCCGCGAAGGAGGAATAAGGCGCGGTGGGACTCACGAAACCGTGCGAACGCAAGGCCGAGGGTGCGGCGATGCGGTTGTACCAGCCCTTGATCGTGCCGTCCGCCGCCAAGCCTGCCTGCACACGCGAGACTGCAGCCGGACGACAGTAGTCCCGCGCAAAATCCTCTTCACGTGACCACATCAGTTTCACGGGGACCTTGACCTGCAAGGCAACCTTGACGGCCTGGGCCACGTAATCCTGCTCGATCTTGCGACCGAAGCCGCCGCCCATGTAGACCGTGGTCACGCTGACGCGTGATCGATCGATGCCGCTCACGAGCGAGACCACCGTATTGGCAACCCAGTCGGGCGCCTGGGTCGGACACCAGACATTGACCCTGTCGACCTGGGTCTTGGCCTGATCTGCCCACACGATCTCGACGGTGCAGTTCAGCACTTCCATGTAGGCATGCGCGAGCATCGGGACGCTGTAGGTGGCGTTGAGTTTCTTGGGCTGAGCATTGATGGTGCTGACAACGGCAGCGGCTGTGCTCCCGACAGGTTTGGCTTCCGCGAGGAAGGCTGTGGTGCTGCTCAGCAACGACGTGAGATTGCTGGTCTGCGCCGAGGTATCCACCAGCGTAAGGGCGGTGGAAGTGGGGGCCGTCCAGTTCACGGCCAGGGCGGAGACGGCTTTCAGAGCCTGCCAGGAGTTGGAGGCAACGACTGCCACCGCATCGCCGAGGTTTACGGCCTGCATGCCCGCCGGCGCAAGGCTCATGGCCGATACCTTGGCACCCAGGGTGGGTGCGTGTCGCACGGCCGCGTAACGCATGCCGGGAAGGCGCACATCCAGACCGAACACCGCGCTGCCATCCACTTTCTCCCGGATGTCCGGTCGCAGCACCTTGTTGCCGATGATCTGGTAGTTGCCAGCCATCGACTGGCGTGTGACAGCGGGCCGCAGCACTGCCGCGCCCGCCGCCAGCTGGCCGTAGGTCCACTCGCCTCCCTGATCATCCACCACCTTGTTCGGGACCCAGGTGCCGTCAGTCGCGGTATGACCTGCGACTGCACGACAGGACTCCGGCGCTGAACTGCGCGCAGCAGCCGCTGCGATGAACATGGCCCTCGCAGTCGCGCCCGCATCCAGCATGGGCTCGAAGTAGCCGCGTACACTCCAAGAACCACCCGTCACTTGGGATGCGTATGGTCCGTTGCCGTACTGTGCACCGAAGGGTGCCGGCACCGTCTTCACCCGGGACAGATCAAGCGGTAGTTCCTCGGAAAGAATCTGCGCGAGCGCACCGTTGACGCCCTGCCCCATTTCCCCCCCGGGGACGATGAGCGTGATGGAATCATCGGCGCCCACTATCAAGGTGACCTTGCCCGCAGCCAGTGCAGGGTCCAGGCCCAAGGTCGCTGCGCGTGCCCTCATGGGCAGCGTGAGTTCGAGCAGCAAGCCGCCCCCTGCGAGCACCGAGGTGGTGAGAAAACTGCGACGGCTCAGCTTGATGGGCTCCCCCGACGGGACGGCAGCCTCGATCGCGGCAGGCCTCGGAATCTGGTGAAAGTGATTATCCATGTCGATGTTCCTTAGGCTGCCTGGCCGGCGACTTGCTTGATGGCCGCACGGATCCGGGGATAGGTCCCGCAGGCGCACAGGTTCTGGATTGCGGAATTGATCTGCGCGTCGGTGGGCTGGGCGACTTTTCGCAACAAGGCCATCACAGCGAGCAGCACCCCGGACTGGCAGAAACCGCATTGGGGCACCTGATTGTCGATCCAGGCCTGCTGCAGCATCGCGCCCGTTACGCCACCCGGGGTGGCGGGGGCATCAGACAGGCCTTCAATGGTGGTGATTTTCTTGCCGACAAAATTGGCGACGTTTTCGGTGCAGGTCTTGGTCAAGGAACCATCCACCAGGACCGTGCAGGCGGAGCAGACCGTGACACCGCATCCATACTTGGTACCGGTGAGACCCACGATGTCCCGCAGGACCCACAGGAGGGGCATGGAGGTGTCCGGAACATCACCTGTCCAGTTCTTGCCGTTGATATTGAGCGTGATGCTTGGCATGGAGGATTCTCCCTGAGGATGCCGGATGAGGCCCCATGTTCTGGGGATGTGGGAGGAGCCTAACGCCCATACCCCCCGGGGTTATTAAGAACCCTTAACACTGCAGGGTTTTAGCTGATCTGGATCAGGCGAATGGCAGACGGGATGGGCGCGAGGTCGGAACCATTGCGGAAGCGAAGGCCGGCAGGTCGCCATCAATGGCAAGCGTGACCGTGGCAAGGCGGATGCGAGTAACATGCAGCACCCTGACGCGCGGCGCCTCATTGAGGGTCCTCGCGACATTGTCCCGCCCTCGGTGGCGGTTCTGATTCAACGCTGCTGCAAGGTCAACTGATGAGCGAAACGCCCGAACTCAATGTGCTTGGTGAACCTCTGGTCCCCTGCGGATTCGATCCTGTCACCGGTTTTTTCCGCGATGGCTGCTGCCGAACCTGCGATGAGGACGTAGGCAGTCACACGGTGTGCGCGGAAGTGACCGCTGAATTCCTCGCGTATTCGAAAGAAGTGGGGAACGACCTGTCCACGCCTCGCCCGGAGTATGGTTTCGCCGGCTTGAAGCCGGGTGATCGCTGGTGCCTGTGCGCACCCCGCTGGCAGCAGGCTCTGGAAGCCGGTGCCGCACCCCGGGTCTTCCTGTTGGGCACGCACGTCGGCGCGCTGGAACATGTGGATTTCGCGGCGCTCAAACGCCACGCGGTTGATCTGTCCTGAGTCAGGAAGAGATCAGGGGGCTCAGGGGCGGAATCTGGACCAGGGCTGCACGGAGGGATTCAAGCCAGTCCAGCATGCGGCTTCTCTGGCCGGATCCAAGTCGATACAACGCACGCTGCCCCACGGACGCCCCCTCCAGCGAGGCATCTTCATAACGGTAGAACACCTTGGGTTGAACGAGTTTCACCGGTTCCGCCAAAGAGCGTGTCGCCAGCAGATGATCGATGACCTCAAGCACGCGGGCGTGGAATTGGCGGTTCACGTAGCCCAGCCCCGCATAGGCTTCCTGCAGCAGCGGATAGAAACGGCGATAAACGCCGACGAGGGCTGGGACGGGGAGGGCCGTCATGGCATCCACAAGTGGTGCATAGCGGGCCTCATTCGCAGGAGAGATCATCAACGTTTCGCCGGAGCCCTCGGTGAGAAACGCTCCG
>Ga0315906_10006576_pt1 | contig 14358 bp, 12 predicted proteins | sample LakEriMetagenome_4_FD_203526 | JGI IMG/M metagenome (GOLD analysis project Ga0315906, IMG submission 203526) | Freshwater fungal communities from buoy surface, Lake Erie, Ohio, United States - Buoy 2 MA122 | ecosystem: Environmental > Aquatic > Freshwater > Lake > Lake biofilm | place: USA...
GCCGGGCTCGCCCGCCGCATCGAGCCTTGGTGGCAGGCGTTGCGCGGCACGCCGCGCCGTGTCGCTGCGCAATAGACCGCCGAGCAATCAGGAGCATCGCCTTGACGCCCCCTCCCCCGCCCGCCGACACCGGCGCGGCACGCACCGCGATGGATGACGTCCAATCGCGCCAAGACGAGCGTCAGCTCGCCATCGACAAGGTCGGCATCCGCGGCCTCGCGCATCCGGTGCAGGTGCACGACCGCTCGCAAGCCCTGCAGCACACGGTCGCGCACTTCAGCATGGCGGTCGACCTGCCGCAGCACCTCAAGGGCACGCACATGTCCCGTTTCGTCGAGATCCTCCACCAAGAGCGCCAGATCGGGGTGACGACGCTCGGCAGACTCTTGCAGGAAACAGCCGACAAGCTCGAGGCCCACGCCGCCCACATCGACATCGAGTTCCCGTTGTTCGTGATGAAGCGCGCACCGGTGTCCGGCGTACAGAGCCTGATGGACTACCGCACCACGCTCAGCGGCGTGCGGCGCGGCGATCACGAGACCCTCTCGGTGCGGGTCGTGGTACCCGTCACCAGCCTATGTCCCTGCAGCAAGAAGATCTCGGAGCGCGGCGCGCACAACCAGCGCTCCCATGTGACGATCACGGCGCGGCTGCGCGCACCGGTATGGATCGAGGAATTGATCGACATCGTCGAGGCCGAGGCCTCGAGCGAGCTCTACGGGATCCTGAAGCGCCCGGATGAGAAGTTCGTGACCGAGCGCGCCTATGACAACCCGAAGTTCGTCGAGGATCTGGTGCGCGATGTGGCGCTGCGTCTCGACCGTGAACCGCGCATCGCGGCCTATGTGGTGGAAGTGGAGAACTTCGAGTCCATCCACAACCACTCCGCCTACGCGATGATCGAGCGCGTCAAGGACACCCAAGCTCAGCCGGCGAAGTGATCGAAACCCGCATGCGCTGCTGCGCTCGTGCGACCACCCTCGAGCAGCGTCACGCCTGACCCGGTGCGCATCTCGCCGATTCGCGTCACATCCGGCAACGCCATCACCGCCGCAGCGCGCGCTTGGGGTACCGTGAACAAGAGCTCGTAGTCGTCACCACCGTGCAGCGCATACGGCCGCGACGCTACGGCGTCGAGCGCCGATAGCCGGGGCAACGCATCGACCTCGAGCAAGGCCGCGCAGCCGCTCGCCGCCGCCAGCTTCGCCAGATCGCCGACCAATCCGTCCGAGATGTCGATGCAGGCGCTCGCAAGCGGCAGCAACGCCTGGCCCAATGCCACGCGCGGCTGCGGATAAAGGAAGCGCGCCTCGAGGACACGGCGCTCTGCGGCCGGCAGATCGGCGAGCCCTCGCGCCATGAGCGAGGCGAGCCCCGCAGCCGCTTCGCCCGGCCGACCGGAGACGAACAAGGCATCGCCCGGTCGGGCGCCGCTGCGGCGCAAGCCCTTCCCCGCTGCGACGCTGCCCAGCACCTGCACACCGAGCGTGAGCGGACCGCGCGTGGTGTCACCACCGACCAGCGCGACGCCATGCTCGTTCGCCAGATCACCGAATCCTGACGCGAAGGCCGAAAGCCACGCAGGATCCACTGAGGGCAGGGTCAGCGACAAGAGCGCCCATCTCGGCACACCGCCCATCGCGGCGATGTCGCTGAGGTTGACGGCGAGCGAGCGGTGGCCGATCGAGCGCGGGTCGCTGCCCTGGGGGAAGTGCACGCCCTCGACGAGGGTGTCGCTGACCGCGACCAGATCATCGCCGGGCGGTGTCCGCAGCAACGCCCCGTCGTCACCGACCCCGAGCCGTACATCGTCGCGATCCGCGCCGCAGGCGCGGAAGAATCGATCGATGAGCTGGAACTCGCCGAGCGGCATGTCCGCCGGCTCAGTGCTCGTGCGGTCGCAATTCGCGCGCCGCGCGATCGAGCACGGCGTTGACGAATTTGTGGCCGTCGGTGGCGCCGAAGCGCTTGGTGAGCCGCACCGCCTCGCTGACCACCACGCGACGCGGCGCCTCCAGACGCTCGCGCAGTTCGTGGAGCCCGATCAGCAGCACCGCATGCTCGACCGGGTCGAGCAACGAAGGCGTGCGATCGGTCCAGCCGGCGAGCTGTGCATCGAGCGCTTCGCGTGCCTCGCACACGCCACGCACCAGCACCTCGAAGTACTCGCGGTCGGCGCGCGCCATCTCCGGATCGCCCGCGAACTCGCTCACCAGATCCTGCCATGGTCCGTCGTTGAGCTGCACGCGGTAGATCGCCTGCACGGCGAGCTTGCGCGCGCTGGCACGGGCGGCGGAGCCCGGGTCGCGCACGGCGGCGCCGGCCGCACGACGCTTGGCGGAGCTCGTCGGCACGGCTTCGGCGGGACGGTCGCCGCCCGACGGGTCTTGATCGACTGAAGGCTTATCGGGTGCCATGTCAGATGCCCTTCCGGATCGCAGCGAGCGTATGGGCCATGCTGATGGCGGCCGCCACCGCCTCGCCGCCCTTGTCGAGCCGCGACGCGTCGGCGCGCTCCTCGGCCTGGGGCACCGAGTCCACGGTCAGCACGCCGAAGATCACCGGCACCGCCGACTCGAGACCGGCCTGCATCAGGCCACGCGCGCTCTCGGCACAGACGAAATCGAAGTGCGGCGTATCACCGCGGATCACGCAACCTAGCGCCACCACCGCATGATAGCGCCCGGTCAAGGCCGCCTCGCGGCAGGCGAGCGGTAACTCGAAGGCCCCGGGCACGCGGTGCGCGACGAACGCCGCAGGTGCCCCGCCCGCCCGCGCCCAAGCCGCGCGCGCGGCCTCGAGCATCGGATCGACGAAAACCGCATTGAACTCGGCAGCGAACACCGCGATGCGCAGATCGCTCGCATCGAGCCCGCTACCGGCTGGCCCCAGAGCGCCGCTGACCGGTTCAAGGCGCATCGACGGACTCCGTACCCGGCGCGATGTATTCGTCGACCTCGAGACCGAACGCGGCGAGGCCCAACATCTGTTTGGGCGAGGACAGCACACGCATGCGGCGCAAGCCGAGGTCGCGGAGGATCTGCGCGCCGATGCCGTAGGTACGCCACACCGGGGCGACCGCGTTGGCGTCTGCACCGCCCTCGCCGGCCGGCGCCTCGAGCACCGCATCGGCGAGGTCGCGCGGGGATTCGGCGCCACGCAGCACCACGACGACGCCGGAGCCGTCCTCGGCGACACGCCGCAGCGCCGCATCGAGCGTCCAGCGCGGTGTCGGCTCGATCACGCCCACGAGGTCGCGCAGCGTCCCAGGCAGGTGCACCCGAACGAGCGGCGCCGCGCCGTCGCGACCACGGCCGTCGAGATCGCCCTTCACCAACGCGAGGTGCACATCGCGATGCACATGGTCCTGATAGGCGATCAAGCGGAATGCGCCATGCGCGGTCGTGATGCTGCGCTCGGCGATGCGTTCCACGGAGCGCTCGGCCCGCAAGCGGTGCCGGATGAGATCGGCGATGGTGCCGATGCGTAGTCCGTGCTGACGCGCAAAACGCAGCAGTTCGGGCTGACGGGCCATCGTCCCATCATCGCTCATGATCTCGACGATCACGGCGGCCGCCTCGAGGCCCGCGAGTCGGGCGAGATCACACCCCGCCTCGGTGTGCCCGGCGCGTGTCAGCACGCCGCCCGGCTGCGCCATCAACGGGAAGATATGCCCCGGTTGTCGCAGGTGCTCGGGCCGCGCACCCTCGGCCACCGCTGTACGCACGGTGTGGGCCCGGTCGTGGGCGGAGATGCCGGTCGTCACGCCCTCGGCCGCCTCGATGGAGAGCGTGAAGTTGGTCCGGTGGTCGCGGTCGGTGTCGCTCACCATGAGCGGCAGACGCAGCTGCCGACAGCGCTCGGGGGTGAGCGTGAGGCAGATCAGCCCGCGGCCGAAGCGCGCCATGAAATTGATGTCCTCGGGTCGCACCTTGGCTGCGGCCATCAAGAGGTCGCCCTCGTTTTCGCGGTCTTCATCGTCGAGGATCACGACCATGCGACCCGCAGCGAGATCGGCGAGGATATCTTCGATACGATCGAAGCCGTTGTCAGGCGCACCGCCCGCCAAGTTGCCGGTGCCGCCCACGCTGCGCAAGCTCATGCTGTCTCTCCCGCGCCGGCGAGGCGCTCCACATAACGCGCGATCTGGTCGACCTCGATGTTCACGGCACGGCCGGGCACGGCGCTGCCGAGCGTCGTGGCCTCGAAGGTGTGCGGGATGATGTTGACGCCGAACTCGCGGCCTTCGACCTCGTTGACGGTGAGGCTGATACCGTCGATCGCGATCGAACCCTTGCGCGCCACATAGCGTGCGAGCGCGGCAGGCACCTCGAAGCGCATACGCCAAGAGCGGGCATCCTCTTCGAGCGCGAGCAATCGGCCGATGCCATCCACATGACCCGACATCAGGTGCCCACCCAGCGGATCGCCGACACGCAGCGCAGGCTCGAGATTCACCGGGGACCCCTCGCCCAGGGCACCGAGGGTGGTGAGCGACAGCGTCTCGTTGGAGACATCTGCGCTGAACGCGCCGGCGCCCACTTCCACCACCGTCAGACAGACCCCGCTCACGGCGATGCTGTCACCGATGCGCACGCCCTCGAGCGGCAGGCGGACGGCGCCGATGCGCAGCCGCATGTCTCCGCCGCGCGGTTCACGCGCGGTGATCCGACCGACGTCCTGCACGATACCGGTGAACACGCCCATCCTCTCCTTGAAAACTTGACGACCGATCGATGCGGGGACGGCCTCAGCCGCCCGGGCGCAGCATGATACGGACATCCGGGCCGATCTGGCGCAAGTCCTGCACCCGCCAAGCCGCCGCATCCCCCAGCCGGGCGAGCGGCGGCAACCGGGCGAGCGGCCGGGCGTCGGGTCCGAGCAACCGCGGCGCGAGGTACACGATGAGTTCATCGACGAGCGCTGCCTCGAGCAGTGCCCCGGCGAGCGTCGGCCCGGCTTCCACCCATGCTTCGTTGAGCCCCTCGCGGCCCATCCAGGCGAGCGCCTCAGGCAAGGACAGCCGTCCTGCCGCGTCGGTGCCCAAGGGGACGACACGGCCGGGGGCGGGCGACGCGCTGTCCCCTCGCGCGCCTTCCGCGGCCAAACGCACCACCTCGCCCTCGGCCGCGAACACCCGAGCCGACGCCGGGATGCGCAGGCGCGCATCGAGCAGCACGCGCAGCGGCGGCCGTGGCGCAATTTCGGCAGCGCCCACGACCGATCCGATGACCTCGGACCCCGGTATCCGCGAAGAACCTTTGGACGGGCGCGCAGTCAGTTCGGGATCGTCGGCGAGCACGGTGGCGGCGGTGCTGAGGATCGCGGCGCTCTCGGCGCGCCACGCATGCACATCGGCACGAGCGGCCTCGCCGGTGATCCAGCGGCTCTCCCCGGACTCGAGCGCGGTGCGTCCATCGAGGCTCGCGGCGAGCTTCAGGCGCAGCCAAGGACGACCCCGGCGCATGCGGCTGAAGAACCCGAGGTTGAGTTCCTCGCCCTCGGCGGCCATCAGGCCAGTCAACACCTCGATGCCGGCGGCGCGCAGCCGGGCTGCGCCCGAACCATCGACCTCGGGGTTCGGGTCACCGCTCGCATAGACCACGCGCTGTACGCCCGCCGCGATCAGGGCGTCCGTGCAGGGGGGTGTCCGGCCGTGATGGTTGCAGGGCTCGAGGGTGACGAAGGCCGTGGCACCGCGAGCGGCCTCACCGGCTGCACGCAGCGCGAACACCTCGGCGTGCGGCCCGCCGGCGCGTTGGTGCCAGCCCTCCCCGACGATCCGCTCGCCTTGGACGATGACGCAGCCGACCCGCGGGTTCGGCTGGGTGCTGCGACAGCCCAAAGCGGCGAGCTCGAGCGCACGCGTCATCGCCCGTCGATCGGAGGCGGTACCCATCATGCGCGGGCGCTAGTGGCTGCGGCGCGGCGGCTTGCCGACGACGGGCGCCGCGCCTTTCGGGGTTGGCTTGCCGGCAGCATCGGCCTCGCCGCCGAGCAGGGACAACTGACCGGCGAGAGGCTCACGCCGCCGGCGCGTGCGCAGCTTGTCGACCTCGTCGCGGAACGCCTCGATATCCTGGAAGCTGCGGTACACCGACGCGAAGCGCACATAGGCGACTTCGTCGAGGTGGCGCAGTTCCTCCATCACGAACTCGCCCACCTGCCGTGATGGCACCTCGCGCTCACCGAGCGCACGTAAGCGGTGGGCGATGCGCTCGATGGCGGCTTCGACCTTCTCCTGTTCGACCGGACGCTTCTGCAACGCGCGCAGGATGCCGCCGCGCAGCTTCTGTTCGTCGAAGGGCTGGCGTTCGCCATGGCTCTTGACGACCAGCGGCATGACGAGTTCCGCGGTCTCGAAGGTGGTGAAGCGTTCGCCGCAGGCGAGACATTCGCGCCGTCGACGGATCTGGCGACCCTCGGCGGCCAGCCGTGAGTCGTTGACCTTGGTGTCTTCGTCGCCGCAGAAGGGACAGTGCATGGTGTCGCCCCGTCAGCGCCGCGGGCCGCTCAGCGCCCCGAGGACTCGTAGACCGGGAACCGCCGGCACAGCGCCGTGACTTTGACGCGTACCGCTGCCACGGCCTCGGCGGAGCCCTGCGCGTCCAGCACATCGGCGACGAAGTCGGCGACCTGCTCGACCTCGGCTTCCTTGAAGCCGCGGGTGGTGCAGGCGGGCGTGCCGATGCGGATGCCGCTCGTCACCATCGGCGGACGCGGATCGTTCGGCACGGCGTTCTTGTTGACCGTGAGATGCGCAGCACCGAGCGCGGCATCGGCCTCCTTGCCGTTGATCGGTTTGTCCGAGAGATCGACCAGGAACAGGTGATTATCGGTGCCGCCCGAGACGATGCGATAGCCGCGCTGCTGCAGGCGTGCGCACATGGCGCGGGCGTTGGCCACGACCTGGCGCTGGTAATCTTTGAACTCGGGCTGCAGGGCCTCGAGGAAGGCGACGGCCTTGGCGGCGATGACATGCATCAGCGGCCCGCCTTGCGTCCCCGGGAACACCAGCGAGTTGAATTTCTTGGTCAGCGCATCGTTCGCCCGCGCGAGGATGATGCCGCCGCGCGGACCCCGCAGCGTCTTGTGTGTGGTGCTGGTGACGACGTCGGCATAGGGCACGGGGTTCGGGTAGACGCCCGCAGCCGAGAGCCCCGCGAAGTGCGCCATGTCGACATGCAGCAGTGCACCCGCCTTGTCGGCGATGGCGCGGAAGCGCGGGAAGTCGAGGAAACGCGAATACGCCGAGAAGCCCGCGATGATGAGCTTCGGCTTGACCTCGAGCGCCTGGCGTTCGAGCGCGTCGTAGTCGATCTCGCCGTTGTCGGGGCGGATGCCGTACTGCTGGGCGTTGTACAGCTTGCCGGAGAAGTTGACCTTGGCGCCGTGGGTGAGATGGCCGCCGTGATCGAGGCTCATGCCGAGGATGGTGTCGCCGGGATTGAGCAGCGCGAGATAGACCGCGGCGTTGGCCTGCGATCCGGAGTGCGGCTGGACATTGGCGTAATCGGCGCCGAAGAGCTGCTTCGCGCGGTCGATGGCGAGCTGCTCGGCGACATCGACGAATTCGCAGCCGCCGTAATAGCGTTTGCCGGGATAGCCTTCGGCGTATTTGTTCGTGAGCACCGAACCCTGCGCCTCGAGCACGCGAGGGCTCGCGTAGTTCTCGGAGGCGATGAGTTCGACGTGGTCTTCCTGACGCACCCGCTCGGCGGCCATGACGGCGGCGAGCTCGGGGTCGAATCCTTCGATGGTCATTCGGCTCGGAAACATGGGCGGCTCTCGGGGCGTGTGAGCGTCCATTCTACCGCAACATCAGCCCGTGCCGATGAGACCCTCCACCACCGCGCACCACCCGGCGGCGATGTTGTCCCGGTTGTACCCCCCACCGCCCAAGGCGAGCACCCTGCCGTGCCCCAAACGCTCGGCGAGCCGGACGAGGTCTTGCGCCGCCCGGCGATGCACCGCAGGGGTGAATGCGAGGTGGGTGAGCGGATCACCCGCGAGGCTGTCGGCGCCGCATTGCAGCAGGATGAACTCCGGACGCTGTGCCTCGAGCAGCTCGAGCGCGGGACCCCACGCGGCATCGAAGGCCGCGTCGTCGGCGCCGGGCGGCAGCGGTGCGTTGTACTTGGTGCCCACCGCCGCGCCACGCCCGGTCTCCTCGGCCGCACCGGTGCCGGGGTAGAGGTAGCGACCGTCCTCGTGCAGGTCGACGAACGCGACATCGGGATCCTCTTCGAAGGCATAGAACACGCCATCGCCGTGGTGGGCGTCGATGTCCACATAGGCGATGCGCTGCAACCCGTACCGTGCCCGCAGCCACTCGATGGCGACACCGCAATCATTCAGGGCGCAGAAACCTGCCGCCCCCTTTCGGCTTGCGTGATGCAGGCCGGCGATCGGCACAAAAGCGCGGCGAGCCTCTGCGCCCATGATCGCCTCGGCGGCGCTCAGCGTCGCACCGACCACATCGGCCGCAGCCTCGTAGACGCCGAGGAAGGCTGGGGTATCGCCCCCATCGAGCCAACCTTGACCGCTCAGCGATCGCGCACGCAGCAAGGCGAGGTGAGCCGGATCATGGAACAGCGAGAGCTCATCGGGGGCCGCCTCGCGTGTCGTGCCGAGACGGCAGCGCTGCGACAGACCGCGGTCCTGGAACTCACGGCGGAATGCGCCCTGGCGGTCGGTGCCGAAGGGGTGTCCAGCGCCGAACCCGTAACGGGCCAGGCGCTCATCGGCGATGACCAAGACCTCGGACATGATGCGGTCGAGCCTAGCACAGGCGATAATATGGGCATGGCTCAGTACATCTACACCATGAACCGGGTGGGCAAGATCGTGCCCCCCAAGCGTCACATCCTGCGCGACATCAGCCTGTCGTTCTTCCCGGGCGCCAAGATCGGCGTGCTGGGTCTCAACGGCTCGGGCAAATCGACGCTGCTGAAGATCATGGCGGGCCTCGACAACAACATCGAAGGCGAGGCGCGGCCGCAATCCGGCATCAAGGTCGGCTACCTGCCTCAGGAACCGGAACTCGATGCCGCCAAAACCGTGCGCGAGGAGGTGGTGCTCGGGATCGGCGGCTTGTTCGCCAAGCTCGAGCGCTTCAACGCCATCAGCGAGCGCTTCGCAGACCCGATGTCGGACGACGAGATGAACGCGCTGCTCGAGGAACAGGCGAAGCTGCAGGATGCACTCGACGCGGCGGGCGGCTGGGAGCTCGACCGCAAGCTCGAGATCGCCGCCGACGCCCTGCGTCTGCCGCCGTGGGATGCCAAGATCGGACTGCTCTCGGGCGGCGAGAAGCGCCGGGTGGCGCTCTGCCGTCTGCTGCTGTCGGCGCCGGACATGCTGCTGCTCGATGAACCCACCAACCACCTCGACGCCGAGTCGATCGGCTGGCTCGAGAAGTACCTCGAGGAATACCCGAGCACCGTCATCGCGGTCACCCACGACCGCTACTTCCTCGACAACGTCGCCGAGTGGATCCTCGAACTCGACCGCGGCCACGGCATCCCTTACCACGGCAACTACTCGTCTTGGCTCGAGCAGAAAGAGAAGCGGCTCGGTCAGGAAGAGCGTGAGCGCGAATCGCTGCGCAAGACCCTCGAGCGCGAGCTCGAGTGGGTGCGCCAGAACCCGAAGGCGCGGCAGGCCAAGAGCAAGGCGCGCATGCAGCGCTACGAAGAGCTGGCCTCGCGCGAGTTCCAGGAACGCAACGAGACCAACGAGATCTACATCCCGCCCGGCGAGCGGCTCGGCGACCTCGTCATCGAGGCCAAGGGCCTACGCAAGGCCTTCGGCGACCGCCTGCTCATCGACGACCTGAACTTCAGCCTGCCCAAGGGCGGCATCGTCGGCATCATCGGCCCGAACGGCGCCGGCAAGACCACCCTCTTCCGCATGCTGACGGGCGCCGAAAAACCCGATGCCGGTGAACTGCGCATCGGACCGTCGGTGAAGCTCGCCTACGTGGACCAATCGCGGCAGGCGCTCAACGACAAGAACAGCGTCTGGCAGGAGATCTCGAACGGGCTCGACCTCATCAAGGTCGGCAACTTCGAGACCCCTTCACGCAGCTATGTCGGCCGCTTCAACTTCAAGGGCACGCAGCAGCAGCAGCTGATCGGCGAACTCTCGGGCGGTGAGCGCAACCGCGTGCATCTTGCCAAGGTCCTGAAGTCCGGCGGCAACGTGCTGCTGCTCGACGAACCCACCAACGATCTCGATGTCGAGACCCTGCGCGCACTGGAAGATGGTCTGCTGGCCTACCCGGGCTGCGCCGTGGTCATCTCGCACGATCGCTGGTTCCTCGACCGTATCGCCACCCACATCCTCGCCTTCGAGGGCAACTCCGAGGTGGTGTGGTTCGAAGGGAACTACCAAGAATATGTCGAGGACTACCGCAAGCGCCGCGGCGAGGATGCGCTGCAGCCGCACCGTATCCGCTACAAGCCGCTGACGCGCTAGGGTCTGGGCGAGCGGGTCTGGGCGAGCTAGGGTCCGACGCGCAGCCGCACGCCCAGCTGCACATCGGGGGAGGGGAACAACACGACCCGATCACCCTCGTCGAGCCCGGACAGCACCTCGCGGTACCTAGCATCCTGGATGCCGACCTGCACAGTCGCGGCCTCCGCACGGCCGTCACGCTCCCGGTACACCGCCCAGCCCCCCTCGCGCCGGAACAGCGCGCCGAGCGGCACCCGCAGGGCGCCCGGCGACTCGGCGACCACCACCCTCGCATCGACGCGGAAATCATGGGCGCGCAGCGGCGCCGGCGGCGGCGCTGCGAACCGCAGCACGACGTTCGCCCGCTGCTCCTCGATGCCGAGCGCCGACACCTTGGTGCGCGCCACCGGCTCGACGCGGTGCACGACAGCCGCCACCGGCGGCCCGCCCCAGTTCTCGAGGCTGGCGCGCGCACCGGGCGCGAGACGCACCGCATCCTGCGACAGGAACTCCGCGACGACCTCGACCTCGGTCGGATCGCCGACGACGACCAGCGGCGTGCCCGCCGCGACCATCGCCTCACTCTTCTGCGCGACGCGCAGCACGACGCCCGCAGCCGGCGCGGTGACGGCGAAGCTCGTCGCGCTCGGCTCCGCGCCGACGCCCGCCGACAGCAGCGCACTGCGCGCGCGGCGCTCCTCCGCGACCGCAGCGTCCTCGGCGGCCTGCGCAGCGCGCAAGCGGGTCTTGGCGGTATCCACCGAGGTCGTGGCGATCAGCCGGTCACGGGCCAAAGTGATGGCACGCGTCGCCTCGGTCGCGGCGAGTTCACGCTCGGCGGTGGCCGTCGAGCGGCGTGCCGTCGCGGCAGTGAGCCCAGCGCGCGCCTCGGCCTCGATGCGCGCATCGAGGAACCCCGTCGCGCCGCGGGTCATGCGTGCGACGCCCTCACCCGCACGCACCGCATCGCCCGGCTCGACGGCGACGCGCAGCAGACGACCCGACACAGGCGCCGCCACCACATAGACCTCGCGCATCCGCGTGCGGCCTTCGTCCACCACCTCTTCGCGCACCGTGCCGCGATCGACGGCGCCGAGCTCGACCTCGACGGCACGCGGCCAGAACGCGACGGCCAGCACCGCCGAAAAACCGGTCGCGACCGCAGCCCACAGCAGCAGTCGGCGACGGTTGGTGCGGGCGGAAGCGGAGGCGGAGGTGCTCATTCGCGTGATTTCAACACGGCAACGAGGTCCAGTCGATCCACATCGCGGCGCACCCACAGCGCGGCCGCGACGACAGCTGCGACGACGAACAGCACCGCGCGCGCGTAGGTCGGCGGATCGAAGACGAACGGGAAGCTGAAGATCTCGGTCTCGAACTCCGACATCAGCCACTGTGACAACGCGAAGCCGAGCACCAAGCCGATCGGGATGGCGATGGCGAGCAGGACCCCGAGCTCCCCGAGCAGCACCCACGAGGCCTCGCTGCGACGGAATCCGAGCACCCGGAGCGTGGCGAGGTCGCGCTCCTGCTCGCCGAGCGTCACGCGCGCCGCCGAGAACGCGACGCCCGCCGCCATCACCAGCGAAAACGACAGGAACATGAAGGCAAAGAACCCGGTTCCCTGGTCGAAGAGCTGGCGCAGCGAGCGCTCTGCGTTGTCGGCGAAGGTCACACCGACGATGGCGGGGATCCCCTTCAGGCGCGCCGCGAGGACATCACGCGCCGCCGGATCGATCCGCAGGTACGCCGAGTCGATACGTTCTGGCTCGCGCAGCAGGCGACCGAGGGCGCGCTGCTCCATATAAGCAGCCCCGCCGATGAAGGGCTTGATGAGGGCCACGACCGGGACCTCCGCCGTCACGCGCCGGCCGTCGGTGGCCTCGATGCGCACACGATCACCGACGCCGACCCCGAGCTTGACGGCAAGCCCCTCGGAGAGGGTCACGCCGTCGGCGCGCGGCTGCACGGGGCGCTCGTCCTGACCGATGATGCGGTTGAGCCAAGCGCCTTCCGGCACGCCGATCAGCGCATCGCGCTGGCGGCGCGCCCCCGCGGACAGGATCACCTCAGCGGTGCGCAGCGGCTCGACCGCCTCGACGCCGGGCAGGCGATCGAGCTCGCGCAGCACCCGCTCGTGCTGGCGTTCGGCGAAGGTCACGCTGACGTCCATGCGCTGCGCAAGACCGAAATTGACGTCGATGATGCGGTCGACCACGGCGGGGAAGTTGTCGGACAGGATGAGCAGCGCGAGCGAGAACGCGATGCCGGCGACGGTTGTGGCCGAGCGGCGCGGGAAGCGTACGATGCGCCGCACCAGCATGCGTGCCCTGGCATCGAGGCGCTGCGCGGCACGCTCGACCCCGGCGCCGAGACGACCGAAGTGCGTCGGCGCAGGCGGCGACAGCGCGGTCGCCGGCGGCAGCGTCACCGCACGCCCTACCGCCACAGCGGCACCGAGCACCGCCGCGAGCAGCGCGACCCCGAGCGCCCCGAGCCAAGTCGTCCAGCCCGCCTCGAACTCCAGCACGGGCAAGCGGTAGACCGCGCGGTAGATGTCGGCCATGTACCCGCCGACGAATCCGCCGAGCACCAACCCGAGCACCGCCGCCAGCGCGCAGAACACCAGCGCGAACTCCGCGTAGTGCAGCGCGATGGCACCGTTCCGGTAACCGAAGGCCTTCAGCAGACCGATGTTGGCGCGCTCGGTCGCGACGAGCCGCGACAGCGTGACGTTGATCAGGAACACCGCCACCAACAGGAATACCGGTGGCAGGACGCTCGCCATGGTCCGCAGCTGCGACAGCTCGTCCGAGAGGTAGCGTGCCGAAAGCATGCGGTCGCGACCATACACGCCGCGGCCGCCGTGCGGCGCGAGCAGGCGGTCCACCTCCGCCGACACCGCGCGCGCCGATGCACCGGGCGCAAGGCGCAACACGACATCGTTGAAGGCACCGTCGAGGTCGAGCGCGCGACCTAGGGCCTCGCGACCCATCCACACGACGCCGAAGCGCCTCGGCTCGGGGAGGATGTCGCCCGGCGCCACCGCGAACACGAACTCGGGGCTGCTCGCGATACCGCTGATGCGCAGCACGCGCCGCTTGCCGCGAAGCAGCATGTCGAGCGGGTCGCCGGGACGCAGGCGATGGACCTCGGCGAAGGCCTCGTTCACCAACACCTCATCGCCGCGCTGGGGATCGGGCCACGCACCGGCGCGCAGCACCAGGTCGTTGACCGAAGGCCGACGGTCGGCCGGCAGTGACACGAGGCGCGCGCTCACCGGCTCGACGACCTCCGGCAGACTGATGAGACCGATGCCGGTCACCCGCGCCTCGACGGCGGCGATCCCGGGCTGCGCCGCCAGCTCGCGCGCCACGCGGTCGGGGGCGCGCACCAGCGCGCTCGCGAGGTCGGCCATGTGCGAACGGTTGTAGTAGTCGTCACGCGCGCGCTCGAGCGAACTGTACATGCCGGTCGACATCACGAAGAGTGCGATACCGCTGCCGAGCACCAACCCCACCGCGAGCGCCTGCAACCAGAGCCGCCGCAGGTCGCGCCAGAGCTTGCGGTCGAGCGGCTTCACCAGTGCAGCTCCGACGGCGCGACGCGCTGCGGATTGGCTTCGTCGCTGCGCACCTGGCCATCGGCGAACCGCACCACACGATCGCCGATGCGTGCGATGTCCGCGTTGTGGGTGATGAGCAGCGTCGTGGTGCCGAGCTCGACATTGATACGGACCAGCGAGTCGAGCACCCGGATGCCGGTGGCCACATCGAGCGCACCCGTCGGCTCGTCGCACAGCAGCACCGTCGGCCGCTTGGCGATCGCGCGCGCGATGGCGACGCGCTGCTGCTCGCCGCCCGAGAGCTGTGCCGGGAAATGCGTCATCCGCTCGCCGAG
>Ga0315906_10006577_pt1 | contig 14358 bp, 13 predicted proteins | sample LakEriMetagenome_4_FD_203526 | JGI IMG/M metagenome (GOLD analysis project Ga0315906, IMG submission 203526) | Freshwater fungal communities from buoy surface, Lake Erie, Ohio, United States - Buoy 2 MA122 | ecosystem: Environmental > Aquatic > Freshwater > Lake > Lake biofilm | place: USA...
TGCGCCATGGGTGCGCCCGTTCGGTGACCGTGCAGATTCAGCGCTCGGGCGAAGGCCGCGTGGTTCTTGACATCGCCGACGATGGCATCGGCTCAAGCGCGTCGGCCGCGCCGGGTCTGGGGTCCCATATGCTGGACGAGATGTGCGTCTCCTGGCGGAGGAATTCCGAGGCCTCCGGCACCCGGGTGGTGGCGGAGGTGGCGATAGCCCCCATGCCCGTCGGGTGATCTGCGGCACCATCGAAGAGGTGCGGGGAATCACGTCGGGGGAGTCCCCGGCGCTGCCGCGGCTGAGCGTTGGAGCTGGAATACGTCAGACGGAGCAGGTCATGTCAGCGCCGCAGCACAGCGGCGACTTGATCTTGCCGTGCCCGTTGGGGCATTCGGAGATCTCGACCATGGTGCCGTCATCCTTGGTCAGAGAGGCATCGACCAGATCGACCGAGCAGTGGCCGCAGGTGGTGTTGACGGACATGTTGCACTTTGCGCACGTGTAGAGAGCCATGAGTGGACGCTAGCGCAGTTCGTGGGCGTGAGCGTCCCGAAACGCCATCTGCGTCAGTCGTGGCTGCCGTAATCGAGGATTCGGCAGCCACGACTGACGCAGATGCGGGGGAGGTTTCTCCTAGGTGAGGCCCGCCGCCTTGGCGACGGCTCGCTTGGTGAGCACCCGGGCAAGGTGCTCGCGGTACTCCGCGTCGGCGTGGATGTCGCTGGTCGGGCTGGTGCCCTGTGCGGCCTGCTCCGCCGCCGCAGCGATCTCGGCGAGCGAGGATGCACCGACGAGAGCCTGCTCGACGGCCGTCGCCCGAACTGGTCCTGACCCCATGTTCGTCAGGCCGATTCGCGCCTCGGCGATCGAACCTCCGTCCATGCGCACGGTGGCACCTGCGCCGACGATGGCCCACGCCTGTGCCGTTCGGTTCAGCTTCTCGTAGTGGGCTCCCCAGCCGGTGTGCTTGGGAAGGCTGACGCTTACGAGAATCTCATCCGGGCCGACTGCCGTGGTGAAGTAGTCGACGAAGAACTCGCTCGCCGCCACCGTGCGCCGCCCGCTAGGGCCAGCGATGGTGAAGGCGGCGCCGAGTGCCAGAGCCACCGGTGGTTGATCACCCGCGGGGTCGGCATGCGCCATGGCACCGCCCATCGTCCCGCGGTGACGGATCTGCCGATCGGCGACGTGCTCGGTCGCCAGGGCCAGCAGGGCCGCGTGGTCGCGGACCAATGGACTCTTCGCCACGTCGTCATGAGTCACGCCGGCACCGATGACGATGGAGTCACCGGCATCGGTGATCCCCTTCATCTCATCGATGCGGGTCGTGTCGACGATGACGGACGGCTCACCCATCCGCAGGCGCAGGACAGGCATGAGTGACTGTCCGCCTCCGAGGATCTTCGCGTCGTCACCTCCGGCGACGAGCGCTGCTACCGCCTCGTCGACGGTGGTGGGACGCACGTAGTCGAATGCTGCGGGGATCATGCTGAGGCTCCCTTCGCTGCCTGGATGGCTCTCCACACGTTCTGCGGGCTAGCCGGCATCAGGACGTCCGTCACGCCCATGGGGCGCAGGGCGTCGACGATGCCGTTGATGATGGCCGGAGTCGAGGCGATCGCCCCGGCCTCGCCCACGCCCTTCGTGCCGAGGGAGTGGGTAGTGGACGGCGTGACCGTCCGATCGGTGATGAACGACGGAAGGTCGGCGGCACTCGGGATGAGGTAGTCGGCCAGGCTCGCGGTGAGCAGGTTGCCGTCCGCGTCGTACTCGACGCCCTCGTACAGGGCCTGCCCGATGCCCATGGCGACACCTCCGTGGACCTGTCCCTCGACGATCATCGGGTTCACCTGATTGCCGACGTCGTCGACGCACACGTACTTGCGCACGCGCACCTTGCCCGTCTCGGTGTCGACCTCCATCGCCGCCAGGTGCGTGCCGTGCGGGTAGGAGAAGTCCTCCGGGTCCACGGTGGCCGCCCCCTCGATCATCGGCTCTATGCCGTCGGGCAGGTTGTGGGCGGAGAAGGCGGCCCAGGCCAGTGCACCAAGGGTCACGGACTTGTCGGGATCCCCCTTGACGCTGAAGGCACCGTCGCGGAACTCCAGATCGGAGGCTGCGCACTCCAGCTGGTGCGCGGCGATCGGCCGGGCGTTCTCGATGACCCGGTCGGCTGCCTTTTTGATCGCCTGCCCGCCAACGGCGAGGGACCGGGATCCGTAGGTGTCCATCCCGTACGGCGCGCGGCCGGTGTCACTGTGGATCACGTCGATGTCCTCGATCGGGATGCCCAGGATGCTGCTGGCGATCTGGCTCCAGGCCGTCTCGTGGCCCTGGCCGTGCGGGGAGGTGCCGGTGACGAGCTCGACCTTGCCGGTCGGGAGCAGCCGGATGGTGCAGTGCTCCCAGCCACCCGCGGCGTACTTCAGCGCACCGAGCGTGCGCGATGGCGCAAGGCCGCACATCTCGGTGAAGGTCGAGATACCGATGCCCAGCTGAACCGGATCACCGGAATCGCGGCGGGCCTTCTGCTCGGCGCGGAGTTCCTCCATGCCGAACAGCTCCAGGGCGCGCGCCGTTGCCGCCTCGTAGTTGCCGGTGTCATAGGTCAGGCCCGCGACCGTCGTGAACGGGAACTCGTGGTGCTGGATCCAGTTCTTGACGCGCAGCTCCATGGGATCCATGCCCAGTTCCGCCGCGAGCTCGTCCATCATGCGTTCGATGGCGAAGGTCGCCTCCGGTCGCCCGGCCCCGCGGATCGCGTCCGTGGGAGTCGTGTTCGTGAACACGCCAGTGCAGCGGAACTGATAGGCATCCATCTTGTAGATGGCGGGGAACATGAACATTCCCAGGAGCGGGGTACCCGGGGTGATGATCTGCAGGTAGGCGCCCATGTTGGCGAGCAGGTCAACCTTCATCCCGAGCAGCTTGCCGTCCTTGGTGGCGGCGAGCTCGAGATCCTGGATCTGATCACGGCCATGGTGGCTGGCGACCATGTCCTCGCTACGGGTCTCATTCCACTTCACCGGGCGGCCGAGCTTGCGCGCGAGCTGCAGGGCGAGAATCTCCTCGCGATACATCTGCAGCTTGCCGCCGAATCCACCACCGACATCGGGGGCGACGATGCGCAGGTTCTGCTCGGGAATGCCCGTGCTCAGTGACAGCACGACACGCAGAACGTGCGGAATCTGAGTAGCGCTCCAGACGGTGATCTCGTCGCTCATGCCCATCGGTGCCGCGACCACGGCTCGGGGCTCCATGTAGCCGGCGATGATCCGCTGGTTCACGAAACGCCGCTTGACGACGACATCGGCCGTTGCCGTTGCCTCGTCGTACCCCCCGCCGAGGTTGTACACGTAGCTGGTGTTGTTGGCGGCGGCGTCATGGACAAGAGTGCTTCCTGGCGACACGGCATCGACCATGTTCACCACGGCGGGCAGCGGCTCGTACTCGACCTCGACGGCGGCGATGGCGTCTTCAGCCAGCGTCGCACTGGTTGCGAGCACGACTGCCACCACGTCACCGACGTGGCGCACCTTGTCGCCGGTGAGTGCCGGGAAGGGTGGCATGACGGTGTCGTCGGTGACGGGCCAGACGCACAGGACGTTGGCGTTCATGTCGCCGAGGCTCGCAGCGTCGTATGCGCCCACCACGCCGGGCATGGCGAGAGCGGCTGAGAGGTCGACCTTGGCGATGCGTGCATGTGCCATCGGGCTGCGCACGAGTCCCATGTGGACGGTGCCGGGCAGCTGGATGTTGTCGGTCCAGTTCGTGCGACCGTGGAGGAGCTTGGCATCCTCCTTGCGTCGGATGGGCCGACCGATGGCGGTTCCGGTCTCCAGGATGTCGGTCACTTGCTACCCCCCATGAGGTCAGCGGCGTACTGAACGGACTTCACGATGTTGTGGTACCCGGTGCAGCGGCACAGATTCCCGTGGAGGCCGTCGCGGATCTCGTCCTCCGTGGGGTTCGGGTTCTCGGACAGCAGATCCACGGCCGACATCACCATGCCCGGAGTGCAGTAGCCGCACTGGAGGCCGTGGCACTCCTTGAAGGCGGTCTGGACGGGGTGCCAGTCATCGCCCGTCGCCAGCCCCTGGATCGTGGTGACCTCGCAGCCGTCCGCCTGGACGGCGAGGACGCTGCAGGACTTGACGCTGCGGCCGTCGAGCAGGACGGTGCAGGCGCCGCAGTTGCTGGTGTCGCACCCCACGACAGTCCCGACCTTGCCGAGGTCGTTGCGGAGCCAGTGGACCAGGAGGGTGCGAGGTTCGACGTCGGAGTCGTACCGGGTGCCGTCGACCATGACGGAGATGTGCTGCATCCGTTCCCCAATCTCGCGTGCGTTGAAGGCCTGTGAGAAGGACCTGTGATGGACGTCACGTTAGGGCGGTAGCAGAGGGAGCGGAGGCGAATCGGCCAAATTCGCGGACGGCCTCCATGGCCATCGAGCCACGCGGGGCTGAGGTGAGGAGGGCTAGGGTTCCGGTGATGTCCGACGCCGACCCCCACCCGCTCGCCCCGGATCCTCCTGCGGGGCAGGGGCGGGTGCGCACGCATCTTGGCTGGGCGGCTCTCGTCACGGCCGTGTGCTTCCTGCCGCTCGGGATCGTGGCCGTGGCCTACAGCCTGGCCTCGGCGCGTGCCCTCGGGGCGGGTGACGAGGCACGTGCCCGACGCCGGGCACGGGTGGCCCTGCGGTGGATCGTCGTCACCGTCGTCGTCGGGCTTGTGGTTGACGTTGCCCTCGTAGCAGTGTTCGCACTACTGGGGGCGTTCTCCTCCTGAAGGGCCCTGTGCGGGCGTCGATAGGCTCCACTCGTGACCGACGCCCCTGCGACCGTCCTTGTCGTCGACTTCGGGGCGCAGTACGCGCAGCTGATCGCCCGGCGCGTGCGCGAGGCGCGGGTCTACTCCGAGATCGTCCCGCACACCATGCCCGTGGCCGAGATCGTCGCCCGACGGCCGGCCGCCGTGATTCTCAGCGGGGGGCCAGCCAGCGTCTATGAGCCCGGCGCGCCCTCACTCGATGCCGAGCTGTTCGAGACCGACATCCCCGTCTTCGGCATCTGCTACGGATTCCAGGCCATGGCGCGTGCCCTCGGGGGCACGGTTGAGCGCACCGGGCTGCGCGAGTACGGCGGCACACCGCTGCGGGTCCTCGTTCCCGGGGTGACCTTCCAGGACCTGCCGACGGTTCAGAGCGTGTGGATGTCGCATGGCGACTCGGTGTCTCGGGCGCCGGCCGGCTTCCTGATCACGGCGGAGTCGGACGGCGCTCCGGTGGCCGCATTCGAGGCCGTCGATCGTCGACTGGCTGGCGTGCAGTTCCATCCCGAGGTGCTGCACAGCGAGCACGGCCAGCGGGTGCTCGAGAGGTTCCTGTTCGACATCGCCGGATGCGAGCCGACCTGGACGATGGCGAACGTCATCGACGAGCAGGTCGCCCGCATCCGCACCCAGGTCGGGAGCGGTCGGGTGATCTGCGGACTCTCCGGGGGAGTCGACTCAGCCGTTGCCGCGGCTCTCGTCCATCGCGCTGTCGGCGACCAGCTCACGTGCGTCTTCGTCGACCACGGTCTCCTGCGCAAGGGAGAGGCCGAGCAGGTCGAGCGCGACTACGTTGCCGCCACCGGCATCCGCCTCGTCGTCGTCGACGCCAAGGCGAGGTTCCTTGAAGCGCTCGCCGGCGTCAGTGACCCGGAGACCAAGCGCAAGATCATCGGTCGCGAGTTCATCCGCGTGTTCGAGGCGGCCGAACGTGATCTCGTCGCTGAGGCTGGCGCTCAGGGTGAGTCCATCGAGTTCCTGGTTCAGGGGACGCTCTACCCCGACGTCGTGGAGTCCGGCGGCGGCTCCGGTACCGCGAACATCAAGAGCCACCACAACGTCGGTGGTCTGCCCGACGACCTCCAGTTCACCCTTGTGGAGCCGTTGCGCACCCTGTTCAAGGACGAAGTACGGCAGGTCGGCCTGGACCTCGGCCTTCCCCCCGAGATCGTGTGGCGGCACCCGTTCCCCGGTCCCGGTCTGGCGATCCGCATCATCGGCGCGGTTGATGAGGACCGACTGTCCATCCTGCGCGAGGCGGACGCCATCGCTCGCGAGGAGCTCTCGGCTGCCGGACTCGACCGCGACGTGTGGCAGTTCCCGGTGGTCCTGCTGGCCGACGTCCGCTCTGTCGGTGTGCAGGGAGACGGTCGCACGTACGGGCATCCGGTGGTGCTTCGACCGGTGTCGAGCGAGGACGCCATGACGGCCGACTGGTCCCGCCTGCCCTACGACCTCATCGCGCGCATCTCGACACGCATCACCAACGAGGTTGCTGAGGTCAACCGGGTTACGCTCGACGTGACCAGCAAGCCGCCTGGCACGATTGAGTGGGAGTAGTTCCGTCAGGAACTACTCCGTTGAGTGGGAGTAGTTCCGTCAGGAACTGCTCCGTTGAGTGGGAGTGGTCTGAGTGGACATCGTCTACAACATCGTCGTCGTCCTGCACTTCGTGGGCCTGGCCCTGCTGCTGGGTGCCTTCCTGATCCAGATCACGTCCAAGGAGAAGGCGGTCACCCGCTGGATGTTCGACGGCGCGATGACTCAGCTGCTCACCGGCCTGATCATGGTGGGCATGCTGGAGAGCGGCGTGATGGGAGAGGCCGAGAAGGCTGAGGTCGACACCACGAAGATCGCCATCAAGCTCGTGGTCGTGCTCGTCATCGCGGTGCTCGCTGCGATTGGGCGCCGCAGGCAGCCCCCGCAGAATGTGCTGTGGCTGATCATCGGCCTGCTGACGCTTGCCAACGTCGTCATCGCCGTCTTCGTCTAGCCCCGCGGCGTCGGGGGCGTTGAGTCGCCTCTAGGCCGTCGACACGACCATGAAGGCCTCCGCAAGACGGCCTTCGGGCAGACCGCCGCGTTCGGCCTGCATCGTGAGCCAGCCTCGAACGCGATCATCGATCTCGGTCGGATCCGGCAGCTGACTCACGTGGGCATGGATACCTGCCAGTTTGGCGTCGAAGGTGTCAGTGACGTCGATCCAGCGGTTGGGTGTGGGTGCTCCGATGACCCACACCTCGGGCACGGACCAGGCTTCGAGGCCTTCGTCATGCAGCAATGACGGATGCGCGAAGGGATTTCGGGCATCCGGGTAGACGGCCTGGATGGCGGCCTCACCCGCAGCGAGGTGGTCAGGGTGCGAGGCAGGAATGCGCTCCCAGTTGCGATCGGGGGACTGGATGATCATCCGATCTGGGCGCACGCGCCGGATCTCGCGGCTGATGTCGCGCCGCAGGTCGTGGCTGACGCTGAGCTCGCCGTCGCGATATCCCAGAAACGTGATGGCATCGACACCGAGCACGGCACCGGCAGCGCGCTGCTCGGCCTGGCGGATGCGCGGGATCTCCGAACGCGGGATGTCCTCCTGGAAGCCGCCGGCATCACCGTTCGTCACGATCGCGTAGCTGACCTCCACGCCAGCATCGACGAGGGCGCGGACCGTGCCGCCGGCCCCAAAATCGATGTCGTCCGGATGGGCCATGACGGCAAGCACTCGTTGAACTCGACTGCCATCGAGGTTGGAGGTGAGGTCAGGCGATGATGACGTGGACACAGGTCGCAAGGGTAGTCATCGGGTCCACTGGTTGTGCAGACGTGTCCGTAGAGATCAGGGGTTGATCCGTAGAGATCAGGGGTTGATCCGTGGCGATCAGGGGTTGAGGAGAGACGACATGCGCGCTGACTCGTAGTAGATGCGATCGCGCAGTCGGTCCTGCGTCTCCGAAGGCAGTCCTTGGAAGCCCGCCACACGGCCGTAGCAACCTGTTGAGCCGCAGGCGCACACGAACTGGTGACCGTCGCAGTCCCAGTCGAAGAGCGTGTAGTCGCAGGTGACGGCGTCGCCGGGAGCAAGGTCCACCAGTGCCACCTGGTCGTAGAGGGTGACCTCACCCTGACCCTCCTCGACCAGGTCGACCGATGTTGACGTCGGATTGCATGAGTGGTTCATGAAGCAGCCGGGTATGTCGAAGGTGCGGGTGTCGCCGTACTTGACCGAGTGCATGCGCGTGATGGTCAGCGTCTCGATCTCCCCGTCGACGGGGGTCCGGACGCTAAAGGAGTGCTCGGTGTCGGGGACCGTGAACCAGTCGGACCGGTAGATCGCCTCGCCCGCACGGACGGCGTGCGTGGTGATGAGCCCGAGTCCGAAGGGGCCGCGTGACAGTGCGATCCCCTCGGGCGGCATCACGATGCTGCCGTCGAGCACCTTCTGTACGTCGTTCGGCTGGTCGCAGTGCATTCCGGACTCCCTCGTCGGGCTCGCGCGTGGTCTGGTCGTAGGTCGTAGCTTGGAGTAGTAGGTCGTAGCTTGGATTGGGCGATCGTCGCCTGGCCTTGAGTTAGTCTGATGCATCCGCGGGAGTGCGCCGGCTGCCGCCATGACGAGGAGTCACCCACCATGACCCGCAGAAGCATCCGACTGCGCCGGGCCCTCGGCCTCGGGGGGATCCTCGTGCTGGCCCTTGTCGGCCCCATGGTGGGCGCGGCACTGGCCGCCCCCCAGGCGGTAGTCGTGGCGGAGGAGGACGCAGGAGGGGGCGAGGCGCCGGCGGAGCCTGAACCCGCCGCTCCTGTTGACTCCGCGCCGGCTTCGGAGGACGCCCCTGCCGAGCCCGCGCCTGCTGAGCCGGAGCCTTCGGAGGACGCGCCCGCCGAGCCCGCGCCGGCTTCGGAGGACGCGCCGGCAGATCCGGACGCTCCTGCGGACGAGGAGGCGTTGGACGAGGAGGCCTTGGACGAGGAGGCCTTGGACGAGGAGGTCGTCGACGAGGAGGCCTTGGACGAGGAGGTCGTCGACGAGGAGGCCTTGGACGAGGAGGTCGTCGAGGAGGAGGTCGTCGAGGAGGAGGTCGTCGAGGAGGTCGTCGAAGAGGAGATCGTCGAGGAGGTCGTCGAGGAGGAGGTCGTCGAGGAGACGTTCAGCGATGTCTCGCTCGAACTGGTGATAGATGACTCGGATGGTCTGCGGGTCTCCGTCATCGGCGCGGGCCTGCTCCCCGAATCACGGGTAGAACTGTGGGTCTTCTCGACACCGCGGCTGATTGCGACGAGCACGGTCGATGCCGCTGGCGCGTTGACGCTCTCGGCTTCGCTACCCGACGATCTCCCTGAGGGCACCCACACAGTGCTGCTCAAGGGCACGGATATCGACGGTCAGCCCATCGAGCTCGGCGACGGCATCGAACTGGGTCCTGACGGCGAGCTGCTCGCCGTGACTAAGGGGGTCGATGTATCTGGACTTCAGGTGCCGACGATCCCTGACGATCCCAAGGCCCCTCAGTACCCGACGGTTGCGCCGCTTGATCAGCCCGACGCCGTCGTCTCCACAACAGTTGCTGCGCTAGCCCTGCTTTCGGTCACGGGAGTCGCGGCGGCGATGACGGGGGGCGTTCCACGTGTGGGACGTGTCGAGGCTGGTGGCCTGGCGGGTGAAGGTATCAATGAGGGCCTGGGAAGCGGCAGTGTCCTGCTCACGCTCGATGACATTGATGTCCAGCACAATCGCGGCTGGCGCACTCGATTCACCGCAAGGCGTACCGCTTGGGGCGACACGAGTTGGCTGCACCGAGCACCGTTGACGTCCATCGTTGACGAGGCGTCCTTCGTCTGGATGTCAGCGGTCGGCAGCAAGAGCCCTCTTCTGGCTCGCATGATCGGTGACGGAGCTCCACTCCGGGCCATGGTTGGCAGTCTGAGTCTGCTGCTCCCCATCGCCGCGATCGTCCTCGGCATCTGGTCAGCGATCGGCGGCGATGGAATCGCTGAGCCCCCCGTGCTGGGAATCCTGATCGCCATGATGGTCATCGGCGTGGTCGACGGACTTGCTGGCGGCCTCGGCGCGGTGGCATTCGGCGTCACGGTCATCGCCATGGGCGGCATCCTCGACTGGTCGAGCGTGCGCACGCTGCTCGGTGTCGGTCTCCTGATCGCCGGTCCTGGGCTCATCGCAAGCTCCTTCCGCGACATCCGTCGGGTGGCGCCCCGAAGTTGGTCCGGCTGGTGGGAGCGTGGCACCGACATCGTCATCGTGCCTCTCCTAGGGGCGTTCACCACCTACAACGTTGCTAATGCGATGCCGCCACTAGGGGGCTCGCTCTTCCCGGTTGCCGATGCGTCTGCCCAGCTTGCGTGGATCGTCGCGGCAATGCTGGTCGTCAAGGTGCTGCTGGAGGAGCTCGCGGCCCGCTGGTTCCCGGAGCGTATGGCCACCATCCTCGCCGAGCCGACTTGGCCGGGATCCCTCCAGCAGGTCCTGTCGTCGCTCATTCGTCTCGGCCTTTTCATCTTCATCTCGGCTGCGTTCATCGGCTCGCCCTGGCAGCTGTGGGTTGGTGCGATCATCTGGATCGTTCCGTCTCTGCTGGCACTCGCATGCGCGCGATGGCCTAATCTGCCGAGGTTGTGGCAAGTGCTTCCTGGGGACCTCCCGGCGCTCGGGTTCGGCCTGCTGGTCTACCTCATCCTTGTCCTGGTGCTGACGTCAATTTTCGGCGACACCGATGAATTCGCGGTGATGTCGTTCTTCATCCTGCTCATCCCAGGCTTCATCCTCGGCATACTCGGCCTCTTCGGTCGCGAGCCGCAGAGCGATGACGTCCGCTGGTACCTGCGGCCCTCGATGACGGGCCTGTACCGGGTTGGTGGAGTCGTCGTCCTGGTCATCACCAGCTGGCTCGCCTACCGCAGCATCTTCTAGCTCTCCCGGCACCGGCACTCAGCTTCGGAAGCCGGGGCTGAAGCTCCGAAGCGCTTAGAGTGAGGCCGTGGCAGCCGGACGGTGGCAAGCGTGGTGGCGGCGCTGGGACTGCCGACTCGCACGCCGGGCGGCGCGATGGGCGCGCGCGATCGGGGGCACGCGTCGGCGGGTATGCGCCATGACCAATGCAAGTGGTGACTGCACGGGCAGCGTGCTGGTGATCACCGAGAATCTGCATCGCGGCGGTGTGCCGGTCGTGTGGGCCTACCGGTCCGACCCGTCCATCGTCCCCTCGTGGGCGACGGCAGTGCGCGCGGGCACGGCCCGGCACCGGTGGCTGGCGGCGCGCAGTCGCTGGTGGCTGACCGACGGGCTGCCCATGCGAGTGTCCGGGCCCGACACCGTCGGCCGTCCACTCGAGCGGGGCCGCGACACCACCATCGTCGCTGTCGTCGAGCCGACGGTCGAGAAGGTGGGCAGTGATGTCGTCGACTGGCCCCTGCTGACCCCACGCCAGCAGCGCGCTCTCGTGCTGCGTGGAGAAGTCGATGTCGACCATGTCCTCGCACCGTCACTCGACTGGGGGAAGCACCAGGCCCAGGCGCTGGGGTACACGGCTCCGGTCACAACGGTGTCGCCATTGACGCAGCTCGTTCCCGATCCGACGTCAGCCCGGCATCACCTGGGCATCGAGACTGACGTCGATGTCGTCGGCGTCTTCATGTCCGGGGAGCGGTCGGATGCCGTGCTGGAGGCGCTCGAAGGCGTCAATGACGTTTCATCGGTGGCCGCCTCGAGCGAACTCGACAGGATGCGCGTCATTGGCTGCTGCTCCGTAGTCGTCACCGACACCTCAGGCTGGGCAGCGGTTGCAGCGCGGATCGGCCGGCCGGTCATCGTCTACGCACCTGACCTTCGTGACCTCCTGTCGAGGGGGCCCGGCCTCTACCTGCCCTGGCAGCGTGAGCTCCCGGGGCCTTGGATTGACGAACCGGGTGGGCTTCGGGAAGCGATCTGCGCACTGCGCGGCGGGGGATGGCGCGTGGATCCCACCTACCTGGCGGGGCACGTCGCTCTCGCGCGATTGGCGGATGACGGGAGCGAACCGGGCACTGCGGACCTGGTCACGATCCTTGAGGGTCTGACATGACGACCGTCGTGATCATGGCCAACTCGATCACTGAACTCGGGGGAGCGGCCCGCGTCGCTCACGTATTGGCTGCTGGACTTTCCGCTCGCGGATACGAGGTCGAGCTGATCGGCTTGGAGATGGCGGAGGTCCCGCACGCGTTCGGCTCCCGTGCGTCGTTCGCGCAGACCACGCTTCTCGACTCGCCGATCCCATCCATGTCGGACGAGAGTGCACGCGCGTCGGCGGATGCGCTGCTCGACGAGCGTCTCGCTGATCGACTCGCTGATCTGGCCCCGGGGATCGTCATCACCACCCAGGTGTGGTGCAAGGAGGTCCTCGATCGCATTCCGCACGACGGGTGGACGGTCATCGGCCAGTACCACTCGTCCTCGGAGGCGGCCCGACTCAACGGGGATGTAGACCGGCTCATCGCGTCGTACGCCGACGCCGACGTCGTCACGATGCTGACGCAGGCGGATGCTGACGCTGCGGTGGCGTGGGGACTCGGGAAGGCCGTGGCTATGCCCAACCCGCTCGCGTTCTGGCCGGACGCTCCTTCGACCCTCGGCGATCTTGTCGTGACCTATCTCGGTCGACTCTCGCCCGAGAAGGCACCTCGGATCCTGGCTGATGCGTGGGAGGCGGTGGCGGGGGAGCGTCATGACTGGCGGCTTCGTTTCGTGGGCTCCGGTCCGCTCACTGACGAGATCCGGGCCCGCCACCTGCCGCGCGTTCAGTTCATCGAGCCGACGGCCAATCCCCAGTCGTATCTGCTCGGGAGTTCGATCCTCGCCCTGCCGTCCCTCGTCGAGGGCCTGCCGCTGGCCGTCATGGAGGCGATGGCGTGTGGACTTCCCGTGGTGGCCGCGGACGCCTCGGCGGGTGTGCGTGAACTGGTGCAGAACAACGTCACGGGACTGCTGGCGGTTCGGGGAGATGCCGACGACTTCGCGCGCCACCTGGCTCGGCTCATGGACGACGAGGCCTTGCGGGGCTCTTTGGGAGCGCGTGCCCGGCAGGCCGCTCAGGCCTACCGCCTCGACGCCGTGCTCGACCGGTGGGAGCTCCTCCTGCGACACGAGTGACCACTCGCGGTGCCCAGTGGCCACTCGCGGTGCCCAGTGGCCACTCGCGGTGCCCAGTGGCCACTCGCGGTGCCCAGTGGCCACTCGCGGAGGTCGTATTGTGCTCCGGGTGAGCATCTGGCGTTCGAGGCAGGCGCTGTTCCTCCTCGTGCGCCGTGACCTGTCGCAGAAGTACCGAAAGCTCAAGCTCGGCTATCTGTGGGCGATCCTCGAGCCCCTGGGCATGAGTGTCACGATGTGGTTCGTCTTCGAGATCCTGCTGGGCGGCCGCGACATGGGCCAGCAGCCGTACTACCTGTTCCTCACCGTGGCGATCCTGCCGTGGTGGTGGTTCACGAGCGGCATCTCGTCATCCACCCGGGCCTTGGTCGGCTTCTCCCGGACGCTTCCCGTCAGCGTCCTGCCCACGCAGTTCTCCGTTGTGCGGGTGCTCATCACCCGCACCTTCGACTTCCTGTTCTCCCTGCCCCTCATCCTGTTCGCGATGCTCGTGACGTGGACCTTCCCGGGAATCAACATCGGGTTCTTCCTGCTGGCCTTCGGAATCCAGCTCGTGCTGATGTACGGACTGTCGATGCTGGTGGCATCCGTCTCCGTGCTCGTCCCGGACTTCGCCCGCATCGTGCGCATCGTGCTGCGCGCCGCGTTCTACCTGAGCCCCGTCTTGTACTCGCTGGCGCTGGTACCTGAGGGGGCCCGATCAGCCGCGGCCTTGAACCCGCTGGCAGGCATCCTCACGCTCTACCGCGTCGGCTGGTGGCCGCAGGAGCATGTACCGATGGTCGGCTACGTGATCTCCTTCGGTGTCGCGGCCGTGTGCCTCGTTGCGGGGATCATCACCTTCCGCCGGCTCGAGCACCGGATCCTGAAGGAGGCCTGAGCCATGGCGCGCATTCACCTGAGCCCGAACCTGGCCCACGCGGTCGAGTTCGAGGATGTTCGGCTCCAGATGCCCCGCACGAGACGTCGGAAGGGCGGAGGCCGTGGCGACCGTCTGCGTCGTCTGGCCCGCGAGACGAGCAAGGTGCGGCAGGACGTCTTCTCCGGACTCTCGCTCGCAGTGGAGCCTGGCGAGGCGGTGGCGGTCATCGCGCGCGATCGCGGCGCTGACACCGTCGAGTTCCTGCGCCTCGCCGCGGGGACGCTGATCCCCGACCACGGCCACGTGCATCGCCGCGACACCGTCGTCCCCATCCTGCGACGCGCAGGCCTGCTCAACGCCAAGCTCACGGTCCGGCAGAACATCTTCGTCATCGGCATCCTCCTCGGGATGTCACCCGAAGGGATCAACGAGCGCCTGGACTGGATCGTTGAGACCGCGGGCCTGACCAAGGCTCTCGACGGCTACGCACGCGCCTGCCCTCCGGAACTGCGCCGTCGCATCGTCTGGACGGTGTCCA
>Ga0315906_10006578_pt1 | contig 14358 bp, 13 predicted proteins | sample LakEriMetagenome_4_FD_203526 | JGI IMG/M metagenome (GOLD analysis project Ga0315906, IMG submission 203526) | Freshwater fungal communities from buoy surface, Lake Erie, Ohio, United States - Buoy 2 MA122 | ecosystem: Environmental > Aquatic > Freshwater > Lake > Lake biofilm | place: USA...
GGAAAACACCACCCTCATCGATGGCGCCGGTGAGTCCAAGCTGATCGAAGCCCGCGTCAAAGCCATCCGCTCGCAGATCGACGAAGCCACCAGCGACTACGATCGCGAGAAACTCCAGGAGCGTGTTGCCAAGCTGGCAGGCGGCGTTGCCGTCATCCGCGTCGGTGCCGCCACCGAAGTCGAGATGAAAGAGAAGAAAGCCCGCGTGGAAGACGCGCTGCACGCCACCCGTGCCGCCGTTGAAGAGGGTATCGTCGCCGGCGGCGGTGTGGCGCTTCTGCGTGCCCGTTCCGCGGTCAAGGTGAAAGGCGATAACGCCGATCAGGATGCCGGCGTCCAGATCGTGATGCGCGCGGTGGAAGAGCCGCTGCGTCAGATCGTCAATAACTGCGGCGAAGAGGCAAGCGTCGTGGTGGCCGAAGTTCTGAAGAGCAAGGGCAACCACGGCTACAACGCGGCCAACGGCACCTACGGCGATATGCTCGAGATGGGCGTGGTCGACCCCACCAAGGTCACCCGCACCGCGCTGCAAAACGCTGCTTCGGTGGCAAGCCTGATGCTCACGACCGACGCCATGGTCGCCGAGCAGCCGGATGACAAGCCGGCCGCGGGCGGCATGCCTGGTGGCATGGGCGGTATGGGCGGCATGGGCGGCATGGATATGTAATCCAGCCTGCTCAGGTGAGGCGCGGCGCACAGGCGCCACGCCTCACCGGGTCGTGCGATCCCCGCGTGATGAGAGTCCGCGGGGATTTTTTTCGGTACGATCGCGGGTTCTCCGCAACCGTCACCCGGGTTTTCCACGCAATGTCCGATTCCACGCACTTCGACGACTTCGACCGTGTCTGGTCCCAGCGCGATCTCTCCCGTGCGATCGGATGGAAGCGCCTGAAGTCCTGGGACAGCAGCGCCCGCACGCTTCGGGCCGTCTTTGAAGCGCGCCCAGAGTTCTGCCACTCAGGGGGCACCATCGCACAGGGCGGCTTTATCACCGCGTGGCTCGACGCATCCATGGCGCAGGCCACCATGCGCGACACGCAGTTCCAGAACAATATCGCCACGCTCGAACTCAAGGTGTCGTTCCTTAAGGCGGTTCCGCCAGGCGAAGTGCTTGCTGAGGGACGCGTACTCCGGCGTGGCAAGCGCGTGGTGTTTCTCGAAGCAAGTCTGTTCAATTTGGACGGCACTGAGCTCCTCGCCACAGCCACCTCCACCGGACTGATCGTTCCGCTGGTTCTCGACAAGGAGTGATCCGGTGAAGCGCGCACTCAACTTCAGTTCCGGCCCCGCGATGCTCCCGGCGGACGTGCTCAGGCAGGTCGCCGCCGAGATGCTCGACTGGCAGGGCAGCGGCATGTCGGTGATGGAGATGAGCCATCGCGGCGGGCACTTCATGCGTATTCATGCCGAGGCGCAGCAGGATCTGCGTGACCTGATGGGGATCCCGCCCAACTACCGGGTACTGTTTCTTCAGGGCGGCGCCACGTTGCAATTCACGATCGTGCCGATGAACCTGTTCGGCCTCACCGGACACGCCGACTACGTGACCACCGGCGAATGGTCGAGAAAGGCACTGCGCGAAGCTCAGCGCTATGGCGATGCACGCGAAATCGCAAGCGACGAGCCCAACGGTTTTCGCACGATCCCGTCGCCGGACAGTTGGACGCGTTCAACCAATGCTGGCTACCTGCATCTCTGCTCAAACGAAACGATAGGCGGTATCGAGTTTCATACGCTACCCGACACCGGCAGTACACCGCTCGTCGCCGACATGTCATCCACCATCCTGTCGCGGCCCATCGATGTGTCCCGCTATGGGCTGATCTACGCCGGCGCACAAAAAAACATTGGTCCCGCCGGACTCACCATCGTGATCGTTCGCGAGGACCTCCTCGGCCATGCGCTCCCCGGCACGCCTGCGCTCCTCGATCTGCGCGCGCAGGCCGACGCCGACTCCATGATCAACACGCCCTCCACCTTCAGCATTTATGTGGCCGGCCTGGTGTTCCAGTGGCTCAAGCGTCAGGGCGGGGTCGCTACCATCGAGGAGCAGAATATCGCCAAGGCCCGCCTGCTCTACGAGTGCATCGATCAAAGTCATCTCTACGTGAACCGCATCGATCCTGCTGTGCGTTCTCGGATGAATATCCCGTTTCAGCTCTCGCGCCCCGAGCTCGACAAGGCGTTTCTTGAGGGCGCCGAGCGCGCCGGCATGGAGCAGCTCAAAGGTCACCGAACCGTAGGCGGCATGCGCGCCTCCCTCTACAACGCGATGTCGATCGACGGCGTGCAGGCCCTGGTCGACTACATGCGGCAGTTCGAGCGGCAGCACGCATGACCGCCGCGCTGCTTCATTTCTCCGGTCTGCCTGGGTCACTCGATGCAGGCATGCGCAGCGCGCTCCTCGCGCCCACCGATCTCCTTGATTACCGACACCCCGCCGTGCAGGCCTTCGTGCGTAGCGCGGGCGCAGATCGCGGCTCGCCCATCGAGCAGGCCGTAGCCCTTTTCTACGCCACCCGCGACCGCATTCGCTACGACCCCTACCGCATCAGCGCAGCCGCTGCCGACTACCGAGCAAGCAGCGTTGCGCTCGCCGGCCATGGCTGGTGCGTGCCTAAGGCCTCGCTTCTCGCGGCCTGCGCGCGCGCAGTGGGCATCCCCGCTGCCATCGGTCTGGCCGATGTCGCCAACCACCTGAACACCGAAAAGCTTCGTGCGCGCATGGGCGGCACCGACGTGTTCTACGATCATGGCTATGTGGCCATGCTGCTCGACGATCGCTGGGTCAAGGCCGTGCCCGCCTTCAACATCGAACTGTGCCAGCGATTCGGCGTGAGCCCTACCGAATTCGATGGTCGCAGCGACGCGCTCTACCAGGAGTACAACGCCCGCGGCGAGCTGCACATGAGCTACCTCGCCGACCATGGCTGCTGGAGCGACTTGCCGCTCGACAAGGTGTTCGCTGATTTAGCTCAGCACTACCCCGGCGCCTTGTTTTCCCACGGATCGGTCGCGGACCCCTCTCGCTTTGAGGATGAGCGGCCCCTGGGTTGAGTGGCAAGCGCTGCCAGCACCTCCTCATCCGTCACCTGCGGAAAGCGCAGATAAAACTGCGAGATTGAAAAGAGCGCGCGGCTGCGTCTCGGGCACACCATCTCGTCAGCGAGGTCGGTCAGCGCTGCGAGCGACCCCGACTCTGCGATGGGTACCGCACAGACAAGCCGGGTGGGCCTGCGCCGTCGGACCCAACCCAGCGCAGCACGCATCGTCGCGCCGGTGGCAAGCCCGTCATCGACCACGATCACGCAGCGCGCCTCGAGCTCTTGCGCAGGCCGCACGGCGCGATATCGCTGAAACCGCTCCGTGAGGCGAGCACGCTGCCGCTCGGTCTCCTCCGATAGCCATGCGGCATCGGCCAATGATTCGAGCCCGGGCATCTGAACCACCACGCCGTCACCGTCGACGGCGCCGATGGCGAACTCGGGCTGGCGAGGCGCGCCGAGCTTACGCACCGGAACGACATCCAGCGTTGCGTCGAGACGCTCTGCGAGTCGCACGCCGATCGGAACCGCGCCGCGCGGAATGGCCAGCACGACGGCGTCCTGACCCTTGAGATGGGCGAGCGCAGCCGAGAGCACCTCGGCTGCTTCGATCCGGTTGGCATAGGGAGCACAGGGTTCGTCATCGGGCATTGCCGGATCGCTGGATTCGCTGGCTCTGATCATGCGTACGCTCTCCCTCGGACATGATCAGTATCGCGATCAGGCGCGGCATGCGTACCCCGTCAGATCAAGCGGATGACCTGCGCTCGTTCGCCTGACTGCTGAGAATCAACCTCGCGGCGTGTTGCCATCGATACAGTCTTTGCCGATGAACCTCTTCACAATGTTCGACGTCGGTGCGGCCTGGCGCTGGGGCTCGTTCGTTCTTCCCATCGTGGCGGCGACCTATGCCTCACCGGCCGTCGTGTCTCAGCTTGCAGACTTACGCTGCCGCGATCTGATCCGCCATGCCCGCGCGAAGTCCCGTTTCTACGCCAAACGCTTCCAGCATCTTCCAGTCGACGCCGCGCTCACCGAACACCCCAGCGTGAGCCGCGCCGAACTGATGGTGCAGTTCGATGACTGGGTGACCGATCCAGCAATCCGGCTTACCGATGTGAATGCCTTCATCGCCGACCCCGGCCGCTGCGGCGAGGCTTTCCTGGGACGCTACGCAGTCTGGACCAGTTCAGGAACCACCGGGGTGCCGGGCGTTTATGTGAGCGACCCGGATACGCTCGCCATTCACGAGGCGCTCCTCACCACCCGGACAGCGGGCTCGAGCGGCGCCTCCTCACTGTGGCAGCTGATGATGGGCGGCGGTCGGCTCGCGCTGATTGCCGCGCAGGACGGTCACTTCGCGGGCATGACCACCTGGGAACGCGCCCGTCGCGCATCGCCCTGGCTCAACGACCGGTCTCGCGCGTTTCCTGTCACCGCACGGATCGAGGAACTGGTGGCGGCGCTAAACGACTGGCAACCCGCGTTGCTCGCAAGCTACCCCTCGATGCTGTCGGTGATGGCAGATGAACTGGAGGCTGGACGGCTCATGATTGAGCCCACAGCGCTCTGGAGCGGCGGCGAGGAACTGCCCCCGTTCGAACGGGAGCGACTCTCGCAAGCGTTTGCCTGCCCGGTCCATGAGGAATACGCCGCCTCGGAATGCATGAATATCGCGTTCAGCTGTAGCGAAGGATCCCTCCATCTGCACGCTGACTGGGTGATCCTTGAACCCGTCGATGAGCGGGGGCGCATTCTTCCACCTGGCCAACCGTCGGCCAGCACCCTGCTCACCAACCTCGCAAACCATGTGCAGCCCCTCATCCGCTACCAACTGGGCGATAGCATCACCTTCCTCGCCGATCCCTGCGAATGCGGCTGTCCACTCCCGCGGCTCCGTGTGGAGGGTCGAAAGGATGATGTGCTGAAACTGCCCGCTGCTCACGGCATGACGATTACGATTGTCCCGCTTGCGATTGAGAGCGTGCTTGAAGACCGCGCGGGTATTCATCAGTTCCAGCTTCGCCAGAGCGGCCCGCACAGGCTGACGGTCAGGTTCAGCCCGCCCGCCGGGCTCACCCGGCGCGAGGCCTGGCCACGGGTCGAGCACTGCCTGCGCGAATTTCTCGATCACCAGGGGGCGCGCTCGACCGCGATTTCGCTGGACCCCGCCCCGCCGCAAGCCGATCCGGTGAGCGGCAAGCTCCGAAGGATTCGCGGCGCAGCAGCCTCCCCCCGGGCTTGAGCCCCGGCGTCGACGCCCCGGCGCGACGCCGGGGCTGGTCTGCATTTCATCAGCGCAGACAGAGGCGCGACCAGGCGCTGCCCGCCCCGCATTATTATTGGGCCGAGCGGTTGCCTTCACCGGCCTATCCGCCATCCCCAGGCGCGCTCCACGCGCCCCTTTTCGACCAGGAGACCATGATGGGTTCGATGATTGATTTCGACCGCGCCGACGGCAAGGGCAAGGCGCGCGGCTACCTCGCCACCAGCACCCGCGCAGGCGCGCCGGGCGTGGTGGTCATTCAGGAATGGTGGGGCCTGCAAGACCAGATCAAGGGCATCTGCGATCGGCTGGCTGCGGCGGGCTATCACGCGCTGGCACCCGATCTCTACAATGGGGTGGCCGTGCCCTATCACGACCCCGATGCCGCCAACCAGCAAATGACCTCGCTCAATTTTATTGATGCCACCGACAACGCAGTGCGCGGCGCGGTGCAGTACTTCAAGAAGCAGGGGCTCAAGGCGGGTCTGACCGGTTTCTGCATGGGCGGTGCGGTCACCATCATCGGGTCAGTGCGCATCCCTGAACTCGATGCGGGGGTCTGCTTCTACGGCATTCCACCTGCACAGGCGGCCGATCCAGCACAGGTCCGGATTCCGCTTCAGGGACACTTCGCGAGTCGCGACGACTGGTGCACGCCGCAGGCTGTTGAAGCGTTTGAGGCCGCGGTCAAAGCGGCAGGCAAGCGCGTGGAATTTCACATGTACGAGGCCGACCATGGGTTCGTCAATGAACAGCGCGATGCAGTTCATGATGCGGCAAGCGCGAAGCTCGCCTGGGAACGCATGATGGACTTCTGGAAGAAGCACCTGGGCTGATTGTTCGATCGCGGTCTGTGCGGGCGGGCGGCTCAGACCGCGCCGCCCCGCGCACGCGTGGGCAGCAGCACCATCGCAATGGCAAACACCACGCAGGCGAGTGCCGCGCCGTCCTGCCAGTGGAGCGGCTCGTTTAACACCCAGGCGCCCGAAAACAGTCCGATGACCGGAATCATCAGAACCGACAAGCCGCTTGCCACCGGCGACAGCGTGGAGGCAAGCCGGAACCACAGCAACTGCGCAACGCCGAACACCACAAAACTGTTGTAGACGAGCGCAAACAGGGCGGGGGCGTTGATCGCCGCGGGCTGCCAGCGATCAAGTTCGGTGGCCAGCGCCAGCGCGCTGCAGACAACGAGCGCAAGCACCACCGACCAGAAGGTGATCACCTTGATCGATGCGGGCAGGCGTCGCCGCCGCGTGAGGTGCGTACCATAGGCCCACGCGCCTGCCGCGCAGAGCATGAGCGCCGTCCCGCCCGGACTGCCGCTGATCGCCGAGAGTTCGCTCGCCATGAGAAGCGCCACACCCCCCGCCGCCGCGAGTACCCCTACCGCCAGCCGCAAGCCGGGGCGTTCGCGGTAGAGAATCATGCCGAGCACCGCTGCCCAGATCGGCATGGTGTAGCCCAGAATGGCAGCGCGCCCAGAGGAGAGCAGCGACACGCCATACATCACGCACACGTACCAGATCACCAGGTTAAAGAGCGCGATCAACAGCATTTCGGCCCAGTGCTCGCGCGCGATTCGGATCGGTTCACCTGCCGCGCGAATCATCCACCAGAGCATAGGCAAGGCAAGCAGCATCGTGATCGACCGAAAGGTCATGGGCGCAACGACACTCACCCCGGTTTTCATGATCGGCCAGTTGATGCCCCAGAGGACGGTGAGCAGCACCAGCCCACCGAGTTCGCGCCCGGAGAGTCGATCCGTGGTCACGCTTTCCCCTGGCTCGGCGCAGGGACTAGAATCAGACTCAGAACATTCTCCAGGAGACAGACGGCGTCATGAATTTCTCATTGTCGCTCAGACAGGCGTGGGCACGCGCCGATTCAATGCTCTGCGTGGGCCTGGACCCGGATCCGGAGCGTATTCCTGCCGCGCTCGGGCGCGGCCCTGAGGCGATATTCACCTTTTGCCGCGATATCGTTGATGCCACCGCCGCCTATGTCTGCGCATTCAAACCCCAGATCGCCTATTTCTCGGCACTGCGCGCAGAACGCGAACTCGAGCGCCTGATCGAACACATTCATGCGCGGCACCCCGGCCTCCCTGTCATTCTCGACGCCAAACGAGGCGACATCGGCTCCACGGCCGAGCGCTATGCAATCGAAGCATTCGAGCGCTACGGTGCCGACGCCGTCACCATCAACCCCTACATGGGGTTTGATTCCATCGAACCCTGGCTCGCCTGGGAAGGGCGCGGCGTGATCCTGCTTTGCCGCACTTCAAACCCTGGCGGTAGCGACCTTCAGGCGCTTGATGTCGGAGGCGAAGCGCTCTACGAGCGAGTTGCTCGGCTGGCGGCTGGACCCTGGAATGCCAGCGGCCAGATCGGGCTGGTGCTGGGTGCCACCTTTCCGGCTGAACTCGCCCGGGTGCGTGCCATCGCGGGCAATTTGCCGATGCTGGTACCGGGCATCGGCGCGCAAGGCGGCGATGTGGCGGCCACCGTTGCGGCAGGGATCGCCGATGATGGCTGGGGCATGGTGATCAACTCTTCGAGGGCCATTCTGTACGCCGACCCAGGCGCCCGCTTCGCGCAGGCCGCAGCACAAGTGGCCGAACGCACGCGAAACGAGATCCGGGCCGCGCGCACGTCCGCATGGACCGCCCGCACGGGGTAAGGGGCATCCATGAGAGTGCTCGTCGCCGAAGATGACCGTACGCTTGCAGACGGCCTGTGCCGGGCCCTGCGCGCCAACGGAAACGCTGTGGATCATGTTGAAGACGGGCAGTCGGCCGATACAGCACTGGCTGCCCAGAACTACGATCTGGTCATCCTTGATCTCGGGCTCCCCAGGCTGGCTGGCCTGGATGTCCTTAAACGACTGCGCGCGCGCGGCAGCAGCACCCCGGTCCTCATTCTCACGGCGGCCGATTCAGTCGAGCAGCGCGTCCGTGGCCTTGATCTCGGCGCCGATGACTTCATGGCCAAACCCTTCGCGCTCACCGAACTCGAGGCCCGCATCCGGGCATTGGTCCGCAGAGGAATGGGCGCTGCAAGCAGCACCCTGAAGCTGGGCTCACTCAGCTACGATCAAGTCGGTCGCCAGGCACGGGTGGCCGGCCAGCAGGTTGAACTCTCCGCGCGCGAACTCGCGCTTCTGGAAATTCTCCTTCAGAGGAACAGCCGGCTGGTGAGCAAAGAGCAGATCGTTGAGCACCTGTGCGGCTGGGGCGAAGAGGTCAGTCACAACGCGATCGAGGTCTACGTTCACCGCCTGCGCAAGAAACTCGAGGGCGGCAATGTTCGGATCGCTACGGTGCGAGGTCTGGGCTACAGCCTGCAACGCAGCACCGGCGCGGAACCGCGCTAATGTCTGAACCCGCGGCGCGTGCGCCGTCTGTCCTGGGCGACCTGGTCGCCACGCGCGAAAGCCCCCCTGCGCCTGACCCGCCCGCCCCGGCGGCCAGACGCCGTCGGCGGCCTGCACCGCGCCGTCGAACCAATCCGTTTTCCCTGGCTGAACAGCGGTCGTTGTTCGGCGAGATCCTCGACTGGATGTTCGCTCCCCTCATGCTGCTGTGGCCGCTGTCGGTAGCGGTCACCTTCGTGGTGGCGCGCTCACTGACCGACGCGCCTTATGACCGCACACTCATTGACCGCGTGGAAGTACTGCGCGAGAGAATCACTGCGGGAGACACCGATTCGCGTGCGCAGCTGCTGCCGCTGCTTGAAAGGCTCACCCGCGCCCAGGATGGTTCCACGCTTCGTATTCAAATTGCCGGCCCCGAGGGACGTATCGTCGCCGGCGACCGCGCACTCGCCCGGCCCGGACTCTACGATTTCCCCGCACCAGAGCGCATCCGCCTTCGTACCGCAGTCGATAGCGGCGTCGAATGGCGTGTGGCCTACACCTGGGCGAGTCCCTCAGACTCAGCTGAGGAAGGGTTGCTCCTCATTCAGGTCGCCGACAATTTTGATAATCGCGATCAGCTGGCAAGCGAAATCATTCGTGGCGTGCTGTTTCCACAGTTCATGATCCTGCCGCTCTCGCTGCTCCTGGTGTGGTTCGGGCTCAGCCGCGGCCTGGCACCCATGAAGCTGCTTCAGGGCAAGATCCAGCAGCGCCGGCCCGATGATCTTTCACCGATTGATCCCAAAGAGGCGCCCGAGGAGCTCACATCGCTCGTGGTGGCATTCAACGATCTGCTCGCCCGTCAGGCGCAAACCCTGCAGGCGCAGCGCCGATTCATTGCTGACGCCGCTCACCAGTTGAAGACTCCGCTTGCGGGTCTGCGCACGCAATCCGAGCTTGCCATACGGGAAACGGACGCCACCGAACTGCGCCGCACGCTCGAACACATCGCTGCCAGCGCAGAGCGAAGCGCGCACACCGTGAGCCAGTTGCTTGCGCTCGCGCGCGCGGAGAATTTACGTCACGCGGTGGCAATGGATGAGCTCGACCTCGCTCCCCTCGTTCGCACCATCATCGCCGACCACTACAGCGTCGCGCTCGAGAAATCGATCGATCTCGGCTTTGAAGGCGATGACCTGCCGGCCCCCATCACCGGGCATCCGATTCTGCTGCGCGAGATGATCGGCAACCTGATCGATAACGCCATCCGGTACACCCCCACTGGCGGCATCGTGACCGCACGGGTGCAGACAACGCCAGCCGAAGTGGTGCTTGAGATCGAAGACGACGGAATCGGCATCGCACCCGCTGACCGGGAGCTGGTGTTCAACCGCTTTTTCCGGGTGCTGGGTGCGGGTGCCGACGGCAGCGGCCTGGGGTTGTCGATCGTGCGCGAAATCGTAGGCCAGCACGGCGCCGCAATCGCCATCTCTGACGGATTGATCTGGCCCACCCACCGGGGCGCAGGGACTGGCAGCCGCCTCACGGTGCGCTTTCCGAAATTCAATGACGACGGGCTTTAGCAGACGGGAGAGGCAGCAATGTTCAAGGTTGACGCTGAGCAGCAGGCCATCATCGATGGTGTCACCGCGGTCTGCACCCGGTTCGGCGATGATTACTGGGCCGAGTGCGATCAGGCGGCGCGCTTTCCGAAGGAGTTTCATCAGGCCATTGCCGATGCCGGGTGGCTGGGCGTGACCATGCCTGAAGCCTATGGCGGCGCCGGGCTGGGTATCAAGGAGGCATCGCTCGTCATGCACACCGTCGCGCAGCATGGAGGCGCGATGGCGGCCGCTTCGTCCATTCACATGAACATGTTCGGGCCCCATCCGATGGTCGTTCACGGAACGCCTGATCAGAAGTCACGGTGGATCCCCAGGCTGGTCGCGGGCAGCGATCAGGTGTGCTTTGGGGTCACCGAGCCCGACGCAGGACTCGACACCACCAGCATCCGCACATTTGCGAAAAAAGTGGAAGGGGGCTATTGCGTATCGGGCCGCAAGATGTGGACCTCGACCGCCCAGATCGCCAACAAGATCCTGCTGCTTGCCCGCACCTCGGCAAAGCCCGCCAAGGGAGAGGGTAAGCCCACCGACGGCATGTCGCTCTTCTACACCGACCTCGATCGCGCAAAGATCGAGGTCCGCCGCATTCCAAAGCACGGTCGCGCCGCTGTCGATTCCAACGCCGTTTTCATCGATGATCTGTTCATCCCCGAGCAGGACCTCATCGGCGAGGAGGGACGAGGGTTTTATTACCTGCTCGACGGTCTCAACCCGGAGCGCATCCTGATTGCGGTTGAGGCGATCGGCATCGGCCTGGATGCCCTGCGGCGGGCGGCACGCTACGCCCGCGAGCGCGTGGTGTTTGGTCGACCGATCGGCCGCAACCAGGGCATTCAGCATCCGCTTGCCGAGTGCTGGGTCAACCTGGAGGCGGCGTTGCTGCTGGCTGAGCGTGCGGCCGACCTTTATGACGCCGGACTCGCCTGTGGCCCTGAGGCAAACGGCGCGAAGCTACTGGGCTCACGCGCGGGGTACGAGGCCTGCCAGCGCGCGGTGCTCACGCACGGTGGAATGGGCTATGCGAAGGAGTATCAGGTGGAACGCCTGCTTCGCGAAGTCCTCATCACGCGGATCGCGCCCGTCACCGATCAGCTGGTGCTGTCCTTCATCGCGGAAAAGGTGCTTGATCTGCCCAAATCGTATTAGCCCGCCGCCGGTTCGCCGCCGCCCGGCGGCCCGCTAGAGACCGACCCGAGACCGGTTGCTTCCGCACAAATCATCGCACTGCGGGGTGCGGTTTCATGACTTCTGTTCATCACCTAATCGAACGGAGGTCATGATGAAGATGAAGAGCGCAGTCTTGCTGACATCGGTCGCCGTGCTGGCAGGCGGCGTAATTCACGCATCCGAAAATCGGGGCACTGCGCTTGCGCCGCCCCCGCTTTTACTCGCACAGTCCATCCCGGAAGAGCCGGTTTACGGCAGCCAGATGATGACCGAGCAGGAGCGAAACGAGCATCGGGCACAGCTTCGAGCCGCAAAGAGCGAAGAGGAGCGCGATCAGATCCGTCGCGCGCACCATGACCACATGCGGCATCGGGCACAGGAGCGAGGCGTGACGCTCCCCGAGGAGCCCGCAGCGCGCGGCGGCGGAACAGGCCTCGGCCCGGGCCCCGGTGCGGGCCCTGGAGGCGGGATGGGCGTCGGGCGCGGTCGCTAGGCACCCCTTTTTTGACAACGGAAGCAGCCGACGGATAGAATTTCAGGTTCGGCGCATTAGCTCAGTTGGTTAGAGCGACGGAATCATAATCCGCAGGTCCGGGGTTCGAGTCCCTGATGCGCCACCAGATCTGAAGCCCGCAGCGACCCCGGTCCTGCGGGCTTCTTCGTTTTCGCCTGCGTCCCGGCAATCGCCTCGCGACCCCCATGCCCGACTCCTTCCCCCACCTCGGCGCCACGCAGTCACGACTGCTCTACAACGGCTCCATCATCACGTGCGACGATCAGTCATCGATTGCCTCCGCAGTGTGGATCGAAGGCGAGCGGATCCGCGCGGTGGGCGCCCCCCACACCTGGCCAGAGCAACCGGGCCCCGATGTTCCAAGGCTTGATTTGCGCGGCCATGCGGTTGTGCCCGGCCTGACGGATGGCCACGCACACATCGACCGCGAGGGGCTGCTTGCGCAATTACCGTCGCTTTCGGGGGCGGCTTGCGTCTCCGACATCATCGACCGATTGCGCGAGATCGCCCGGCACACCCCTCCGGGACACTGGATCGTGACTGGACCGCCTGGTGCAGGCCCAGAGTACCTGCCCGGCCCCAGCGGCCTGGCGGGCGGGCAGATGCCCGACCGCCACGATCTCGACCGCGCCTGCCCGGATCATCCGGTGTATGTCCGACCCATCTGGGGTTACTGGCGCAACCAGATTCCGCTCGTTTCCTGCGCCAACACCCAGGCGCTGCGGCGCGCCGGAATTACCGCACACACGCCCGACCCCTCTCCCGAGGCGCGGATCCTGCGCGACGCGGCTGGTGAGCCAACCGGCGTATTCGAAGAGCACACGCTGGTTCCGGTCATCGAACACACGCTCATGCGCTGTGCGCCAGGCTTTACCGCTCACCAGCGAACGGCGGCACTGCGTATCGGCATGGAGACCTACAACCGCTATGGCACCACCGCTGTATTCGAAGGCCATGGCGTTGCAAGCGAAGTGATCAGCGCCTGGCAAACGCTCCATGAGCAACAGGCGCTCAGCGTGCGCGCAACGCTCGCGTTCAGCCCCAACTGGGGTCTTCAGGCAAGCGGCGATGCCCGTCAGCTGCTATCCGAATGGGGGCGCTGGCTCGCGCGCCGCGGCTGGGGTGACCACTGGCTACGTGTTCAGGGGCTCTATGCCGAGATCGACACTGATCCGCTCAACAACCAACTGAGAGCGGCTAATCATCCGTGCACCGGATGGGCGGGATTTCAAGCCGGTGCGGCGCTACCACGTGAGGCGCTCGCCGCACTCCTGATCGAGGCGGCGGCGAGCCGGATTCGGATCGCAGGTATCTGGCCCACCCTGTTGCCGCTCTTTGAGCAAGCCCATCGCCATCACCCAATCCATGATCTGCGATGGACGCTTGGGCATCAGCCCGCGCTCGATCGTAATCAGATCGCACAGATCTGCGATCTGGGTCTGGCACTCACCACTCACACCAACCGTCACATCTATAAGGATGGCGACCGGCTTGCTGCCAAATACCCCGAGGATGAGGTTGTGCCGATGCGCACGCTGATCGATCGCGGCGTCCTGGTCGTACCCGGAAGCGATAATCTGCCGCCATCGTTATTCGGACCGATCTGGCACGTCTGCGCCCGTCAGACGCGAAGCGGCCGTATCATCGGACCCGATCAACGAATCAGCCGGATCGAGGCGCTCCGGCTCAATACCCGAAACGGCGCATGGCTCACGGGCGATGAGTCCGTGCGCGGCCAGATCGCACCGGGGATGCTCGCCGATCTGGCCGTGTTGGACGCGAACCCGCTTGACTGCCCGCTTGAACGACTGCCTGGGATCCGCGCGCGCTGCGTGATCGTTGGCGGTCGGTTGATTCATTCTGACCTTTAGCACCCATGGAGCCCCTGATGCACCTGAACCGGATTCATGCCCTCGCACTGAGCATCACCGCAGCCCTTCTGCCCGCCGCAAGCCACGCACAGGACACTGGGGCCTGGCCGAATCGCGCTATCCGCGTGGTGGTCCCCTATGCGCCAGGCAACACTGGCGATATCACATTTCGACAGATCCAACCGCTACTCGAGTCGCGCCTGGGCGCCCGCTTCCTGATCGACAATAAAAGCGGCGCATCCGGCAACATCGGCGCAGAGGAAGTGGTCCGGGCGCGGCCCGACGGACACACGCTCCTGCTTGGCGCCACCAATAACTACGTGACCAACCAGCACCTGATCCGCGGCATGCGGTTCGATCCGTTGAGCGATCTGATGCCGATCACCATGGTGAGTAACGCGCCATCTGTGGTGGTGGTCGCCGAATCGCTCGCGGCAAACGATCTGCGAAGCCTGTCCGCGCTGGCCGCTAAGGCCACCCCGCCGCTCGCGTTCGGTTCGCCTGGGATCGGCAC
>Ga0315906_10006580_pt1 | contig 14353 bp, 12 predicted proteins | sample LakEriMetagenome_4_FD_203526 | JGI IMG/M metagenome (GOLD analysis project Ga0315906, IMG submission 203526) | Freshwater fungal communities from buoy surface, Lake Erie, Ohio, United States - Buoy 2 MA122 | ecosystem: Environmental > Aquatic > Freshwater > Lake > Lake biofilm | place: USA...
CGCGGACATGTAGCACTTTTGAAATAAATGGGCATTATCCGTCAACAAGCCTTTCGTTCTTCCCTCGGCATTATTGCCGGCACCCTCGCCGGTGCTGTTAATACCATCGTCGTACTGCCTGCCGCATTCGCCCTCTTCCCCGAAGGTTGGGGACTCCTGAAAGTCCTCGTCGCCTATGCCACCCTCTTCGCTCAGTTTTGCTCCTTCGGCAGCAGCGCCATCTTCGTGCGGTTCAGCCCAAAATGGCCACATTACACCCGACAACTCAATGCCTTCGCCCTCCTGTTACCCACCCTGGCCCTGCTCGCTCTCGGCGCCCTCTTCGCCCTGGCCGGCAACCACCTCCTCGCTCAATTCAATCCCGCCGACGCCCAACTGCTCCAACAACGATGGGTCCTCCTCTTTATGCTCAGCGCCAGCCTTACCTATACCCTCGCCCTTAGCGGATTCCTCGGCGCCGTGCTTAAAACAGCGCTCTACCAAATCCTTAACGAACTCGTACTTAAACTGCTCTATCTCGCCCTTGCCCTGGCTTACCTCCTGAAATGGATAGACTTTGAGGCCCTCGTATTCCTGTACGCCGCCTCCTATGCCCTGGTACTGCTCTTACTTCTGCTTTATAGCCTGGCCGGTGGACTCCGCCTCGCCTCTCCACTGCAGCTGCCACATAAAGGAGAAGTGCTTCGCTTTGGCCTCTATGCCATCCTCGACCGCGGTGCTTCTATCCTCGTTAGTAACCTGGACATTATCATGATAAGCCTTTTCCTTAGCCTCAATGAAGTCGCCTCCTATACCCTGGCGTTTTATATCGGCTCCGTAGTGCTTATCCCTCAAAAAAGCCTTCAAATGATTGCCCATGGTGTAGTCGCACGCGCCATAGAAGAAAATAACCGCCCGCAAATCGAAGCGGTCTATATTAAATCCAGCCTCAATCAGTTTATCCTCGGCTCCCTGTTATTTCTTGGTATCTGGATTAATGTGCGTGAGATTTTCGCCCTGCTTCCTTCCCAATTCTCCGGCGGCGAATGGGTTGTGTTGTTTATCGGTCTCTCCAAAATATTTTACCTGCTTAGCGGCGTTAATGCCGGTATGATAGTCTTTTCTCAGTATTACCGCGCCAATTTTATTCTTAACGTATTGCTGGTACTGCTTACCATAGCCACCAACGCATGGCTCATTCCCCGCTATGGGCTTACCGGCGCCGCCCTGGCCACGGCCCTCTCATTTTTGCTCTACAATGCCGCCAAAACAATCTATGTATGGAAAGTTTTCCAGGTGCAACCCTTTCGTCGTCCCCTCCTGCTTTCCATGCTTTTGTTTATCCTTTTCAGCATCGGCGGTTATTTCCTAGAGCTCCCCATACCTCCGCTTTGGAGCATTGTTCTCAAAGGGACGGTTATAACAGCATGTTATGCCCTGCTTTTGCATCGCATGGGTATATCCGAAGACCTCAGCGCCATGGCGCAAAGCCTTCGCAAAAGAGTATTTCCTGGGCGTGGGTAGGCGGTGAGGCAAAATTTGCTCTTGTACCCTGCCTCTTCGCAGCAGACCAAGGACATTCCCCAAACCCCCGGCTCATTATTCGGAGCCAATCTCTCCCCATTCCCTATCTTTACGCTATGAGCCAACGCATCGATAAATACCTCTGGTGCATTCGCATATTCAAAACCCGCAGCCTCGCCACCCAGGCCTGCCGAGAAGGTAAAGTGACGGTGGGCAATTCCGAAGCCAAAGCCAGCCGCGAACTTAAACCCAACGATGTAATCTCTGTTAAAAAAGGTCCCATACGCTATTCCTACCGCGTTATGGCCTTCCCCAAAGCCCGCCTCGGCGCTAAACTCGTGCCCGAATATGCCCAGGACCTAACGCCTCCCGAAGAACGCGAAAAACTCCTCATGCTCGAAATTGCCCTCAAAGACCGCAATTGGTTCGGACTTGGCAGACCTACTAAGAAAAACCGCCGCGAAATGGATAAATTCCTCAGCGATGACGACGATTGAAACTATTACCGCCGAACAAACACGACCCCTTCGACATCTCGTGCTCTGGCCCCACATCGCCGAACTCAATCGCTGCATTACCGATACCGATTTCGATCCCGGTGCCCTCCACCTGGGGGCTTTTACCAACCGGCAATTGCTCGGTGTTTGCTCGCTCTTCGCTACGGCCTCTCCCAAACTGCCTCATTCCCGGCAATACCGACTGCGAGCCATGGCTACGCATCCCCGGGTGCGGGGCATGGGCCTCGGACGCCTGCTGGTACTGGAGGCCATTCGCCGCGCCGGCGAATTCGAAGCCGATGTACTGTGGTGCGACGCCCGCGAAGTAGCTATAGGGTTCTACCAAAAACTTGGATTCGAACGCATCGACGATTGGTATGAGGTTCCGCATATTGGCCCCCACCAGTTTATGTATCATGAATTGCGGTGAGCGGAGGCAATGGCCTGTCCTCATTGCCCAAAAAAAGATAGATTAACGTTAGGTAATCTGCTACCTCCGTCCTTGCCGAAAAGAGACTATCCAATCGCGGGAGCTACCACGCAGCTCTTTACTGCTGCCCTAAGCATTTCTGCACTTCCAGAATCTCCAGCGGCAATACCTCCAGCGAAACGGAAGAATCCCGCACTTGCGCAAAATTAAACTTCTCGGGTTCAAAATACACCCCATTCAGTTTGCCCGTGTAAGTGCGGCCCGGCATAGCACAATACTCCGAGGAAGGAATGTTCTCGATATGCACCCCGTTAAGAAAAAAATCCAGGCCCAGCTGATAGGTAAGCGCGCTACTGCCCGTATTCTGCACCTTTAACTCCAGGCGAACATCACCCCCGTTCTCTCCCGGCTTGCGTTTTACTTGTTTCCACGCCGCGGAAACTTCCAGTCCCTCTTCCTTTGCCAGACTTACCCAGGTGGGCTTGGCGCAGGAAGCCAAAAACGCAGAAACTGCCAATATCATCAGTTTATTCATACGACTTGAGCGTTCGGAGCGTTTCGTAACTCATAATTTCGTTGGCCATAGACGACCGAATAAAGCCGTGATTGAGAAAAGTAAAATTACTGCTGTACACTTTAGGACTTATGGCATAAATCTTAAATTCCTTTTCGATAATGTACTCGCGGGCCTCCTCATCGAACTTGATAAATTGTTCCCCATGCTCTTCTTTAATTTGATTGTATAAGGCCTTGGGGCTCGAGGGATACTCGGGCAAAAATTTTATCCACATTTTCCCCGTAAACTTTACCAGGCGAATTTGGGTAAGGCTATCATCCACCGCTTCGGAAATACTGGTAACAACCAGATCGTCCATGCCCTGCCGAAGGCCCTGATCGTAAAAGCTCTTCAGACCGGCAAGGGTCTCTTCCCTCGGCGCCAGTTCGAACAAGCGGGGCATCGAATAATTTCCAAACGTTTCGAAATCCCCCTTCTCCTGAGAATCGAAATAGGCCTTCAGGTCAGTTTCGATAGCCTGCCATTCGGGCGATTTTACGGGTTCATTTTTTACCTGTTCCTTCACTTCGGGTGAACCCGGCGTTAGCGTAGGCTTGTTGCAGGTACATGAGCTGGCTCCCAGCAAAATGAACAGGGCATAGTGGTATTTATTCATCGATCTCTTGCCTAAAATTTCATCCAAAATTCCAAAAAAAATTGCCTCATTTCGAATATACGCCGAAAATAAGATGCCCCCATCAAGTAAACAGGAAGTCCGGTGTGCTTTACTCCAACTCTGTAGTCCCCTTTTGCCAAGCCGCTTGAGCTACAGCCATCCTTTTTCGGCTAGTAACACCGCGCTATGGGTATGGGCTTCCGGATTATTTTCGCCTCGTTATTACCCTTGCTATCGGATGGAAAAGGCCGGTTCGCTGTCCTTTCCGGTGGCCGGCAATCTTCCGGGGAATAAGTTCGGGTTCAACCGAGAACGGCTATGCCAACATTCGAAAAACAGCCATTTCGTCCATTCTACGAAAAACTTCTGTAGCAGAAAGTATGGCATACTGAACCAAAAACCTAAACGACATGGTTCTTCGCTTCTGCAGATACCCTAGTAACAGATGCATCTTAGACCAGAACAATTGGCAATACTTACGCTGCCCAAGTAACGAAGCGCTTGCTACTATCTCCAGAAATGAGCTGAGATGAAGCTAATAAATTCCCTTACAGCCAATTTAATCTGTATTTTAGATTTCTCTGAACCTTACCAAAATGACTCTCAGAATTGCCCTCTTCGCATTGTTGATTCTTCCTTTGAGCCATGCCTTGCAGGCCGGAACAGGTATAACAGCCTTGCCGGGAAGCAATGTCTTCCCGCTAAACTTCGACCTCGGGCCCGACACGCTGACCGTTTGCGGCGGCTTTCCCTACCAACTCGCTGCACCCCAGGGATTCGATACCTACGAATGGAGTACGGGTTCAACCGAGAACAGCATAAGTATCTCCGAAAACGGATGGTATTACTGCACCGCCAGCTTGGGAATGGACCATTTTACCGACAGCATTTTCGTCCACGAACTGCATATAATTACTGCTGGGGCAACTACCCTTTGTCCCGGCGAAAGCGCGGCTCTGTCGGTACAGGTAGTGTCTGACGGCAACCAGTGGAGCGAGGCAGAATTTATCGCCAACGGATGGCAATTACTTCAGGATCAGGGAAATATAGAATACTGGCTCTATAACCAAAATACCACCTGGGTGGCCGCACGGGATATGGCTGCTGCTACCGGAGGCTATCTTTTCTGTGTGAATAATGCCGCTGAAATGAACCTGGTGTATTCCCTTGTACCCAATACCGGTAACGATGGGATTAATTACTGGCTTGGGCTTTACCAGGAACTTGGCGCGCCGGACTACAGCGAACCGGGAGGGGCCTGGCGATGGCTGGACGGAACGCCGGTTACCTATACCAACTGGTATAGTGGGGAGCCCAACAATGCGTCCGGCGATGAGCATGTAGGGCAATTTGAATGGGATGTTATTGGCGCAAGGTGGAATGATTCGGAGGGCTTTAATTCCAACCTCGGTTGTCCCTGCAGCTATTCCCGCGTAATTGTGGAGCTACATCGTTCGGCAGCATCGCAAATTCTATGGTCTACCGGCGAAACGCAGCCTTCCATTACCGTTAGCCCCGAAACGAGCACCACCTACACCGTAACGGTGAGCAACGAACTCGGGTCTTGCGTGGCAGAGGTTCCTGTAAATGTAATTCCGCTTATTCCCCTGGATCTGGGACCAGAACAGCTCAGCGTATGTTCGCAACCCAATGCCGAGCTACAGGCGGGTGCAGGCTACGACCAATATCAATGGAGCAACGGAGAAAGCAGTGCAGGCATTGTTGTAAGTCAAAATGGCACCTATTCCTGCATCGCCAGCTTATCGGGATGCAGTACCAGCGACGAAGTGGAGGTATATTTCCTCTCCGTAGATGCCGGTGAAGATGTAGTTATTTGTCCGGGTACTCCCACCACACTTAATGCGTACTACGATAATGATCAGTGGAGTGCACAAGAATTCATGGCACAGGGATGGGATCTTATAACGGCCATTGGCGGAGTGGAATATTGGGAGCATCCGAGTATGATAACATGGGAAGCCGCGCGCAGCCTGGCCGAAAGCACGGGCGGATACCTGTACTGCCCGAACAATGCGCAGGAAGAAAGCGCTGTATATGCGGGTATTAACAACCAGGGAAATGACAACCTGCAGTACTGGCTTGGCCTGTATCAGGATTTCAGCTTGCCCAACTACAGTGAGCCGAACGGTGGATGGCGATGGGTGGACGGCACCTTGCCGGAATATACCAACTGGGCCCCGGGAGAACCGAACAATTCTACCACAGACGAGCATGTGGCGCAGTTCGAATGGGCAAATATTGGCATTCGCTGGAACGACGCAGAGGGATTTGCCTCGGATTTATCCTGTCCCTGCTCCTATTCCCGACCCATTGTGGAATTGCACCGAAATCCGTTTAGCCTGTTATGGTCTACCGGAGAAACCACGGATGCCATTACCGTTGCTCCCATGCAAAGCGCTACTTATTACGTAACCTATACAGAAGGCAACGGAAGCTGTACAGACAGCGTTTTTGTGGAAGTGAGGGAATTGCCCGATCCCGGCCTTCCCTCCGCCATAGATACCTGCGGAACTTTCTCGCTGCCTGTGGAGGCTGAGGCAGGACTTACTAGCTATGCCTGGTCGAATGGATCTATTGCACAAGGTATTCTGGTAGATGCTGCTGGCTCATACTGGGTAGAGGTATTCGATGGATATTGCAGCAATACCGACACGTTAGTGGTTTCGGTTGAACCCGTATGCATTATTGAGGGCTGCACGTACCCCTCCGCATCGAACTACAATGCGCTGGCTAACCTGGACGATGGTTCTTGCGTATTCGCGGAAGACGGATGCACCGATCCGGAAGCGTGCAATTTTAATCCGCTGGCCCTGGTGGACGATGGCTATTGCCACTACCTCTGTCGGGGTTGCACCGATGCGAATGCCTGCAACTACGATCCCGATGCAACGACAAACGACAACAGCTGCGATTATTCCTGCCGGGGCTGTACCTATCCGCTGGCATCGAATTACACGCCGCAGGCTACACGGGATGATGGTAGCTGCGATTACTCCTGTCCGGCAGACCTGAATTTTGACGGAACCATAAATACCGCCGATTTGCTTATATTTCTTACCCTCTTTGGCCTGCCCTGTCCGGAATAAACTGCCATGGAAAAAGACGAATTGCTAATGTATGGTAAAGGACATTTTAGCAAAAACCGTTACGTTACAAGGATACTAACTTGCACTAAAATTCGTATGAATACACGCTTTTTACTTCCTGCTGTTGTGGCCATAGGCTCAATTATGGCAGGCGCTATCTCAGGGCATTCCCAGAACATTCCCAGTTACGTGCCGGCAAATGGCCTGCTGGGCTGGTGGCCATTTAGCGGCAACGTGCTCGATCAAAGCGGCAATGGTAATTATGGCATTGTTTATGGTGCGTCTCTTGCGGAAGACCGAAATGGCGAAGCCAATTCGTGCTACAGTTTCAACGGAAACGGGAACTATATTGATTTGCCCGGATCATTTTACCCTGTTGGGTCGGATCATACGATTTCGATGTGGTTCCTGCTTGCGGATTCCACGGACATTACGAATACTTTATTTAATACCTATCCGCACCGCTATGAATCAATGGGATATAACACTTATTTTTTGAATCAGCCCTATGGTTTTACCTATTGTATCGGCGACGGAATAAATTGGAATCCTTGCGGTGTTCAGGCCAGTTTTTATCCGGTATTCGATAAATCTGAATGGAGCCATATCGCATTCGTTAAGTCCGGACAAACCTGGAACTTTTACCTCAATGGGATGCTGGTTCACAGCTACACGGAAAACAATGTTTTCAGTCCGTTCGGAACCTCGCTTTACCTCGGTGCCATAACTTGTTGCAGCGGAGAATTCTTCTACGGCCGGCTCGATGATATCGGCATTTGGAACCGGGCGCTCAGCCCGGAGGAGCTCTCAGACGTATTCCTAGCGCCACCGCCGGTAGCGGGATGTATGGATGTTTCTGCCTGCAATTTTAATGCGGACGCAGAAGTAAGCGACGGCAACTGCAGCTACCCGGAAGCGTATTTTGACTGCTTGGGCAATTGCCTCGACGATGATGACGGAAATGGTGTTTGCGATGAGTTGGAAATTCCGGGATGCATGTATGCCGCCGCGCTTAATTATAATCCCGGCGCTACGCGAGACGATGGCTCCTGTCTTTATGCCTGCCAGGGAGATGTAAACTCCGATGGCCAGATTGATACTGCTGATTTACTGGTGTTGCTAACAGTGTATGGAAGTTCCTGCAACTAAAAGCCTCCCCAATCGATAAGGGAGCGGTCGATTCCAATTTTTCTCGGTTGCCCGCGCTGACCGGAAATCATGTAAAACTCCGCTAAGACCGGACCGAGGAGAAGCTCCAGTTTTCGATTAATTCGGGATACCTTCTCTGACAATGAGTTTTCCGTAGGGTTTGTAAGCTGACTTGACCTCGTTAAGCAATCCGCCGCGCTTTGGTTTGGGTTCAGCTTACGATAAATAGTCATAATTTCATCCTGGTGGTCCGGCATATCCTTATGGCTAACTCCTTCGGGATGGCGAAGAAAGAAAAAATAGACTGTTTTCTCAAGCGGAGTCAATGCAAGTTCGGTATCGGGCAGATCTCTGAACAAAATCCTATCACGGGCACCCGAAATAACTATTCGGCTTGGCTTGCGTGTTAATTCAAAACGTTCGCGAAAGAGTACGTTGGAGCGAACGGACTCCATTATCGCAAAAATCTGATCTACGACACCGCGATCGGCATTGCGAGCGCTTAACTGTTGCGTGCATTCGGGGCAAAGATCTGCTGTGCGTAGTTTTAAAATAAACTCTCTCTTGTCCCTATTAAAGTCATTAACACAGCCACGTGATTGCTGGTGCAAGAGGGATTGCAGCTCCTTGAGATTGGAGATAAACTGATAGCGCAACAGATTGGTAACTATCTGGTATGCCACAGCGAATTTGGCATCACCCTGAAAGATGAATTCCCAACCGGATGTCTGAACAAAAAAATTGCGTTGCCCTTCCAAATCTGGCGCAGAAAACCAATTGTGCTCATTGCCATGATCGGTGAGCATAGCTACGTATTCCGCCTTGCCCAGATCTTTATCCGCGCGAAACTTTCTCATAAAAGAGAAAAAATCCTGCCATTTAATTCGGGTATACCGAGAATCCGACTTGGATAGTTCTATAGAAAATGCTCGAGACTCTTGGGGGGGCCTTATCGATTCCATGGGAACGTCTGGAAATTTAACGTCTCCGGTTCCTTCCGTCCAGGGCCTATCTGTTTCCGGATCAGATTCAAAGGAAGGAAGTTCCTGCGAAGGAATAAATTGTATGGAACCGGCAAAAGACTGCAGGTACCTAACCACATCGGAATACCATTCCAAACTAAGCTCTTCGGAACGAATAAGATGAACGCGCATAGCAAATAAAAGCTAAATATAGATAGTTACTAAGAATATATAAACGAATCCAGTTAAATCTACTTTTAACATAACCGATCCCCAAGCAACACTTAAGGCAAAGCTTAAGAATGCTTCAGGGATCGGTCGCAACAGAATCTAGGTTATCGGTGGAAACGCGTAAAGGAGTCGGGAGGCGAATAAATGTCCAAAAACCAACTAAAGCATATTTCTTTCCGCTTATTTAAATCCCTTCCATGTTTTACCTTGCTTTTTAAGTTCGATGCTGTCTTCAAGCTGATCTGCCAAGTACGTCATCGTTTCCTTTACCTCCGATTTTCGGGAAGAGAAGACTTTACTCTGCTCAAAATTCATTTGTCTGGCAGCATCCCAGGCATCGATGTCGGCGCCAACAAAAGCAAAAGCCCATTTTCCGGTCGATTCCAGCTGTTTAATTCGCTCGGCAACTTCCTTCACGCTAAAGCGGCGCGAAGCATTTTCCATCCCGTCAGTAAATATCACAATCATGGCATTGGCATTTTGCTCCCGAATGTCTTTGCCATGCAGAAATTCTACTCTTTCGATAACGGTTCCCACCGCATCGAGCAAGCCGGTCATACCATCCAGCACATAATCGGAAGAAGTCATTTCCCTCAGCTCTGCGGCAGGGCGATCTTCAAAAACAAGTTCTGGCTTGTCTGAAAAAAGTGTTAAGGAAAGAAACACCGGAATTTCAGGATTGCGCAATTGGATGTTTTTAATAGAGCTCAGTTTTTCATTCAAGCCGGAAAGTGTTTGTTCGTAATGCGAAGACATACTTCCGCTTTTGTCGAGAATGAGATGATAATAGGTTGCGTTTTGTGTATTCATACCATTTATAATTATGGCAACAAATGTATATTCGCTACCAGCAGGTAAATGATCTTTACAAGCTTGTAATTTCCGCAAAGGCGGGACGGCAGGGGTGCCGAAATATAGGATTAGCCGGCGTCGGAATATGGATTAATAAGTTACAAGAGACATGAGCAAATACTTACCCCGTCTGTAAACCCGGCAATGCGACCAATTTTAACCGCGGCCTTTCGCCTGCCGCAACAATAGACTTTAATGCGAAATACCGAGATGAATCCCAGCAAAAACTTCAGCTATTACCAATCGTAGGATACGAACAAGGTAAACCGGATACCATTATCGATTTGTATCACCAGCGAATCGGGGAAGAAATTTCCGGGTTCGTCTAAATAAGTAGAAGGAGTAAAATTATACCCTCCAACATAGTCATCTTCCGAAAGTAGATCCGATGCATCGAGGTCGTCTACATCGTATAACTGGATAGAATTAGAAAGGAACAAATCGTCGGGGCCTATTGAAAAAGGTAAATTGGTATTGCTGTAGTTCATGGGGCTTCCAATTGCATTTTCATACCAACCTCCTGCAATTAACTCATTATTGGGCCGTACAAAGCGCCACTGCATATCGCCCGGCGTGGACGTACCTACGATGGGATCGTCCCAGGGTACTCCTGCGTTAGTAATCGGGTAATTTTCTACCCTTACTGCCGTTACGGTTAAAGTCAGATTCAAATCGGCCTCGGAGCAGTCAGTTCCGGCGTAACCTTCCGGGCAGTAGCAAAGCCCGTCAACACAGCTGCCACCATTTACACAGATAGTATCGTCGCAGGGATTATCTTTAACACAGGCCGTTATTCCCGCGGAAACGAGAAAGACTACTATCACTGGTCGTAAAAAGGGAGTAAAGGACATATAATAACATTCGAGCCACAAGTATAAGCATTTAGCCGTTTACGAAGGAAAAACAAAGTAATAGCGAAGCACTGCGTACCTTTGCCTTCGATGCAAAAAGTCTCGAAATGGTTCACATTTGCCTGCTTGCTTTTTTCCTCCTGTACGGAGCAAGATAGCCCTTCTGTCGCGGGTGAACCCTTGCCGGAATCGGTGCCGCGTGATTCGGCATCAGCGCAGGATATGATTACTGAGGAGTTGCCTCCCCCAAAAACATACTATCAGGTAGCGCGCGACGTTCACACGCGCGATTATTTCTCCTACATGGATAGCCTTGCACAGGAACTGGATTCCACCTATGACTATGAGCTAAGCGAATATATTTTGGTACATGCCAATCGTCGGATACTGGACACCCTTATGGCGCAGGATTATTATTACCGCAAAGCACAGGGCATCGTTGTGGAAGACCCCAATGCTTTGCTCGTACTGCAGCGCGGAGATAGTTTGGAAATACCCTCCCGGGCCCTATCAGACTCCATACAGAATATGCTTAACCGCATATACATCGATGTGAATATTCCGGAATATACCCTTCGCATAATGCAGGGAGACAGCATACTCCATCGTTGTTTAGTACGAATAGGAAAAAACAAACGGGCTTACCTGGCAATGGCAGGCAGAGAAATAGATTTACGCACGCCGATTGGTGAAGGCGAAATTATCCGGGTGGAAAAAGATCCCTGGTATATTAATCCGGTCGACAATAAACGATATAAAAAAACGCAGCGCGACGACGGACAGTACACGCAACTGCCCCGCATACCTTTTTTGGAGCCGATGATTGCGGGCCTGCGCCAGGGAGCATTGTTGCATCCTACCACTAACCTAAGCACCTTAGGAAAAGCCATTTCCAATGGATGTGTAGGTATGCGGGAGTCGGATGCCTGGATGCTTTATTACCATGCTCCTTTGGGAACGAAGGTAGTATTCAGGTATGATTTAGAAGGGATACGTGAAAACGGGGATACCTTGCGGCTTAAAGACGTGTATCAATTGAAGAGAAACAAACCGTAAGAAATTACTTGTTTCGGCATAATGGGGCCACGCGTTCACACCAGTTTTATTTGATTTACAGCCACTTTCAACACATTTATTTATAACCGATATAATGCCGCAAAAGCTCTTCGGAATACCCTGCTTTTCACTTTTTTGGGCAACAAGAGCCATCGAAACCATCCCACGAGAGCGAAGGAGCAGTTTCGGGAGTGGCTACTTCCAATTTGGACTTACTATAGGTATTTAAAATTCAGCATTCTGCCTCAACATAAATTGATACTTTGAAAAACACAGGGGACGGTTTTTTTGGCACAGCCAAACTCTAGGGATCACTGACGGATTAAATAATGTATGCACAAGACTACTTTCAGTCTTCAGTCGCTTCATTGGTTTGATAAACCAAGGATTGGTGGCAACTTTTCGTGTAAGCATTTCAAAAAAAAAATAAAGACTTCTAACACATAGACGGCAGGACTGTCATAAAATTCCTGCTCATAGTTAACATTTAGTATTTTCACACGATAAAATTCAATATAGATATAGTTAATATGCCCTGTTACTGGCCCCTATTCTTCCTCCTCACTGCCATGGCATTTGCCGGCATCCTATTTTTCCTCCTTTGGAAATACCGCAGAAAAACTGCAAAACGCCTGCTTATCCTTATGGTTGCGTTCAGCCTGTTGCTAATGCCACCCGCGTGGATTTATCGAAGGGCAATTATTAAAAAATCGAAGAGGGCACTCGCCATACTTTGCTCTCGAAATTCTACTGAAAATGCCCCTGATGAGGACACAGAAAATGGCAACAGCTGCTCCTGCACCTGGAATAAAAGCGGCCTGAACTCTGACGATTATTACGCTCATTTGAATGCGGCAAAGAGACTGCCCCAGACAAAAAAAGTTCAAGATAAATCTCATTTAAATGATCTTGATAAACAGGGTATTTTTGAGGACGTCGAGATGCATCCCTCCCTTGAAGTTCGCAAGCTCGAACACAGTCATGCCATAGTGCACGAAAGTGCCAACGAAAGTATACGAGAACTTTCCAAACGCTTTCGGGAGAAACTGGCAGGAAGTGCAGAGGAAGATGCGCGATTTATAATTTCTTCGATAACAAGAACGGTAGGGCAGCAGAAAGAAATTCAACGGCTTTATCCCAATGCGGTGCATGGCTCCGGTGAGTCTGCGCATTGCTACGGCGCCGCCATCGATATTACCGGCGTAAAAACGTCCGGAAACTGCTCCCGTGCCCGAAAAATACTTTACAAGGTTCTTCGTGAAATGCAGAAGGAAGACAAAATTTTACTGATGGCGGAAAGCAGATGCATTCATATCACCTTCCGCTGAGGCAATTCAATCAAAAGGATTATTCGCTATTCGAATTTCCCAATTTTGGCTTTACCTTTCTGTCCTTAACCAAAATTATTACCGGTATGTTGCCCATTCTGCGTGCTTCTGCTTTCCTTTACACAGGATTTTATTTATTGCTGCCTTTCCCGGCCCAGGCCCAGGGCGAATTTGTGGTAGAAATTAACCGGATAAGCGGTAATTACATAAAAACTGGCCCTGCTATCGACCCTATTACCTGGATTTATCCAAACGAACGCAGCTATATTCAGCAAGAATCGGTTTATATTCTTCCTTCGGCGACGCCCACAGCGTTGTATTCTATCGATGTAAATGACGGATCTGTTCTTGCCAATCCGCAAATCAGTCCGCTTTACCAATTCCAATACAGCGATGCTATGCAAACGCTGGTGGCAATGGAACAAAGCGGCGGACAAAAAACAATGGTTCATGTAGATCGCTTTAGCGGAAACTATACTCCCGTGGGCCCATCTACTCCGGCAGGTCTCTTTCAGGGATATAGTACATTTGACCAGGAACAAAACCGCTACATCTATCTAGGTCCGCCTTCGGTATTATATACCATCGACGCGGCCACAGGAAATGTGCTTTACAGCCCTTCCCTCCAATTATTATCCGGTGAGTTTTTGGTGCATCTGAAATACGATCATATCAATAATGCCGTTTACGGTCTGCTACAGGACAATAATGTCGGGCTGTGGTTTCTATGTCGATTGAACAGTGAAACAGGCGAAGTGGTAAGAATAGGCAATGGCACTCTCTTTGGCATAGGTAACGGCAGCAGCACCATCGACGAGGCATCCAGACAATATATTTACATGTACCAGTTCCAAGGAGGCATTCATAAGATAACCAGTCTTGATATGAATACGGGGATGGTAGTTCATAATGCAGAGGTTACTATGCTGGATCCAGGCGATAATCTTTTTAGTCTTGAATATGACCAATCGCAACAGCGCCTATTTTCGATACACTGGGACAGCCTGATCGAAGCTGAAGACGGTCAGTGGCGACCAACGGCAAGTCCGCCCGGAGGATCAGTCTGGAATATGTGTGCTAATGAAAATTATGCGTTTGGAGCGGCTACCAACGGCGGAGTATACCGAAGTTCAGACGGAGAAGTATGGACAGCAGTAAATAACGGACTAAACGGAAGCTCTGTTAGGGCTATCGCATCGAACGGAAGTCGCATAT
>Ga0315906_10006584_pt1 | contig 14349 bp, 11 predicted proteins | sample LakEriMetagenome_4_FD_203526 | JGI IMG/M metagenome (GOLD analysis project Ga0315906, IMG submission 203526) | Freshwater fungal communities from buoy surface, Lake Erie, Ohio, United States - Buoy 2 MA122 | ecosystem: Environmental > Aquatic > Freshwater > Lake > Lake biofilm | place: USA...
GAAGAGATGTTCAAACGGGTTAAGCAAGAAATTCAAAAGGCGCTCAAGGAGCTGCATGCACTGGATACCACAACACTGGTACATCAGCGCATTGAGAAATTCTGCGCCATGGGTGTTGTCGGAGAGTCAAACTGAAGGAATAGAAAGGAACAATGATCTCCTTTCCCAACTGCAAGATCAACATCGGTCTGAACATCGTGGAGAAACGTTCAGATGGTTTTCATGCCATTGAAACTGTTTTCTATCCGGTTCCCTGGTCCGATATCCTCGAAATCCTTCCCGCTACCACCAAAACAAACAGCGTTGATTTCAAATCGACGGGAATACGAATCTACGGCACCAAAGACACTAACCTTTGCGTACGCGCCTATCAATTACTGGCCGAAGATTTCCCGCTATCTCCGGTAAAAATGCACCTGCACAAGATTATTCCCATCGGTGCAGGACTGGGCGGAGGCTCTTCCGATGCCGCCTTCGCGCTAAAAATGCTCAACACGTATTTCGGACTACAACTTTCCGAGGCGCAGCTGGAAAATTATGCCGGGAAGCTGGGCAGCGATTGTCCGTTTTTCATCCGCAATAAAGCCGTTTATGCCACAGGTCGCGGCGAAATTTTCGAAGACATCAAGCTTAAGCTGGACGATTACTTTTTCGTACTCGTGAAACCGCGCGTTCACGTCAGCACTGCGGAAGCATATGCCGGTGTCAAACCGCAACGACCCGCTCAACCGCTGAGCGAACTTATCCGAAAACCAATTGACACCTGGAAAACGTCAATTAAAAACGATTTCGAGGAAACGATTCTTGAAAAATATCCAAGCATTCGAAAAATCAAAAGGCGACTTTACGACGAAGGAGCTGTTTACGCTTCCATGAGCGGCAGCGGATCAACCGTCTACGGATTGTTCCGCAAACAAGTCGACCTCCATCTTCATTTTCGCAGCGGAACCGTATGGCAAGGCTTTCCGGAAATCGTTAAGTAACCTTATTCCTCCGGCTGAATAGCTCCGCTGATTACCGAGCTAAACAAATCCTTGAAATGGAAATTGTTTACCAGTCCCTGTTTACTCAACAGCGAAAATGCAGCAAGGCCGTGTAATACCAGCTCCATTAAAAGCACCTTCTCTTCGCCGGCGGCTTTTGGGAACACCCGCTTGACCAGCGCGTCAAGTCCGGTGACTGCAGATAAATTTTTACGACGCAACTCATCACTCTCATCCATCAGCAAATTCAATTCATTGCCGGCCGCAAACCATTCCTGGATTTCAGCAAACGGACTGCCATCTTTTTTCTTCTTGAGTTTTTCAGGGTTGCCAAACTGCTGTGAAAAAACGCTGCGGATGGCTCGCTCTATCAGGTGATGCGCAACTGATTGTGTTCCCTCCTGCTCGCCTTCGTACACCAATTCGATTTTACCGGTGATGGAAGGAATCATGCCGTACAAATCACTGATGCGGGCTGTCGTTGATTTCTCGCCATTGATAACGAGACGGCGCTCAGCAGTACTGTACAGATTTTCGAGGCCGGAAATGCTGAGTCGTGCGGAAACGCCGCTTTTCTGATCAATAAATTCACTGGAACGCGCTTCGAAAGAAACTTGTTCGAGCATATCACGCAATAAGGACGGAACTTGAATAGTGGCCAGCTGCTGCTCGGTAATGCGCGCTTCCTGCTCGGTGATTTGTCGTGCAGTAGAAATATCTTTCGGATAGTGCGTCAGGATCTGGCTTTCAATACGGTCTTTCAACGGCGTCACAATCGATCCACGATTGGTATAATCCTCTGGATTAGCCGTGAAGACGAACTGAATATCCAGCGGCAAACGCAATTTGAAACCGCGGATCTGGATATCTCCCTCCTGCAGAATGTTGAATAAACTGACCTGAATACGCGCTTGCAGATCGGGCAACTCGTTGATAACAAAAATACAGCGGTGCGATCGCGGAATCAGGCCGAAGTGAATCACCCGCTCATCCGAATAATTCAAGCGGAGGTTGGCGGCTTTGATTGGATCAACATCGCCGATCAAATCAGCGACCGATACATCCGGCGTAGCCAGCTTTTCGGCATAACGTTCCTCCCGGTGCAACCATCCGATGGGAAGTTCATCGCCGTGCTCCGCAATTAAGCGCAAGGATTCCTGTGCAATCGGTTGCAGAGGATCATCATGAATTTCTGAGCCTAAGATATACGGAACGTATTCGTCGAGCAACTGCGTCATCAAACGAGCAATCCGTGTCTTGGCCTGGCCGCGCAAACCGAGCAGCAGGATATTATGTCGCGACAAAATAGCACGCTCCAGCTCGGGGATAACCGTATCGTCGTACGCACGGATATCTTCGAACAACCGTTCCTTTTTTTGTAGTTTAAGAATAAGATTATTACGTAACTCCTCTTTGATGGACATCGAACGATAGCCCGATTTTTTTAATTCACCCAGGCTCGTAATTTTAAGGAGCTTTTCCGTTGTCATGGTCTTCATAGCTGATTCGGACTCTTCATGGTCCGTTATTTTTTTCGTTTACGATTATTTTCAAAATCCTCCAGCAGAAACTCACCGAGTCCTTTCAAGGAAGTATAGAAGGCTTTCCCCCCGTTGGCCTCCGAGAAATCGCGGATAAATGTTTTCAGGTAACTGTCTTGTGCTACCATAAAAGTCGTGATCGGAATTTTCAACTTCTTGCACTGCGCAGCGAGGTTCAGGCATTTGTTGACAATAAGACGGTCAAGCCCGAAGCTGTTCTTATAAAGTCGTCCAGCCATCATCATACAACTGGGCTTTCCGTCAGTGATCATGAAGATCTGCTTGTTGGAATTTTTACGGCGGCGCAACAGATCCATCGCCAGCTCCAGTCCGGCCGGCGTGTTGGTATGATAAGGACCGACCTGTAAATAGGGCAAATCTTTTACCTGAATGGGCCAGGATTCATCACCGAAGACGATAATATCAAGCGTATCCTTAGGATATCGGGTTCGTATGAGTTCAGCTAATGCCATGGCCACTCGCTTAGCGGGTGTAATCCGATCCTCACCGTACAAAATCATCGAGTGCGAAATGTCGATCATGAGCACTGTGGAGGTTTGTGCCTTGTATTCCCGCTCCTGCACTTCAAGATCCCTTTCCGTCACATTGAATTCATCAAGCGGCTGATTGATTTGCGCATTCTTAATGGATTCCGTCATGCTGATCTGGTCGGCCGCATCACCAAACTGGTAATCACGCAGATTACCCGTCCACTCATCGCCTTGTCCGGCAAAGCGCGTGGCATGATCGCCTTTGCGGGACTTTTTCATTTTACCGAACAAATCTTCCAGGGCGGACTTTCGGATAGCCTGCTCTGTTTTAGGAGTGACCGCCGGACCGGTTCCATCACCGGGATCTTGCAAATAACCACGCTCTTTGAGGTCCCGGATAAAATCTTCCATGGTGTACTCATCATCCGTCAGGTCGTATTCCCTGTCCAGCTCATTCATCCAGTGCAGCGTTTCCGGCACATCTCCCGACGTATAGGTCAGTAATTGTAAAAAAAGCTTGAAGAGCTTGTCGAACGAGCTCTTATCTTCGTTATTTTCAACAAAACGGGAGAACCGGTGACCAATCATGATGAAATTGACTTCCTGTTGGAGTGTCCGTCGGAAGTTCTCTAATTAAAACAATCGCGCATACATAAAGTTACTTTTTTAATATGGAAAATGGATTAACTATTTACAAATCTTCCGCTGGCTCCGGAAAAACCTTTACCCTGGTGCGCGAATACCTGAAAATCGTACTGCGTCAACCGGAGGAATACCGTCATATTCTGGCAATTACGTTTACCAATAAGGCCGCCGAGGAAATGAAAAACCGCGTGATCGAAGCGCTGGTAGAGATTGGGAACGATGAAGGAAAGGACATGCAACAGGAGCTAGCTAAAACTTTACCGGGTGTTCCATTGGCCGAAAGGGCCCGACTTGTGCTCAAACTCATACTTCACGACTACCCGTCGTTTGCTGTCAGTACAATCGACAGCTTCTTTCAACGACTGCTGCGTTCCCTGGCACGCGAAATCCATTTGCCGCTGCGCGTAGAAGTACAACTGCAGGAGGACGATGCCGTCCTGGAAGTTACTGATCGTCTGTTGCACCAGGCCGGTAACGACAAAGAATTGTCGGGCTGGCTCGAACGGCTGATCCTAAAAAAAATGGAGGAAGACAAAGGATGGAACATTGAAAAGGATATTGAATGGATCGCGAAAGAAATGCTCAAGGAGCGCGGGTCAAAAGCAGAAGCATTATCGCGTGACGACATCCATCGACTCATCCGAATATTAAGTGAAAAGCGAAAGACTTTCGAAGCGGCGATGCGGGATATCAGCCGACGCGCTGCGGAAGCATTCCATCAGTCGTCGTTCGAGCCGTTTGAATTTTTCCAAGGCAATAAAGGTCCCGGTGCGTATTTAGTAAAGATTGCAAAAGTCAAAGATCCAACTGACTACGAAATGAACAGTTACGTTGTCAAAGCCAGAGCGTCACTGGATAGCTGGATCTCTAAAAAAGACAGCAAGAACGAAGCTAAAAAATCCTTTGCCGCAGACTGTCTCGCACCTTTGCTAGAAGATGCCGGACGTCTGCTTGATAACGATTACCGTGCCTACATCAGCGCCATTCAGGTATTACGAACGCTCTATTTGTTCGGAATCATCAACGACCTTACGCGAATATTTTCTGAATACCGGAAAGAAAATAATCAGATTCTTATTTCAGACACCCCGAAACTTTTGCAGGAAATCATCACAGGTGACGATACGCCGTTCATCTATGAAAAAACAGGCAATAAGTATAAGTACTTGCTGATTGATGAATTCCAGGACACCTCCGAAGTGCAGTGGAAAAATCTACTGCCGCTGATTATCAACTCTCTGGGAAGTGGTTATTCCGCCCTGATTGTCGGTGACGCCAAGCAGTCTATCTACCGCTGGCGCGGCGGAGAGTTACAGCTTCTTCTGAAAGGCGTGCGCAAACATTTGCAAGTGTTTGAAGAATCGATCCACGAAGAGAAGCTGGAGACTAACTACCGTAGTAAAAAGGAAATCATTGAATTCAACAACCGGCTATTCGCTGCTATTCCTGAGCAACTGGAAAGTCTGGAGGAGCTGAACGATCTATCCCTACTCAAACTGGCATACGGTGACGGTCTAAACCAGTTGACCGCAGCGAAAAATAATTCCGGAGGTTATGTAGAGATACGATATATCGCTAAAGAGGACGGAGAAAAAGATTCAGACGAAGATAATGAGGCGGGAAAAGGAAAAAAATCTCCCTGGAAGGAAAAAGCCTTACAACATACGCTGAATGCGGTTCACGACCTTATGCAACGCGGATTCCGCTTGCGGGATATCGCCATACTGGTGCGCAGCAACGAAGAGGGAAATATGATTGCAAATTTCCTATTTGAAAACGGAATACGTAAAATAATTTCACCCGATTCGCTGGCCATCAGCGGCGCACCTGTAGTACGATTCCTTATTAACGCGCTGCGCGTCATTGCAGATCCAATGGACGACATAGCGCGCGGCCACCTTGTCTATTATTACCTCAAGCAAATTAAAGGCGAAGCTGTGGACATTCACCGCTCTTTCTTCAAGGAGAAAGAAAACAAGTCGCAACAAAAAAAGCGTTCAGAAGACGCGCTGCTTGACACTTCGCTGCTGCTTGAAAATTATTTCAATCAAAAGATGCCGAGAGAATTCCTGGATTCGATGGCGTCCATGGCACGAATGCCAGTGTATGAAGTTTCCGAGTTACTGGTTCGGATTTTCGAGTTGAATAAATCACCTGACGCTTATGTGCAACGTCTCCAGGACCTCATACTGGAATACAATGCAAAACACCACGCCAGCATTTCCGGTTTTCTGACATGGTGGGACGACAACAAAAAAGTCCGGGAGAAATCGGTGGTGATTCCGGAAAATGAAGATGCCATTCGAATCATGACCATCCACAAATCGAAAGGACTGCAGTTTCCGGTGGTAATTATGCCGTTCATGAGCTGGAAGATTTTACCAAAGTCCGGTGAATTGATCTGGGTGTCCAGCGATGAAAAACCCTTTGACGAGCTAGGTCGCATCGGAATTTATTCCGGTGATGTGCTTTCCAAATCCCTGTTCAGTGATGATTGGAATCAGGAGCAATCACACTCCGCCATTGACAATGTAAACTTGCTCTACGTAGCATTTACGCGTCCCGAAACAGAACTCTACCTTTTCGCGCCGGCGGATGACATGGAGGCCATGAAGCAGACACACAAACTGCTGCATAGAACCCTGCTAACGCTAGGATATGCACCGGATGCAGAGCTCATCACACGAATAGGTACAAAAACTGAACATTACATTCCCAAAAAAAGCATTTCCGCTTCCACTACTCTGCCTTCCTATCCGGTTAACCGTTGGCAAGAAAAAATTAGCATCACGACGAAAGCCACTACGCTCTCCAATCTTTTACAAGAAAAGAAAGATGATAAAATAAAATATGGGATTTTGGTCCACTCGATACTGGCTGAAATTCGAGAGCGCAGCGATATCGATGCCGCAATGGACCGAATTGTTTTTGAGGGCATAGAAGCAGCCGGCAGCAAATCAGAATTAAAACAACTGGTAACCGATGTTATCGAACATCCTGAGATCAGGCGGTTCTTCTCCGGCGACTGGGAGATCCGGCGGGAACAGGAAATTCTCACGCCTGACCATCAGGTGCTTCGTCCGGACCGCGTACTTACACGCGACAGCCAGGCCGTTATCATCGATTTTAAAACCGGTAAACCCAGCTCCTCCCATGCACAACAGCTCCAGAATTACGGCGAAAAACTCGCAGTAATGGGCTATCAAAAGATTGAAAAATATCTTGTATACTTGAACGAGTTAAAAGTCGAAGAAGTACAGTAAACTTCCTTGATTTTTCATCACTACAAAACCAATCACCATGTATAACAGCTTGCAGATATCCATCATTGAAGACGACGCCACGATGGCCGATATGATCACCGACTTTCTGGAAACCAAGTTTCCCGGCGCTCAACTGACCACCTATAAATCCGGTGAGGAAGCGCTCAACGGAATATTTCGCAAGCCGAGCCTGATCATTCTGGATTATCATCTGGACGGGTCAAATCCAATGGCTATGAACGGATTGCAAGTGTTGGCAAAACTCAAAGAACGCCATCCTGACGTGGAAGTCGTTTTCCTTAGCGCGCAAGAAAGCACGGAAATTGCTGCCAATACGATGAAGTACGGAGCGTACGATTACATCCTGAAAAATCAGCATGCTTTTAACCGACTGGAAGTAGTAATGCGCAATATCATGGGACAGAATGTCCTAAAGAAAAATGCAGGAACGCAACGCTTCTTCAATTATTTGCTCGCCACCATGGTCATCGCCTTGCTGATTGGCATCATTTACACACGGATGACTCAATAGCAAAGCATCCGGCCACCTTCAAGGAGCCGGATGCTTTTGATCCCCAATGGATCATGCCGGAAGCACGGTGTGTTTCGGTACGGCTTCGGGACAATGGAACTACTGCGATTTGGCGAATGAGTGGAAAAGGCAGATTCCGATTGTCGAAAGTAAATTAACGCCCAACCTAAATTCAGCCTAGTGAAATTGTACAAGTGGTGGGTTTGCTCCCACAATTGGCAGCATAGTATACTCTTACGATCGGTCAACCGCCAGTCAATAACGATAGAAATTCCTCTTTCCTTCGACGCGATACATCCACGGAAGAGCCGTCGGACATCGTAACGTAACCACCTTCTCCGCGAACATAACGTGTAATCTGGTTCAGGTTGACAATGTGTGAATGATGTATCCGAAAAAAACCAAGCGGAGTAAGTAACTCTTCGTATTCCTTTAAGGAACGGGTTACCACAACCTTTCGGTTGCCGGTCAGATAGACATCCGTATAATTACGTTCGCTTTCGAGACGGATTATTTCATCCATCAAAACAAAAACCAGTCCGTCGGAGGTAGGTAAGGCTAATTTCTGCAAAGCAGAAATGGGTGGTTTGATGAGCTTTTCCGGCTCAACCTTTACCCGGCGTACGATTTTACCCATGGCCTCCAGTAAATCATGTCGCTGGAAGGGTTTCAATAGATAATCCAGGGCACGGTGCTTGATTGCCTGAATAGCGTATTTATCGTGCGAAGTAGTTACGATGACGTCAAAATCGATCGGTTCCAGGGCTTTGAGCACGTCAAAACCAGAGCCATCCGCTAATTCCACATCTAAAAATACCAGCTGTGGACGATGTTTCTGAATTTGCTCAATAGCTTGTCGGATGGTAGTACAAGGACCTTCCACTTCCCATTCAGGCGCTACCTGAGCCATCAGATCTTTGAGCAATTCATAACTGATGGATTCATCTTCAATGATGGTAACCAGCGGCATAAGCGAAATCCAACGGAGCAGATGGTGCACCAAAGGATTTTTTAAAGTTAATGAATTTATATATGACCAAAGCGCCTTTAGAGGTCAAATTAGTACCTTTACAACGCTAAAAACTATTTGTCATGTCCAATGCCATTTTCAATGTTCCGGTAGCCGTCAATGAGCCGGTACTTAATTACGCGCCGGGTAGTCCGGAACGTATCGGATTGCAGGCCGCACTGAAAAAGATGCGTGCAGAAGTACTTGATATTCCGATGTACATCAATGGCCGGGAAATCCGCACCGGTAAAACCGGACGCATCGCACCGCCACACGATCATAAGCATACCGTAGCTCATTTTCATCAAGGAGAAAAATCTCACGTTACCCAGGCTATTGAAGCTGCCTTGTCTGCAAAGTCTGCCTGGGCAAATTTACCATGGGAAGAACGTGCTGCCATTTTTCTGAAAGCAGCCGACCTGCTGGCCGGACCTTATCGTGCAGCCATCAATGCGGCAACGATGATTGGTCAAAGTAAAAATGCCTTTCAGGCCGAGATTGATGCTGCGTGTGAAATGATAGACTTCCTGCGTTTCAATGTCGAATATATGCGGCAGGTGTACACCCAGCAGCCAATCAGTTCGAAAGGTGTCTGGAACCGACTGGAGCACCGCCCACTAGAGGGATTTGTGTTCGCATTGACACCGTTCAACTTTACCGCTATTGCCGGCAACCTTCCTACTTCAGCGGCAATGATGGGCAACACTATCGTGTGGAAGCCCGCTAACACCCAAATTTATGCGGCTTCGTTGCTGATGAAGATCTTTATGGAAGCCGGACTTCCGGAGGGTGTGATCAACTTGATTTATGTCTCCGGACCGGATGCCGGAGAAGTCATCTTTCATCACCCGGATTTCGCAGGTATCCACTTTACAGGATCCACCGGAGTTTTTCAGGATATCTGGAAAACGATCGGGAATAACATTCACAAGTATCGTTCGTATCCGAGAATAGTCGGAGAAACCGGTGGAAAGGATTTCATCATGGCTCATCCATCCTCCGATGTGTCCGCACTCATCACAGCGCTTAGTCGTGGTGCATTCGAATACCAGGGACAAAAATGCTCCGCTGCCTCCCGTGCGTATATTCCAAAAAGCCTTTGGCCGGCGGTTAAGGATGGATTGGCGCGCGATATCGCTTCCTTCAAGATCGGACCTACCGAAGACTTTACCAATTTCATAAACGCAGTGATCGACGAGAAATCGTTTGACAAGCTGGCCACGTTCATCGACAACGCGAAGTCAAGTCCGGATGCAGAAATCATCGCCGGAGGAACCTACGACAAATCCACCGGCTATTTTATCCACCCAACGGTGATCCTTGCCAAGAAGCCGGATTATGTGACGATGTGTGAAGAATTATTCGGTCCTGTTTTGACCGTTTACGTGTACGAGGACGACAAATTCGAAGAAACGCTTGACGTAGTGGACCGTACGGGCACATACGCGCTGACGGGATCCATCTTTGCCCGTGATCGATATGCTATCGACCTGGCCACACGAAAACTCAATAACGCTGCCGGTAACTTCTACATCAATGATAAGTGCACCGGCGCTGTTGTCGGGCAACAGCCGTTTGGCGGCAGCCGAGCTTCCGGAACGAACGACAAAGCGGGATCAATCCTCAATCTGCTGCGTTGGGTGTCACCGCGAGCTATCAAAGAAACGTTTGTTCCACCCACCGATTATCGTTATCCATTTCTGCAGGCCGACTGATGATACCGTATAGCGCGGGAATGAATCGCCGTTAACAGCGGAGTGTTAAAAATCGCAGCGACTTTGTAATCAATACCTCAAGGTCGTTTCCCATATTTGCACCAATGGCGAATCGTCGGAACTCAACTTGGATAAAAGTCTGGAATACTACGAAGAACAAGTTCGTGCTGACAGCGCTTGTATTTTTGACCTGGCTTACTTTTTTTGATAAAAACGACTTCTTGACGACATCAGCGTACCGTTACAAATTACATCAGTTGCGTGCGGAGAAAGTCTATTACGAAGAGGAAATCAGGAAGAACAAGGCATACCTGGAACATCTGGAAACCAATCCCGACAATCTCGAGCGTTTTGCACGGGAAGAGTACCTCATGAAAAAGGATAATGAGGAGATTTTTGTTATCGTAGAGGGACAACCCGTCAGCGAAGACGCTGCGGAAGAATAATTCCTTGCCAACTTTATTACCTCTTACCGGTATTCGCCGAAAACCCGACGCATTGCATCGGAGATTTCACCCAACGTTGCGTAGTGCTCTACCGCATCTATGATCACCGGCATCAGATTACCACCTTCAGCAGCGGTCTCTTCCACCCGCTTTATACATGCCGCCGCTTTTGCGGGATCCCGTTCATCCTTGAGTTGACGGATTTTTTCCATTTGAACTTGCCGTATCGAATCATCCACGGTGAAAAGCTTGTCAAATGGTGGTTCTTCTACGCCATATTTATTAACCCCAACAATGATGCGTTCACCGCTTTCGATGGAACGTTGATAGTCGTACGATGCTCTTGAAATCTCTTGTTGCATATAGCCGGATTCTACAGCCGCTACAGCTCCGCCCATCGCATCAATCTTATGAATGTATTCCCAGGCCTTCTGCTCCATTTCGGAGGTCATAGCCTCAACAAAATAAGATCCGGCCAACGGATCCACCGTGTCGACTGCACCGCTTTCATGAGCAATAATTTGCTGTGTACGAAGCGCAATACGTGCGGCCTCTTCAGTAGGCAAACTCAGCGCTTCGTCGTAGCCGTTGGTATGCAACGACTGTGTGCCGCCAAGAACTGCCGAAAGCGCCTGCAACGTTACACGCACAACATTATTCAACGGCTGCTGCGCCGTCAGTGTGGACCCTCCGGTCTGCGTATGAAAACGCAACATCATGGCCCGCGGATCTTTGGCGCCTAGCTCTTTCATAATTCCGGCCCACATACGTCGCGCGGCACGGAACTTTGCCGCTTCCTGGAAAAGATTATTGTGCGCATTGAAGAAAAAAGACAACCGCTTTCCAAACACATCGATGTCCAGTCCTTTTTCCTGCGCAGCCTTAACATACGCTTTTCCGTTGGCCAACGTGAAAGCCAGTTCTTGCGCGGCTGTGGCACCGGCTTCCCGGATGTGATAGCCCGAAATGGAAATCGTATTCCACTTGGGAACTTCCTTACTACAATACTCAAAAATGTCGGTGATGATGCGCATCGACGGCTTCGGCGGGTAGATATACGTGCCACGAGCCGCATATTCCTTCAGCAAATCGTTTTGGATTGTACCTGAAATCTTTTTCAGATCGGCTCCTTGTTTTTTCGCCAGCGCAATATAGAACGCAAGCAGAATTGAAGCCGTGGAATTGATCGTCATGGAAGTCGTAATTCCTTCCAGACTGATTCCCTGGAACAAAATCTCCATGTCTTTAATGGAATCAATCGCTACGCCCGCTTTTCCTACTTCGCCGTCGGACAATTCATGGTCGGAATCATAGCCGATTTGTGTCGGCAAATCGAAGGCCACAGACAATCCTGTAGTCCCCTGCGAGAGAAGATAGTGATAACGTTGATTGGAGGCTTCTGCGGTGGAAAAGCCGGCGTATTGACGCATGGTCCACAGTTTGCCGCGGTACATGTCGGGCTGAATTCCACGTGTAAACGGAAATTGCCCCGGAGCCTCGGGTACTGGTACTGATTTATCATACACGGTATTGATCTCAATACCGCTATCCGTCACTATTTTCTTTTCGTCCATGATCACGTCCGACTATTACAGAATTATACAAACAACCGTTGGGCCTCATTTTTCAAAAACAGGATTGCTTCCTGCGTTGGCAGTGTTTCTGTACCAAGCACCTGCTCGAATATTTTTGCACTCATTTGCACGCCGCCGGCACCGGCACCAACCGATTGAAAGGCATTGTTTACCATTTCCACCATTTCATCTTTGGCTGAAACGACGGTAGCCCATGCTTCCTCGGAAACGTATAACTGCTGGGAGAGATTGTGCTCAAATTCCGCACGGATATTCGACAACAATTCCAGGTGCAATAATTGCGCGCCCATATTCCCCTGATGGACACGCACCAGTAGACTATTCGGCGAAATACGTTCCATGAAGAGAATCAACCGTTCATAGGCCTGCAATTTAAGCGGTAAAGCTTCACGCTGCTTAGCGCTACGCTCTTCCATAGCCTTCAATTGAAGATCACGATCCATCAGCTTCTTCACCAACGAAAGCTGGTGGTCAGTAAACCGACGTACCACTGCAAACATTCCCATGATTACCAGGAATGCCGGTATAAAATAGAATAGCGTATCTGTCCAGTCGTTTTGCATCATCAAGTTACGTATTACCAGGCTCTGTATTTGGTGGTGACTTCAAATAGATGTTTGAAAATGTGTTGCTCTACCTCATTGAAGGCAAGTTTTCGGCGTTCGAAAACACGTCGGGCGACATCCATCGCTTCCTCCATCCTGTAGGTAGAAAATCCTTCTGAACCACCCCAGGAAAACGAAGGAACAAACTTCGGAGGAAATCCGGTGCCAAATACGTTAGCACTTACACCGACCACGGTTCCTGTATTGAACATCGTATTGATACTGCACTTGGAATGATCGCCCATGGTCAACCCACAAAACTGCAGTCCAGTATTTACAAAGGCCTCTTCCTGATAATTCCAAACCTTTACGTTGGAATAATTATTCTTCAGATTGGAATTATTACTGTCGGCTCCGAGGTTACACCATTCACCGATGACTGAATTACCCAGGAAACCGTCGTGTGCCTTATTGGAATATCCGAAGAAGACCGAATTATTAACTTCGCCACCCACCTTGCAATGCGGACCGATAGTAGTAGCTCCGTAAATTTTAGCGCCCATTTTCAATTGCGAATATTCACCCAGTGCAAATGGTCCACGAACCAGCGATCCTTCCATCACTTCAGCGGAAGCGCCGATATAAATGGGGCCGGTGGATGCATTCAGTACGGAACATTCTACCACCGCGCCTGCTTCCAGAAAAATTTCACCACCACCAATAACCTTATTGGTAGCTGATATCGGTTGAGATGTTCTCCCCGTCGTAAGTGTGTTAAAATCGTCCCGGATGGCACCATCATTCATGGCAAAAATATCCCAGTGGTTAACGACCCGCTGGAGCACTGCGGTTGAACTCAACGATTTCTCAACGTGCAAATCATCCAGCGAAACAAGATCGCGTAGCTTATCAGCACTTACCCGATAAGCTACGGTAAGTCCGGATGAAACCAGCTGGGCATCCATCGGCAAATTGAGTAATTCATCGATCAGCTTGGCGGACGGAAGTACCGAACCGTTAATTAACAGGTTGTCATCTTTTACCTCCAATGGAAATTTTCCACGCAGAAATTCCTGCGTGAACCAGGAGAACGTATGTCCGTTGAGGTGATGCTCCCACTTTTCACGGATCGTCAAGATGCCAACACGTATGGCAGCCACCGGACGCGTGAATGTCAGTGGCAATAAAGAAGTTCTGGCAGCGTCGTCAAAAAAGATAATATTCATAATGCGATTCGGCTTAAATTCCTAAGGTCAAAAGTAACCAATGAAAAAGAAAAAGTCCCTCTTGTGAAGGGACTTTTCGGGTAATATTTGAAGACCGTTTATTTACCGGCAGGAGCCTGCTTTTTGGCATAACGGGTACGGAACTTGTCGACGCGACCCGCAGTATCGATCAGTTTCATCTTACCGGTATAGTACGGGTGAGACATATGACTAATCTCCAGCTTCACCAATGGATATTCGTTGCCATCGGTCCATTTGATGGTATCTTTGGTTTCAGCGGCGGAACGGGTTAAAAAGGAATAATCACAGGACATATCCTTGAAAACGACCATTCTATAACTCTGTGGGTGGATGTCTT
>Ga0315906_10006585_pt1 | contig 14349 bp, 12 predicted proteins | sample LakEriMetagenome_4_FD_203526 | JGI IMG/M metagenome (GOLD analysis project Ga0315906, IMG submission 203526) | Freshwater fungal communities from buoy surface, Lake Erie, Ohio, United States - Buoy 2 MA122 | ecosystem: Environmental > Aquatic > Freshwater > Lake > Lake biofilm | place: USA...
TTTTCTAACCATTGAACCATTTCAGACAAGCCATCTCGAAGACTTGTGTGCGGCCATTCGCCAATCATTTTTCTTAACTTATCATCACTTGCGCAAGTCAATGGCACATCAGAAACTTGCATGGGCAGCAATTCAATCGTTGGCTTGACATTTAAACATTCAGACAGTGTCTGTACAAAATCATTCACTTGTACAGGATTTGAATGCCCTATGTTGACCACATCGGCATGCGTTTGGTTTATCCCGTTCTGAATCAAACGCGCAATTGCAAATACCGTATCACCGATGAACGTAAAATCGCGTTTCAATACGCCTTCACCAAACAATTGAATCGCTTGTTGGCTGCGCATCTTTTGGGCAAACAAATAGGGCGCCATGTCCATTCGGCCCCAAGGGCCATAGACTGTGAAAAATCTAAGTCCTAAGGAAGCTGTTCGATACTGCGCAAAATAGGCTTTTGCCATCTGCTCATTGGCAATTTTGGTGGCTGCATAAAAAGATTCGGGCATATCACATCGATCAGATTCACGAAAGGGGGCTTCTGATCGAACGCCATACACACTTGACGAACTGGCGTACAAAAAGTGCTGTATGCCATTTGTTTTGCAAGAGTCAATCACATTGGCAAATCCATTCAAATTCGATTTAACAAAATCCATGGGTGCTTTGACGGAATGTCTAACGCCTGCTTGAGCTGCCAAATGGACAACTACTTCGGGCTGAACTTTTTGGAAGAGCTTGCTCACTTGAGAATGGTCCGATATATCAATCGAATGGTACTCAATGTCATTTCGTTTTAGAAAATGTGCAATTCGATCAAATCTAAGGCGCTGAAGAGCCAAGTGATGTGAGTCGCCAACATCAAAAAATTGGTTTCGAAAATTGTAAATGTCACATCCGACAACTTCGAAGCCAAGTTCCGTCAAGTGCTCTGCAAGTTTGGATCCAATAAATCCTGCTGCACCGGTGATCAGAACTTTTCTTTTCATCTAAATCAATTTAGACAAGTTTCATGACATTGTCATGAAACTTGGTTGAAATATTCGCATGCAGAAAGTCCTAGGCTTCATGCTTTCTAAATTATGAGTACATCAGCAACACACGTCGTTTCTTTTACAAGAATGCTGTTTTCGGTTGGGATGATTTTGTGTCTTTGCGTTGTTTGCGGGATCTTGCTGATCAACTTTGAATTGAATCAGCAGTGGATGCTGAGCATTCATTTAGATCCCATTTTGCCTATTTGGTTTTGGTCATTGATTAACATTTTTGGCGATGCTTGGGTTGTTTTGCTCATCTTGTTGGTGTCAGAACGTCGGCCAGGTGAAATGACTTCTTGGATTCTCAAAACATGGCTGGTGGGTGCAGCATTGGTTCAATTCATTAAATTTATTTTCCAAATGCCTAGACCGGCCAATGTCTTAGGCAAAGAAATGCTGACTTTGATTGATCATCCGCCCTTATTCAGTGGGTCGATGCCCTCTGGGCATGCATTTGCTGCGATTTCATGTGCTCTTATTTTGTTCACAGTTTTGAGACAACGCGGCGTGTCTCGTTCTTACTTATGGATGATTGCAGCCTTTGCAGTATTGGTTGCCTGGGCTCGCGTGGCCGTTGGCGCGCATTGGCCCTCTGATGTCATTGTGGGTGCTGGTTTGGCATTTTTTGTCGTAGCCCTAACCTATGTTTGGGAATCTCGGTCTTCTTGGAATCATTGGCTGATCTCAAAAAGCGGCGCTGTGCTTTTGATTTTGATCCACGTTCTGATTGCTGTTTATCTTCTTGTGCCTCAATCTGATTCCTTGCTGGTTCAAATTTTTCAACTGAGCTTGGCATGTTTATCGATGATGAAAGCAATTTACTTGATCAAAGCATCTCTTTGCTTGAGAACGACTTGAGCGGCTTGTATGGTGATACAAAACTTCATTTCTGAAAGTCACTTTGATTCACACATTCGCTTGCGAAAGTGGTTTTATCGGCTCGCTTTTTGGCTGCTTTCTTTGATGTTGCTGTTGGTTTTGGTTCGCAATGCCAACTGGGAATTGACTTACACCCGATTTTTTGAATTGCCTGCAACCGTGGTGTTTGTTTGTGCGTTTGGTTGGCTTCTCAGTTTCATTTTTAGAGCCATTCGATTTCGCTTGGAATGGAAGATGCATGGCCATGTGAGTTTGTTCCAAGCCCTGCACGTTACTTTTTTGCACAATGCGGCAGTGGTCTTAGTTCCCTTCAGAGTTGGTGAATTGGGTTATCCAGTTTTGGTTAGAAACTTATTCAATGTGTCGTGGCAAAAATGCATTCGAAGTTTGCTTTGGTTGCGACTGCAAGACGCTGTTGTACTTCTTGCGATTGCATTTTTAATGTGGCCTTCTTTTAGTCCAGAAATCAGAGCACTGGCTTTGATTCTTTGCTCAGGGCTGGTGTTCTTGACTCAAAAACATTGGCTTCGACTTTTGCGATCTCGTCTTTTTCTCGTTCGCCAGTTGAGAGCGTTTCTTCATCAACGCTCTGGTGTTTTGAGTTGGGTTTGTTCAGCTGCCAATTGGATCTGCAAAATTGCTGTGGTTGCCCTCATGCTGCAAAGCCTTACTGGCTTGCCAATTTTGCAGTCCCTTGATGGTGCTTTGACAGGGGAGCTTTCAGCCATGCTGCCAATCACAGGGCCTGCTGGTTTAGGAACCTATGAGGCTGCAGTATGGGCGGGACTGGGATTGCCCTGGGCAGAAATGAAGAGCCTCATGGCCTCCATTTTGTTTTCACATCTGTTTTTCCTTTCCATTTCCTTGTTCGGTGCTTTGATTTCATTGTTACTTCACAGCTACTTTTCTAGCAAGAACAGCGTCAAAAATGAAAACAAGCATGTCTGATACATCAATTCTCAATAGTCCGTTAACAAATTCTATGGCTCACACACTGTCTGTGGTGGTGCCCATGTACAACGAAGAAGAATTGGCCGTTGATTTGATCTATGCCGTTCAAGGTGCATTGCAAAACTATGCATTCTCTTGGGAATTGATTGTTGTCGATGATGGTAGCAGCGACGCAACTTGGGTTCATTTGAGTAAAGCCGCAAAACAAGTGGGCGCCCATGTTCGTTTAATTCGACTTCTGCGAAACTTTAAACAAACTGCTGCGATGCAGGCAGGGATTGATGCGGCCAGAGGCGATGTGATCGTGACGATGGATGGTGATTTGCAAAATGACCCAAAGGACATTCCGGCATTGGTTGAAAAGTTATTGACCGAAGATCTCGACATGGTGGCTGGATGGCGTCAGAAAAGACAAGATGGTTTTTGGCTTCGAAAGCTACCTTCTCACATTGCCAACCGCTTGATTCGCAATGTCAGTGGGCTTCATTTCCAAGACTTGGGCTGCAGCTTGAAGGCCTTTAGAGCTTCTGTGCTTCGTCAAGTTCGCCTTTATGGCGAGATGCACCGCTTCATCCCTGCCTGGCTTGCCACAGTCACTTCGCCGCAGCGCATGGCCGAAGTGCCAGTTTCACACTATCCAAGAACCAAGGGGCAATCCAAGTATGGCTTGTCTAGAACCTTTCGGGTTTTGCTTGATCTTTTGTCTATTCATTATTTTTTGCGATTTGGATCTCGGCCAGGCCACTTTTTTGGGGGGCTTGGCAGCATTGTGACGGGAATCGGATTATTTATATTGACCTATTTGGGAATACTGAAGTTTTTAGGTGAATCAATTGGCAATCGGCCCTTGATGTTCTTGGGATTTTTTGCCGTTGTGAGTGGACTTCAATTGCTCACGACGGGCGTGATTGCCGAAATTTTGATGCGCACTTACTACGACGCTGGCAAATTCAATTCCTATCACACCTTGCATGCTTCAAATCTGAAGACCAATGAAGGATGGCATGTTGTCAATTGAATCTAGTCATCCAAACCGATGGTTGTGGTTCTTAGGAGCCATTGCACTGTTGTCATTCTTTTTGCTGGGTTTAAACCTCGCGCTTTTGTTTGACGTCGACGAAGGTGCTTTCACTGAAGCAACTCGTGAAATGCTGATGTCGCATGACTGGGGGCATACCACTCTGAATGGCCTAGACCGTTTTGACAAACCCATAGGCGTTTATTGGTTGCAAGCTATCAGTGTTTCTTTGTTTGGTTTAAATGAGTTTGCATTCAGGTTTCCATCTGCTTTGTCCGGCTGGCTAGCAAGTTTGGCTTTGGCCAAATTTTCAGAGAGGGAGTGGGGCGGGCGTGCATCCGTTTTAGCTGCCGTTGTTTCTGCAACCAGTCTTGGTCCTTGGGCCATGGCCAGAACAGCCACTGCCGATGCACTTCTTGGTCTTTTTTTGGTTCTGATTTTTTTAGATCTGTGGCGATCGATTGATAACAGAGACCAATGGGCTGGACGCCGTGTTGCACTGTGGGTGGGTTTGGGATTTTTGGTCAAAGGTCCTGTTGCGTTGGTATTGCCAGTGGGCACACTTTTGATTTATTGGTTTGTTGCACCTCACTACCGCTTAGAAATTAAACGACTCATTTCAGATCCCCTTGCTTGGATTGCCTTTTTTTGCGTTGCTTTGCCATGGTACATCTACGCTTATTCAAGACATGGACAGCTCTTCATAGATGGCTTCTTACTCAAGCACAACGTTGAGAGATTCATGGGCAGCATGGAAGGTCATACGGGGCACTGGGCTTATTTCCTGATCGCTTTGCCTTTGCTCTGGCTACCTTGGTCCGCTTTGTGGTTTAAAGCGCTTCTGGACTTTAAACTGAATTGGCAGAACTCTTTTTTGAAATACTGTTGGATTTGGTTTTTGTTCGTTTTTGGTTTTTTTACCCTTGCCAACACCAAGCTGCCGCACTATTTGCTCTATGCAGGACCTGCAATGTGTCTGATCATTGTGAATGCTTCTTTGTATGCGAAACGTGCTACTTGGACAATGACTTGGCTTCTGGCCATATTGGGGCTAGGCGTTTTGATTTTGAGCCCAAGTTATTTGCAGGCGCACCCAGAGCTGGTGGTTGATCCCTTTTACAAAGCCTTGCTTGCCGACTCAGCGGCATCTGAAATGAAGGTATGGCTATTTGCCTTGCCGCTGATATTTTATGTGGCGCCCGCCCTAGCGTATTTACTCAGGCTGACAAATCTAGCCGATGTACGAGCGACGCCAAGCTTTTCATTTCTCATACTGGCACTTTACCAATCGATCGTTTTGTCGTTGGTCACGCTGCCATGGTGGTCGCACACGCTGCAATCTCCCGTGCATGAACTGGCAATGATTTTCAAAGATGAACAGCGCACTGTGGTTCAGTGGGGCGTCCACCTGCCTTCGTTTTCTAGCTACCGTCAGCAAGAGTCGCCAAGGCGTGAACCCCAGCCGGGCGAACTGGCATTGGTTAAAAATACTCAGCCCTATTGGCCAGCACATTGGGAAGTTTTGGAGACACGCGGGCCCCTTGCCATCGTGATGTCGCCAGAAAGAGAGAAGCCATGACCATGAGAAGTTGGATGCTTAGGCAATGGCACTGTGCTCCCGGATGCTTGCTGCTGTTTGCTTTAGCCGGCACTTTCTTTACTTTTTTTCCGCAAGCTGATCTTGAATTTTCAAACTTGTTTTATTCAGATCATGGTTTATTTCCAGCCAATAATTGGTGGGTGGTCCAAGTTGTCTACCAAGGGACACCATGGCTGGGACGTTTATTTTTCTGCATTGCTATAGGCTTTTCACTGTTGGCCATCATCAAGCCAAGCATCATTTCACGCCGGCATTGGCGCCGTGCTGCGGCTGTCATTGCCGTGCTTGTGTTGGGTATTGGCATGGTGGTTCATGTGTTCTTGAAAGAAGGTATGGGCCGGCCTCGGCCACGTGATGTCCAAATTTTTCAAGGCAGCACGGCCTATGTGCCCGTCTTTTTACCAAGCCATTTTTGTCAAAAAAACTGTTCTTTTGTCAGTGGGCACGCGGCGCTTGGTTTTGCATTGATGTCCCTGGGCTTGTTGGGTGTTCGAAGACGGCGCCAGTTTTGGTTTTTGACGGGGCTCTTCGCTGGGTCCGTGATTGGCTTGGTGCGAATCATGCAAGGTGGTCATTTTTTAAGTGATGTGGTTTTTTCCTTGGTTTCAATTTGGGCCGTTCATTTGTTTGTACGCGCTAGTTGGATCCGATTCAGGGCTTTGCAGCTTCAAAGATCAGTGGTTTCCGTGAATCGACAACCTTCGTCAATGAGATGACGCACCAATTGGGGTAAATCATCATTAATTTGTCACAAATATGACATGATGTAACGGAAGAATGCGTCTATCAGTCTTGATCTCTGTTTGAGACCTATTTTTCAGATGGAAATACACAAGTGAATTCTGCCGCTCAACCACTTCCAGCCCAAGCCAACTCTGATATCGAGTTGCTCGACCGCGATGGCAGCATATTGGCTTTCAATGAGCGGGTTTTGGATTGGGCCAAACGTCCAGAAGTACCGGTGCTTGAGCGGCTGAGATACTTGTGTATCGTGTCTTCCAATTTAGACGAATTTTTTGAAGTGCGCGCTGACTTGCACATGTCTGCCTACAGAGCTCAGGACACGAAAGGCAGCTACAACACCACGACATTTGAGAAGACCTACGAAACGGCCAGGCGTTTAGTAACCGAGCAATATAAACTTTACAACGAAGTATTGTTGCCTAGGTTGAAGAAGGAAGATATTCAGATTCTTTCGCATGCTGAGCGCAGTCAAGCTCAAAAGAAATGGGTTCAAGATTATTTTCGGCGTGAAGTCAAACCCCTTTTGGTCCCTGTTGGATTAGACCCTGCACACCCTTTTCCGCAAGTCGCAAACAAATCTTTGAACTTCATCGTTCAGTTGTCTGGAAAAGATGCGTTTGGCCGTTCCAATGACATTGCCATTGTCAAAGTGCCTCGTGTGCTACCTCGAGTGATTCCACTCCCTTCAAAATTAGCAGGCAATGGCAAGGCTTTTGTCTTGTTGTCGAGTGTCATTCGCGCGCATCTAAGTGATTTATTTCCAGGCCGTGATGTGGGGCAATTCTCGCAATTTAGAGTCACACGCAATTCAGACTTGTCGGTTGATGAAGAGGACGTTGAAAATCTGCGTACCGCACTTCGCAAGGGTTTGCAGCATCGTCAATACGGCGAGGCATTGCGTTTAGAGGTTTCAGACAGCTGCTCTGAGCACTTGTCAGATTTCTTGATGAAACAATTTGGTTTGCCAGAAACCGCACTTTTCCGCGCAGCGGGTCCTGTCAATTTGGTTCGACTCACGCAGCTGATTGATTTAGCATCCGATCCTGCTTTGTTGTTCCCGTCCTACCAATCGAGTTTTCCTCGGCAGCTAACGCAAGGCGCATCTATTTTTGAGCGCATGCGAAAAGGCGATGTGTTGATTCACCAACCCTTTGAAAGCTTTGATGGCGTCTTGGCATTTTTAAAAGAAGCAGTAGAAGATCCTAACGTCTTGGCCATCAAGCAAACCATCTACCGAACTGGCAGCGATCCTGCCATGATGAATTTGTTGCGAGAGGCGGTGAGGCGCGGTAAAGAAGTGACTGCCGTGGTTGAACTCAAAGCACGCTTTGATGAAGAAGCCAACATCAATTGGGCAGAGCAGTTGGAGTCAATTGGTGCGCAGGTGGTTTACGGTGTGGTGGGTTTGAAGACCCACGCCAAAATGTTGCTGGTAACAAGACGCGAGGGGCGTGTGCTCAAGCGCTATGGTCACTTGTCTACGGGCAACTACAACCCTAGAACTGCAAAGCTTTACACCGACTTGAGCTATCTCACTTGCGATGCAAGCATGACGGCAGACATGGATACTTTGTTTGTTCATTTGGCCAGTCCCAGTAGGTTGGGGCGCATGAAAAAACTGTGGTCTGCTCCATTTTTGCTGCAAAAGAAAATGGCTGAAAAAATAGCCGCTGTAGGAGATGCCGCAGAAAAGGGTTTGCCAGCCCGAATTGTGGCTAAGATGAACTCTCTCACAGACCCGGTGCTTATTCAGGCGCTCATTTTGGCTGGACAAAAAGGCGCTCAGATTGATTTGATTGTCAGAGGCGCATGCATGTTGCCTGCGGGTCTTCCTGGCAAGACTGACAACATTCGAGTGCGATCTATCATTGGTAGATTTTTAGAGCACTCGCGTGTGTTTTTCTTTGAAGCGGGCGATGTTCAAGACTTCTATTTGTCTAGCGCAGACTGGATGACGCGGAACATGACCAGGCGAATTGAGCTTGCATGGCCTGTTTTGGATTTGAATCTTCGACAAAGAATCGTCGATGAGTGCCTGTTGGCCTATTTGCATGACACACGCAACGCTTGGACTTTAGAGCCAAATGGCAGTTATGTGCGCGTTGATAAAAAAGGGCATAAAAAGCAAAGTGCACAGGCTTTGCTGATGAATAAATATTCTCCCGCCAATGTCAAAGCGCGATAGCAGTGAGTTTTCAACGAGTATCTTATGGACCTCATCTTTTGGCGCCATGCTGAAGCATTTGAGCCCCTAGAAGGGCAAGACGATTTGTCGCGAACCCTAACCCCTAAGGGTGAGAAACAAGCTCAACGAATGGGCCAGTGGCTGGACCGTCAATTGCCTGAAGGTGTGCGCGTCATTTCTAGCCCTGCGGTTCGTTGTGAGCAAACGGTCAAGCACTTAGGTCGTAAAGTGAAATACAAATCAGAGCTATTGCCTAACGGCAGCCTTGATGACTTGTTAGTGACCGCAGGATGGCCTGATTCGAAAATGTCTGTTTTGATTGCAGGACATCAGCCCGTCTTGGGTCAAGCCGTCGCCTATTTGCTTGGACTTCCTGGTGGGGAATGCTCAGTTCGCAAAGGCTCGGTTTGGTGGTTGAGAAGCCGGGTGAGAGAAGGTGTGACACAAACCGTTGTGGTGAGCGTTCAAACACCCGAACTGCTCTGATTAAGACTTGGCTGGTCTTCCAGTTTTTAAGGCAGGCACTTTGGCCAAAGCTGCCAAAAATGCTTTGTCATTCAAGCCATTCAAGAGCATGAGGCCGGCGCGCAAAATTTCGCTTTTCTTGGCGCTGTGCTGAAGGCTGAGAGCCTTTTGTTTTAAACCAGCGATGGCTTGATACTCGTCTTTGGGAAATGTGAAACTGTCGCGAACCAGTTTTGGTTTTTTTAATTTTTGTTCTGCAGCAGGTTGAGCGACGACTTTTGGTTTTGGCTGTGCTGCCTTTTTGACAGCGCCCTTTGGCACTGGTTTGGTAACTGCTTTAGTGACTGCTTTAGTGGCTGCTTTAGTGGCTGCTTTTTTAGTTGCAGGAGCCTTGGCAGGGGCCTTCTTGGCTGCTTTGCGAACAGCTTTTTTTGCGGGTGCCACAGGGGGTTTGGATGCGACAGGTATTGCTGTTGCACTCTCATTGGCATTGGGGGATGCTGAAACAGTTGAAGGTTCAGTTGACATGGTCTGATAGAAAATGAGTTAAACAGATAAATAGTTTATATCGTTTTTCCATTGATTTCAACCAACTCCAATTGCCAGCTCGATTTTTGCCACGCAATGCACTCCTCCCGGAGCAAGTGTGCCGATTGCGGCCATTGTTGCAGCCAAGCTTTTTTGCAGTGAATCACAAATCCAGTAGTGCTACCTTCCATCCGTTTCAGACTCACACCTTTGAGGTCTGGGTCTCTTCTTGCGTGGCACAAAATGGCAGCAAGACGCAAGCTCAGAAGTTGGATCATGAATTCAGGGTTTTTGAGCTCAATTTCTAATTTCTTGAGTTTGCCACGGTGCCCCAAAATAAGCTGACTCAGGCGATGCAACTCAGGCATGGAAAACCCTGGCAAGTCGGCGTTGTCGAGTATGTAGGCGCCATGCTTGTGAAAGTCGCTGTGAGAAATGCGGGTGCCAATTTCTAATAAATGGGAAGCCCAGCAGAGTTTTCTCTCAAGTCGTCTGGCATGGTAAGTATCGATACTGTTTGAATCGATGATGCCTTTTAAAAGGTCCTGAGCCGTGCGCTGAACTCTTTCTGCTTGCGCTAGGTCGACGGCAAACCGATTGCCCAAAGCCACCACCATGGCGCTTCTGAGGTCTGTGTTTTCTTCACGCTGAAGAAGGTCGTACAAAACGCCATGACGCAGTGCCCCAAGTGCAGAGTGCATTTTGTCAATTTGCATGAGGTCGAACAGTGCAAAAAGAATGGCCAAGCCACCGCCAATCACGGGCTTTCGGTCATCTTTAACGCCTTCCAAGCGAAGGGAATCTGCATGGCCAGCCTTGATCAGTTTTTCTTTCAACCAGTCTAGGCCTTCTCGGGTGATCATCTCCTCTGGCCACCCTGCCGCTTGCAACACATCTGCTACAGCACCAATGGTGCCGGATGAGCCATAGGCAACATCCCAGCTGTTTTTGGGATAGAGCGCCAATGCTTCATCCAAAACGGCTTTGGCAGCCACCTCGGCCCATTCAAAAGCCATGGGAGTGAATTGACCGTCTGCAAAGTATTTCATTGACCATTTAACGCTGCCGACGCGATAAGACTCCATGGTTTTGGGCTTGAAGCCTTGACCCACAATCAATTCGGTGGATCTTCCACCAATGTCAATGACCAAGCGTTTTTCATCGGATTGCGGCAGAAGATTGACCACACCCGAATAAATCAATCGAGCTTCTTCTCGTCCTGAAATGACCTCAATGGGAAAGCCTAAAATTTTTTCTGCTTGCGAAAGAAATTCATCTCTGTTTTTGGCTTCTCTCAGGGTTTGAGTGGCCACTGCACGAACAAACTTGGGGCCGAACCCAGACAATCTCTCTGAAAAGCGTGCCAGGCATTCCCAGCCTCTTTCCATGGCTTCTTTGGAAAGCATTCGTTCGGCATCAAGGCCATTGCCTTGCCGCACAGTTTCTTTAAGGTACTCAACACGCCGAATGTGCCCATGTTCCAAAACCCCAATTTCAAGGCGAAAGCTGTTTGAGCCAAGGTCAATGGCTGCGAGTAGTTGTCCGTTTTGCATCTAAATTCTCTGATTAGCGTAGCGCTGACTTATCTAAATACTTTGATATTTTGTGTATATTTTTTGACAATTCGATGACTTTTTCAAAAGAGCCTGATTATCTGGGATGAAATCATATTTTTGACATATTTTTGTCATAAACAATCGCTACATTGCAGATTGTTCTCCCTAATGTTCAATCAATCAATGAGGTAATTGCAATGAAATTGAAGAGTTTTGTGATGGCCCTAGGCCTTACTGTCGCAGCTGCCACCACATGGGCCGCCGACATCACTGGCGCAGGTGCTACCTTTCCTTTCCCCATTTATGCCAAGTGGGCTGAAGCCTACAAAAAAGAAACCGGCATTGGCTTGAACTACCAATCCATTGGTTCTTCAGGTGGTATTCGCCAAATTCGTGCCAAAACAGTTGCTTTCGGTGCTACCGATGCGCCAGTGCCTGGTGCCGAGCTTGACAAAGACGGCATGGTTCAATTTCCAGCCATCATTGGCGGCACCGTTCCAATTTTCAACCTTGACGGATTTAACAAGGGTGATTTGCGCATCACCGGTCCCGTTTTGGCTGAAATGTTCATGGGCAAAATCAGCAAGTGGAACGACCCCAAAATCGCTGCTTTAAACCCTGGCAAAAAACTGCCCGACTTGGCCATCACGGTTGTTCACCGTGCAGACGGTTCTGGTACAACCTTCAACTGGACTGACTATTTGTCAACCGTCAGCAAAGATTGGCTCGACACAGTGGGCCGCGGTGCTGCTGTGAAATGGCCAGCTCCAACATCTGTTGGTGGCAAGGGTAACGAAGGCGTTGCAGCCAACGTCACACGCACCAAGGGTTCTTTGGGTTACGTTGAGTATGCATACGCCAAGCGCAATAACATCGCTGTGATGGCCTTGCAAAACAGAAACGGCAACTACGTCATGCCCGACGACATCACATTCCGCGCTGCAGCTGCTGGTGCCGACTGGTTTAGCGTGCCAGGCATGGGCTTGTCAATTGTGAACCAGCCAGGTGCTGAAGCCTACCCTGTGACCACAGCGTCTTTCATCTTGATGTACAAGCAACCAGTTGACAAAGCACAATCTGTTGATGTGTTGAAGTTTTTTGACTGGGCATTTAAAAATGGCAAGCAATTGGCACTTGACCTGGAATATGTGCCCCTGCCAGACAACTTGACTCAACAAATTCGCGACCGTGTTTGGACGCAAATCAATACAAAATAAGTTTGTAAAGTTGATTGAACAGGAGCCACCGCTTTCCAAAAGTAAGCGGTGGCCTGTGTCTTTTAAAATCCCCCTGTTGAACTAGTCGTCCTAGTTGATAAACAAGAGCCATATGAACACGACTTCAGATCATTCCCAACAAAATGCCAAATCGGCCGTCTTGGCGGTTGCCAAAAGGCAGCTGGTGCAAGATGCACTTTTTCATCGGGTCACGCAGCTCTTTTCGCTGGTCGTGCTTGTTGCGTTGTTGGGCATCATTATTTCTTTGTTTGTCAATGCGCTGCCAACCTTCTCTAAGTTTGGCTTCAAGTTCTTGTGGTACGTCGAATGGGACATCATCAAGGGTGAGTTTGGCGCTGCCATATCTATTGTTGGAACCATCTTGAGTGCCGGCATTGCCATGATTTTGGCTGTGCCCTTGGCATTTGGTATTGCTGTTTTCTTAACTGAAACATGCCCTGCTTGGCTTCGCAGACCGCTTGGTACTGCGGTTGAACTTTTGGCGGCTGTACCGTCCATCATTTACGGTATGTTCGGCTTGTTTGTTTTTGCGCCCGTTTTTTCTGAATTCATGCAAGTGCCATTGCAATCTGTATTAAATGGCATGCCCATTGTAGGTTGGCTTTTTGGTGGCGCTACAAACGGCCTTGGCATCATGGCTGCAGGCATTATTTTGGCGTTCATGGTGCTGCCTTTTGTGGCAGCCGTGATGCGCGATGTTTTTGAAATCACGCCCGTTATTTTGCGCGAGTCTGCATATGGTTTGGGTTGTACAACCTGGGAGGTTGTACGAAAAGTTGTTTTGCCCTACACGCAAAAAGGCGTCATTGGCGGGGTGATGTTGGGCTTGGGCCGTGCTCTGGGCGAAACCATGGCGGTTACCTTTGTCATTGGCAATGCAAATCGCTTGCCAACGTCTCTGTTTTCGCCAGGTACTTCTATCGCGTCTGTGCTGGCCAATGAGTTTGGCGAAGCTGAAGGCCTGCACTTCAACACACTGTTTGCTCTGGGCTTTTTACTTTTCTGCATTACTTTTATTGTGTTGAGTATTGCCAAGTGGTTGATCAACCGCACAGAAAAATCCAAAGGTCTCTAATTTTTTGAAAACGAACTACCATGACCATGATTCAAAAAATGTCTGATACCGCTTTGTACCGAAGCCGACAACGTGCCAACTTAATTGGCCTCACCTTGTCCATGTTCGCCATGTTTCTCGGTCTGGCGGCCTTGCTCTGGATTTTGTTTGTCTTGTTTTCCAATGGCTTTGCTGCATTGGATATCACCTTGTTTACCAACGACACACCTGCCCCAGGGTCGGAAGGCGGTGGTATTCGCAATGCCATCGTAGGCAGTTTGATGATCGTTGGCTTGTCTGTCCTTATTTCTACACCTTTGGGTGTGCTTGCAGGCATCTACCTCACCGAATACGGTGACACCAGCAAAACCGCTGAATTCACTCGCAACGTGACCGACATCATGTTGTCTGCGCCTTCCATTGTGTTGGGTTTGTTTGTGTATGCCATTGCTGTTGCGCCGGTGGGGCATTTTTCTGGCTATGCAGGCAGCTTGGCTCTTTCTCTGATTGCCATTCCCGTGGTCATGCGAACCACTGAGAACATGCTGCGTTTGGTTCCTGGTAGCTTGCGTGAGGCTGCTTTTGCACTGGGTGCGCCCAGATGGAAAGTTTCTTTGATGGTTACTTTGCGTGCTGCAAAAAGTGGCGTTATCACGGGCGTGCTTTTGGCAATCGCTCGCATCAGTGGTGAAACTGCACCGCTTTTATTTACCGCGCTCAACAACCAATTCTTCAGCACCAACATGGAAGCCCCCATGGCCAATCTGCCTGTGGTCATCTTCCAGTTCGCCATGAGTCCTTATCAAAACTGGATTCAGTTGGCTTGGGGTGCAGCCCTTTTAATTACCCTGACGGTGCTCTTGCTCAATATTCTTGCGCGAGTATTTTTCCGCGAAAAAGTTAAAAGCTAATTGATTGAAAACAACCATGCCAAATACCAACAATACGAATCTCAAAAATGCGATTGAAATTCGCAACTTGAACTTTTACTACGGAACGTTCAAAGGTTTATCGGATGTCAATTTGAACATTGCCGAAAACAAAGTCACTGCTTTCATTGGCCCATCAGGTTGTGGAAAATCAACGCTGCTGCG
>Ga0315906_10006586_pt1 | contig 14349 bp, 15 predicted proteins | sample LakEriMetagenome_4_FD_203526 | JGI IMG/M metagenome (GOLD analysis project Ga0315906, IMG submission 203526) | Freshwater fungal communities from buoy surface, Lake Erie, Ohio, United States - Buoy 2 MA122 | ecosystem: Environmental > Aquatic > Freshwater > Lake > Lake biofilm | place: USA...
TAGTTTTGATCCCATTGGTACAGGTTTTAAGAAATCAGTTTCAAGACGCGCAGTTACTGCTGGTGCGCGTAGCAACCACATCAATTTTCCGAGAGCTTCATCAAATGCCAGTGAGAGTAATCCACCGTGTGCAAGGCCCGGTGCTCCTTGATGATTTTCTGAAACAACAAACTCTGCGGTGATATCCATTGCGTTGCCGACGTGGGCAACTAGATGTAAACCAGTCGGATGTTTTTCTCCGCACCCAAAACAATGAGCAAAGTGGGATGGAATTTTTGAACCTGTTGCAGGAGCCTCTGGATGGCGCTCAGGGATAATTGCCCCTTCGGGTGGCGTTGTACTTGCAACTCGACTCATACACTTAGTTTACTGCCGAAGCGAGTTAATACTTAATGAGGTAGCGTGACTCCCGTGCGATTTCGCGAAGTGATTGCCCCTCCCATCTGGCTTTTAGCCTTTATCTACTTCCTATTCTCTTCAATTAGCATCTCGCTTTGGGCAGCCATTGGGAATGCGCCAGCGCTTTGGTGTCAGATAATTCTTACTGGTGCATTGATTTACATAGCCGTGCGTTCTCGTATGGTTATCGAGATTGATGAGAATGAATTGCGAATCAATAAGGCGCACATCGAACTTAAGTACCTTGGTGAAGTACGAGTTCTAGATATTCAAGAAATGCGTTATGCGCGGGGACGAGATGCGGATCCATCTGCCTTCTTGGCAATTAGATTTTGGAGTCCTCGCGGAGTTTTAGTCAGAGTAAAAGATTCGAGAGACTCCACACCTTATTGGTTAATTTCATCCAAACGTGGAGATGAATTAGCGAAAGCGATTGGTTAAGCGCACTCTTTACAGATTGCTTTTGCGCCTTCACCCTTAGATAGCTGGGTAATGTGGTGGACCAAGAAACAACGTGAGCATGTGAACTCATCTACTTGTTTTGGAACAACGCGCACTGCAAGTTCTTCACCAGATAAATCCGCACCAGGAAGTTCTAAGTTTTCAGCTGCTTCTGCTTCATCAACATCGATCTGGCCAGATTGAGCATCGACTCGCTTAGCTTTTAACTCTTCTAACGACTCTTCGTGGAGTTCTTCATCGGTCTTTCTGGGGGTGTCGTAATCCGTTGCCACTGCTCTCACCTACCTTCACTGAACTCGTTGGTTATTTACTGAACGGGCGCATAATCGCCTATTTCAGGGGTTACTGCCTGTTACAACACGCCAAGAATGGTATTTATTCCTGCATCCTTTGAATCTGGCGCGCCAATCCCCCATCAACTCGTGCATGGATGGCAGTTCCTTCGGCCACATACTCTTCGCTCAAAATTTCACCACTTTCGTGAATGGAACTAATGAGATCGCCGCGGTTGTACGGAATCACAACATCGATTTCAATTTTTGGTCTTGGTAAAGTTTTTTCAATTGCGTGGATAAGTGCATCTATGCCGAAACCTGTTTTTACTGAAATCGCATAGCTATTTGGTTCTTTGCGCAAAATTTCCATGAGAACTTCTTGGTCTGCAATATCAGCTTTATTTATTGCAATGATCTCAGGAACTTCTTGTGCGCCAAGTTCATTAAATACGGTACGAACTGCACGAATTTGCTCAAATGGATCGGCATGCGAACCATCTACTACGTGAACAATTACATCGGCATCAGATACTTCTTCTAGTGTTGACTTAAACGCATCGACTAATTGATGCGGAAGATGGCGCACAAATCCAACAGTGTCCGTAAGCGTATATATGCGTCCATCAGCTGTATGAGTTTTGCGAACTGTTGGATCAAGAGTGGCAAAGAGTGCATTTTGAACCAGTACGCCAGCACCCGTTAACTTATTGAGTAAAGATGATTTTCCAGCGTTTGTATAGCCAGCAATTGCGACCGAGGCGATGTTATTTCGTCTGCGCTCTTGACGTTTTGTGTCGCGGGAAACTTTCATCTCTGCAATTTCACGGCGAAGTTTTGCCATCTTGTCGCGGATGCGTCGACGATCCGTTTCAATCTTAGTTTCACCTGGACCACGACCACCGATACCTGCACCACCCGCGGCTCGACCACCAACTTGGCGCGATAAAGAATCTCCCCATCCACGCAATCGTGGAAGCAAATATGAAATCTGCGCTAATTCAACCTGAGCTTTTCCTTCTTTGCTCTTTGCATGCTGTGCGAAAATATCGAGAATCAAAGCGGTGCGATCAACAACTTTAACCTTGAGTTTTGCTTCAAGTTGTTGCAACTGCGATGGTGAGAGCTCGCCATCGCAAATGACTGTATCTGCGCCACTTGATGCAACAACTTTGCGAAGTTCTTCAACTTTTCCTGATCCGATATATGTCGCAGGATCTGGCTTATCGCGCCGTTGAATAAATCCGTCTAGAACTTCAGAGCCAGCAGTTTGTGCCAAAGCTCTTAATTCATCGAGTGAATTTTCTGCCATCTCGGCAGTGCCCTCAGTCCAGACTCCAATTAAAATGACTCTCTCTAATTGAAGTTCGCGGTATTCCGCATCCGAAATATCTTGTAACTGTGTTGAAAAACCTTTAACGCGACGAAGCGCTGCGCGGTCTGAGATTTCTGATTGTGATGACGATTCTAAATCTTGCTCATCCGCATCGTAATCAGCTGTTACGCGGGCACTTTCACGCAGGAGCGCTTCAAATGAATCTTCACTTCGATCAATTGGCGGTTCTTTGCTCATTTAAAAAAACTTGGCCAAATCTACGTCTCTTACTAATTCAGCTGGTCCAATGAGGGTCGCATTTGCATGCCCATCTATATCTACTTCAAGACGGCCACCTGGTGGGTAGATAACCCATTTAGCGGGCAAACTTTTGTTTTTCTTTAACGTTGCGGCTAATGCAACCGCGCATGTTCCAGTTCCGCATGATTGAGTCTCGCCACTTCCACGTTCGAAAACTCTCATCTTTAACTCGGAATCACTGATGAATTCCACAAACTCAACGTTTACGCCTTCTGGATAACTCTCTTTCGGGCGAACAATTGGGGCATCTGTTAGTTCGCCAACTAAATTTAAATCTTCAACGAAGACAACTGCATGTGGATTTCCTATACTGATGTTAAAACCATTCCAAATATGACCGTTTTGTGAAGCAGTAATCTCTTCTGACTCGTCCTGAACTTTGCCCATATTCACGGAGATATCGCCTTCTGCTGGAACGCGCAGGTGTTTGATTCCATCTCGAGTGTTGATCGCAAATATTCCTTCGCCTTGGTGGCCGTGAACGACTAAGTACTTAGCCATGACTCGAATTCCGTTGCCACACATTTCAGCAAGAGAGCCATCTGAATTTCTGTAATCCATAAACCACTTGCCATCGCGCTTGAGAATTCGAATTAGGCCATCTGCGCCTATACCGCTTTCTCTGTTGCAGATTGCCTGTGTTTGGGCAGTTGTTACGGATTGCTGATCATCTGGATCAAAGATAATTACAAAGTCATTATGTGTGCCGTGCCCGTATGTCGCCGGAATCGACTTTGCAGTATTCATATGAGAGTTAGTTTAGTAGTTCTGCTTCGCTACAGGGATTCCAAAATACTTTCTAAGCGTGCTTGACGTGGTGAAATCCACTTAATACGAGAGTCGCGAGAGAACCAAGTTTCCTGGCGTCTGGCGTATTGGCGCGTCGCACGTTTGGTTTCCTCAATTGCTGCATCCAGAGAGATCTCTCCTTGCAGATGAGAAATAACTTGCGCGTACCCCAAAGCCCGCTGAGCTGTTCGGCCTTGAAGTAATCCGGCACTCAGTAATTGTTGAACTTCAGCAACTAAACCTTGCTCAAACATTGCATTGACGCGGTTATCAATTCTTTCTGAGAGTAATTCTCTATCCATGACTAAGCCAAATTGTTTCGCGTTCGGATATCTCACGCTGCCTTCTCTAGGTAAATTGGCGGTAAATGGTTGACCTGTAATTTCAATAACTTCTAGGGCGCGAATAATTCTTCGTAAGTTTGCTCGATCTATTGCCAGAGCAGCTGCCGGGTCTAGCTTTTCTAGTCTTTCGAACATCGCATCTATTCCAAGTTCTTCGGCTTCTTTATTTAATGTATGTCTGACCATTGGATCTGTATCTGGAAAATTTAATTCATCTATAGCTGCTTTGATATACAAACCAGTTCCACCCACCATGACCACATTTTTTCCGCGTGAATGAATTTCATCTATCGCTTCACGCGCCGCGCCCTGATACCAAGCCACCGTTGAATCTTGATTGACATCCAATACATCGAGCATGTGATGGGCAATTCCTTGGCGCTCTTCCAGATTTATCTTTGCAGTACCAATATCCATTCCTCGGTACACCTGCATCGAATCAGCATTAATGATTTCGGCATCGATAGCTTCAGCAAGAGAAACACTTAAGGCACTTTTCCCCGTGGCGGTAGCGCCAGAAATAACTACGAGTTTCATGCCCGCACTGTTGGGATTCCGAGTGAAACTCCGGAAGTTTTCTTCTCAACAGTTCGTAACTCGTGTGCATCTCCCCCACGAGTTGCAATTGTCTGAAGCTCTTGGCCAATTAAGTAGTGAGCCGATGCATCTGTTATTTGCACATCAACAAAATCGCCAGCACGAGCATTACTCGAATCCGCAAAGTGCACTAATCGGAAGTCTTCGCTCTTTCCGGTAAGTCGAGATTCACGAGCATCGCGGCGACCTTCATATTCTCCAACTAGCACTCGCATCTTTTTTCCAATTGCGCGTTTGTTTACACCCAAAGAAATTAGTTGTTGATGTTCGTGTAATCGGGTGTATCTCTCGCCAACTACCGCAGGTGAAATTTGATCAGGCATCGTAGCTGCGGGAGTTCCAGGACGAATTGAGTATTGATATGTATAGGCCGCAGCAAATTGCGCCTCTGTGCACAAATCCAAAGTTGCTTGGAAATCTTCTTCGGTTTCGCCAGGAAAACCTACGATGATGTCTGTCGTAATTGATGCATGTGGAATAGCGCTGCGCACATTTTCTAGAATCTTTAGATAGCGATCACTTCGGTATGAACGGCGCATGCTCTGCAAAATTCGATCCGATCCAGATTGCAGTGGCATATGAAGATGTGGCATAACGTTGTGAGTTTCTGCCATTGCTTCGATGACATCATCAGTGAAATCACGTGGGTGTGGCGACATGAATCGAACTCGCTCTAGGCCCTCAATATCTCCACATTTACGGAGTAATTTCGCGAATGCTTGCCTGTCGCCGAAATCAACTCCGTATGCATTTACATTCTGGCCAAGCAGGGTAATTTCGATGACTCCTTGTGACACAAGAGCTCGAATCTCTCTAAGAATGTCCTCTTCGCTTCGATCTTTTTCGATTCCACGAAGCGTTGGAACTATGCAAAAAGTGCAGGTGTTGTTGCAGCCAACAGAGACTGAAACCCACGCTGAAAAAGCGGATAAACGTCGAGCCGGCAGAGTTGATGGAAAGTGTTCTAGGGCTTCCTTGATTTCAATCTGAGCTTCTTCTTCTATCCGCGCGCGCTCAAGCAATGCAGGAAGTGAACCAACGTTGTGAGTTCCAAAGACAACATCAACGTAGGGGGCTTTTTTTAAGATTATTGACTGGTCTTTTTGTGCCAAGCATCCGCCGACTGCAATTTGCATACCGGGATTTAACTTTTTTATTGGTGCCAAGAAGCTCAAATTTCCATAAAGCTTATTGTCGGCATTCTCGCGAACAGCGCACGTATTAAAAACGACTATGTCAGCTTGTTCGCCTTCTGTAACTGGAATGTAACCCGCATCATCTAGCAAACCGGCAATGCGTTCGGAGTCGTGAACGTTCATCTGACATCCGTAGGTTTCTACAGAATATGTGCGCTCCATGCACTAATCCTATTGGCAGTTATTAGAGAGCAATGACCTGGAAGCTAAAGTCAGAACGGTCGATTACAAGCATGTGATGGTTAGGAAGCACGGTCCACCCTGGCTGGTTCCATCCTGTGGATGCGACAAGAACTCCCTCTGAATCTGCCTTGTACTTCAACTCGTAATAATCTGCTGGCGCCCAATCTGGTGCACGATCTGGATGATGTTCGCAAATAACTACCCACTGTTTTTCATTCATAATCATTGCGTTGATGCTTGAATAATCCACATTGCCTTGAATGTAATTTGCTGCCGCCTTGCACCCTTCAACAAATCCAAGCTCTTTAATCTTTGTAATCACAAAATAGAAATAGCGTTCGCTGTCGGTATCGCCCTGAATAAGAGGAATCAAATCTGCAGAAATAACTGATTCGAGTGCAGAAGGTGGATACGTCGCACCGTTGTGAATAAAGGAAATATCTTTATAAGCAAAAGGGTGTGTGTTGTTTTCACTCACTGGTAATCCTGCTGTTGCCCATCGAAGATGAAGTAATGCGCCATCCGAAATCGATGCTTCAATAGTCTTTGAAAAATCTTCGCTCTTACTTGCAGCCTCCGGTGCACGACTAACGTGTGCAACGCTTTGATCATGATCGATAGTTGCTACGCCCCAGCCATCGCAATGCACTGATGAAAGCGTTACAAACTCGGCGAAATCGGACCCTACGGCTTGGTTAAAGCTCTGCTTCTCCTGCGACACGTATCCCAAAAGTCGGCACATTTATCGTCAAACCCCTGTCGCTCAGGTCACACTATGAGGTAGAAAGACTACCTCGGTACCCCACACCGAACCAGCACCACCTTATTTAAGCCGCCTGGTTTAAATATGAAGAGGCTTTAGGAGGCGTAAGAGTTGTCAAACTTACAAAATGATGAAAAACGCTTAGCTGAACTTGGCTACAAGCAAGAGCTAGATCGTTCATGGAGCGGATTCTCAAACTTCGCAATTTCTTTCTCAATCATTTCAATCTTGGCCGGTTGCTTTACAACATTTGGTCAAGCCTGGAATAACGGTGGACCAATTGCAATTTCACTTGGTTGGCCAATTATTTCACTATTCATTCTGATTATTGGTTTTTGTATGTCAGAACTCGTTTCAGCTATGCCAACATCAGGTGGAATTTACTGGTGGGCATCCAAAATGGGTGGAGCCAAAGTTGGCTTTTACACAGGCTGGCTCAATCTGCTTGGCCTATTTGGTTGCGTAGCATCAGTTGCTTACGGATGCGCGACATTCTTTGATCTCTCCTTCTCATCATTGAGCCCATCTTGGGCAGAGGGATACTCACTACAACGTGTATTCGTGATGTTTATCGTATTACTAGTAATCATCGCCGCTCTCAATATCGGAAGCGGTCACTTGATGGCTACATTAAATAACATTTCAGTATGGTGGCACGTATTCGGTGCTGCATTCATCGTAGGCGTACTAGTAATTCTTCCTGAGAATCACATGTCTGTTTATGACATGTTCACGATGAGAGTCAATAACTCTGCAGGACTAGCTGGCGGTGAAACTAGTGGAACAACATTCTGGTTCTACGTGCTTCCACTTGGCTTCTTGCTAACTCAATACACAATCACAGGCTTTGATGCATGTGCACACATGTCAGAAGAGACTAAGGGTGCTGAACACTCAGCAGCTCGTGGTTTGTGGCAAGCAATTTTCTACTCAGCTATCGGTGGATGGATCTTGCTACTTGCATTCCTTTATGCAGTCCAAGATGCAGACGCAGTAACTGCAGGCGGTGGCGGCGTTGCCGTTATCTTCGCTCAAGCACTCAGTGCTAAATGGGCAGGTGTAGTTCTACTCATTGCAAGCTTCGGTCAGATGTTCTGCGCTACATCAGCGCTGACTAGTGCTTCTCGTATGATGTTTGCATTTAGTCGTGACGGAGCGGTGCCTGGATCTAAGTTGTGGGCAAAGGTAGATAAGAACAAGGTTCCAAAGAACGCTGTTCTTGCTTGCGCAGCTGTTGCGCTCACAATTACATTGCCGGCTCTTGTTGAAGTAAACATTGGTTCAGCAGATGCACCAATCGTGGTACCTACTGCTTTCTATGCAGTAACTTCAATTACTGTTATCGGTCTGTACTTGGCGTTCATGGTCCCTATTTACCAACGTCTACGTATGGGCGATAAGTTCAAGACAGGGTCATGGAATCTTGGAAGCAAATACAAGTGGATGGCTCCAATTGCGATTGCAGAAATTGTGATCATCTGTATCTACTTCATCATGCCAACGACTCCTATGGGTTGGCCAACCAGTGACTCCTTCGACATCAAGTTCGTCAACTACGCACCTGTGCTAGTTGGTGGCTCGTTGCTCCTTCTTTGGATCTGGTGGCACCTATCAGTCAAGAAGTGGTTCACAGGACCTAAGAGCACTATCTAATCTAGAAATATAGAGAACTCCCCTTCGTCATTGCGACGAGGGGGAGTTCTTTTTTCGCCCATTAAGTGGAATACTCCCGGCTATGAGTTCACTATCAATTGAAGAGTTAACAGCTGCAATCCAATCAGGTGCTATCGATACCGTTGTTGTGGCGATGACGGACATGCAAGGTCGGCTAACCGGAAAAAGAATTCATGGAGATCACTTTCTCAATGAAGTTCTAAAGCATGGCACTGAAGGATGTAATTACCTTCTTGCAGTCGATGTGGACATGAACACGGTTCAGGGATATGCAATGTCATCCTGGGAGCACGGCTATAGCGATTTTGAGCTCGCCCCAGATTTCAACACACTTCGACTAATTCCATGGCAAGAAGGCGCAGCACTTGTGCTCGCAGATGTGCAGTGGCTTGATCACTCCCCTGTCGTTGCATCCCCTCGCCAGATTCTTCGCAAGCAGATTGCTAATCTAGAAAAAGCTGGCATGCAGGCAATGTGTGGCACAGAGCTCGAATTCGTTGTGTATAAAGATTCATATGAAGAAGCGTGGAACAAGGCTTACCGCGACTTAACACCTGTAAATCAATACAACGTTGATTACTCCATTTTGGGTGGATCTCGTATCGAACCATTACTCCGCGAGATTCGTCTTGGCATGTCAGCTGCTGGCATGACTGTTGAATCAGTTAAGGGTGAGTGCAACCTTGGTCAGCATGAAATTGCATTTAAATATTCCGACGCTCTTTCAAATTGCGATCAGCACGTTATTTACAAAAATGGCGCAAAAGAGATTGCAGCAGAAGCTGGCTATGCGCTGACATTTATGGCAAAGCCAAATGAGCGTGAAGGAAACTCTTCACACATTCACTTATCTTTCCGTGGCCTAAACGGTGAATTAGTGATGGCTGATGAATCAGATAAAGAACATGGAATGTCCGAACTCGGTCGCCAATTCATCGCTGGACAACTCGCTCATATGCGCGAACTTTCACTTTTATTCGCACCAAATATCAACTCATACAAGCGTTATGTGCCAGGTTCTTTTGCTCCAACTGCTATCCGTTGGGGACGAGATAACCGCACATGCGCTTTCCGCCTAGTTGGTCGTGGCGCAGGTTTACGTCTTGAAAACCGTATCCCTGGCGGCGATGTGAACCCTTATTTGGCAGTCGCCGGAATTATCGCTGCAGGCCTTGATGGAATCACAAAGAAGATGAAGGTAGAACCAGCATTTACAGGTAACGCCTACGTTTCAGATTCACCACGCGTACCTTCAACCATGAATGAAGCTCTAGATCTTTGGGAAAAGAGCTCATGGGTTAAGGAAACTTTCGGCGAAGAAGTGCAAGCACACTATGCAAACATGGCTCGAGTGGAAATTGCCGCTTACGGCAAAGCAGTTACTGACTGGGAATTATTCCGAAACTTCGAAAGGTTCTAATAAGTGCCATCTACGTATGACGTAATAAACCCAGCAAATGAAAGCATCGTAGAAACTGTAAACCTCTTAGGTTTAGAAGAAACTGATGCTGTTATTGCAAAGGCTGCAAAAGCTTTCGAGAGTTGGAAGAACGTTGCACCCGGAGAGCGTGCGCGCTTGCTCCGCGCGTTCTCACAAGTTGTAACAGATCATCGCGAAGAGTTGGCCCAGTTAGAAATTACCAACTCTGGTCACACTCGTGGAAATGCACTGTGGGAAGCTGACAATGTTGCAAATACTCTGATGTATTACTCAGCAGCACCAGAGCGTTTATTTGGTCGCCAAATTCCAGTACCTGGTGGAATAGATGTCACATTCAAGGAACCACTCGGAGTAGTTGGCGTTATTGTTCCCTGGAATTTTCCAATGCCAATTGCTGGGTGGGGATTTGCGCCAGCACTTGCTGCAGGAAATACAGTTGTATTAAAGCCAGCGGAATACACACCACTTACTGCTATTCGTTTAGGTGAATTAGCTCTTAAGGCTGGAATTCCTGAAGGTGTATTCAATGTTCTTCCTGGAAAAGGCAGCATCGTAGGAAATCGCTTTGTTACTCATCCCCTGGTCAGAAAAGTTGTATTCACTGGTTCAACCACAGTTGGAAAACAAATCATGGTTGGATGCGCCGACCAAGTTAAACGTGTAACTCTCGAACTCGGTGGAAAATCTTCAAACATAATCTTTGCCGATGCCGATATTGCAAAGGCTGCGGCCGGTGCACCTGGTGCGGTATTTGATAATGCTGGACAGGATTGCTGTGCTCGCTCACGCATCCTTGTTCAAAAATCTGCCTTCGATACATTTATGGAGCACTTCGAAGTAGCAGTTAAGAAATTCCGCGTTGAAGATCCAAATCTTGCGACAGCTGACATGGGTCCTCTTATTTCAAAGAAGCAATTCGACGTCGTTGAATCATTTTTGGATGAGCCAGTAGCTTTTAAAGGTTCTGCTCCAAGCGGACCTGGATATTGGATGCCACCGACAGTCCTCTTGCCGAAAAATACTCAAGCACGTTCATGGAGAGAAGAAATCTTCGGACCAGTTGTATCTGTTATGACATTTGAAGATGAAGCAGAAGCAATTCACATGGCAAATGACAGTGAATACGGTCTCTCAGGATCTATTTGGACTCGAGATGTCGGTCGCGCACTTCGTGTATCTCGCGGAATTGAAACCGGTGCACTCTCAGTTAACTCGAACTCATCCGTTCGATTCTGGACTCCATTTGGTGGGTTTAAACAATCAGGGCTCGGCCGTGAACTTGGACCGGATGCTCTTGATTCATTTACCGAAGTAAAGAACGTCTTTATTTCTAACGACTAACACACTCAGACAGAAAAGGAAATCACATGGCGCAACGTCTCGAAGGACGCGTAGCAGTAATCACGGGAGCAGGAAGCGGTATCGGTCTTGCAACAGCCAAGCGTTTAGCAAGTGAAGGCGCAAAGATTGTTGCAGTAGATATGAACCCTGAATCTGGCGAAGCTGCTGCAAAAGCAACTGGCGGTATCTTCGTTAAAGCAGATGTAACAAATGCTGCAGATGTTGAAAACATGTACAAGGTTGCCTTTGATACATACGGACGCATTGACATTGCATTTAACAACGCAGGTATTTCTCCACCAGATGATGACTCAATCTTGACTACTGGTCTTGATGCGTGGGAAAGAGTTTTGCGCGTTAACACCACAAGTGTTTTTCATTGCTGCAAGTACGTCATTCCGTATATGCAAAAAGCTGGCAAGGGTTCAATCATTAACACTGCATCCTTCGTTGCAACAATGGGTGCTGCAACATCACAGATTGCTTACACAGCGTCCAAGGGTGGCGTTCTAGCAATGTCTCGCGAACTCGGAGTTCAGTTTGCTCGCGAAGGTATTCGCGTCAACGCACTATCTCCTGGACCAGTTAACACACCACTTCTGCAAGAACTATTTGCAAAGGATAAAGAGCGCGCTGCTCGTCGCTTAGTGCACATCCCAATGGGACGCTTTGCTGATGACACTGAAATTGCTGCAGCTGTGGCATTCCTTGCGAGTGATGACTCTTCATTTATTACAGCAGCAAACTTCTTAGTAGATGGTGGAATCTCCGGAGCGTATGTAACTCCGCTTGATCTCTAAATAAACCTAGATCCGCTTAATTGGCGCGGTTGCGATACGGTCAAGAAATTGATCGACTAAATCGTAACCGCGCTGATTTGTTTGTACTTCAATTTCTTTTGTCTTGGCACGTAGCTCTTTAACGTCAACGCCCTCGGATTCAACTTCGGCGCATCCGCCTTCCATTTCCAGCCACATATCCAGTACATGTGAATCAATCTCTGGATGAAATTGCAGCCCTAAAGTGCGTCCAAATGAAAAGGCTTGTGGGCACAAATCATTTTCTGCAATCAAAGTGGCTTCCGGTGGCAGAGTGAAGCGATCCCAGTGGTATTGAAACCATGGTCCGCGTGGGACAAGTGATTCATCTTTACTCTCAATTTCATACCAACCGAGTTCTGCCCGTGGGGAACGAGAAACTGTTCCGCCAAGAACGCGCGACATTAGCTGTCCTCCAAAACAAATTCCCAGCACAGGAATTCCTGCGTTGTGTACTTCCTTCATTTTTTCCAACTCCGGCAAAAGCCAGTTACCGACTACATCATCGCCATAAGCGGCGTACGGCGCTCCCATAACAACCACAACATCAAATGCGAGAAGGTCTGGCCAGATTACCGTGACATTTGGATCCTTTTGATGTTCTTCATCAACAATAATGAATCGAGTGATTTCATAACCTCGAGCCTTAAATTGATGCCAAATAGGACCACCTTCGCTTACGTGGTCGTGCTCGATAAAGATTACGCGCTTAGTCACTTTTGAATCTTACGGTAATTTTTCTATTTTCAACGACTTAGAAATTCTTTTCTGCTCGATCTTTTGCAGATTGTGTACGCCATGCAGCAATTTGTGCGTGATTTCCACTGAGCAAGATCTCGGGAACACTGATGTCGCGCCATGTTTGAGGCTTAGTGAATGCTGGATATTCAGCGAAGCCTTCTTGCATATGCGACTCTTCAACAATTGATTCTGGGTTGCCAAGCACACCAGGAAGCAATCTGGTGATTGCTTCAATCATCACCATCGCAGCTACTTCGCCGCCACCCAAGACGTAATCTCCAATAGAGACCTCGTGAACTCGAACGTTTTTCTGTGCGAAAGATTCTTGTGAGTAATACTGGCGAACTCGATCATCAATACCTTCATATCGACCACAAGCAAAAACAAGATGTGTGCGTTGTGCAAATGCTTCTGCCATGCGTTGATTAAATCTCTTGCCACCAGGTGTTAAAACAATCAAATCAACATCTTGGACCAATAGCGGATCAAGTGCTAAACCCCAGACTTCTGCTTTCATAACCATGCCAGCTCCGCCACCATAAGGAGTGTCATCCACGCTGTGATGATTATCGGTCGCATGTGCGCGCAAGTCATGAACATTTATATCTAACAAGCCTTCTGTCTGTGCTTTACCAAGCAGAGATAATTTCAGCGGAGCAAGGTATTCCGGAAAAATAGTGACTACATCTAACTTCACTTTATCTCCCCCGTAATCGTTGGAGGAATAACCACAATGCGTCTGTTCTTTACATCAACTTCTGGCACTAATTGATGGACGAATGGAATCAGTGATTCACCATCTTCGGTTTTAATGGCCAATAAATCCTGACCCGGAAGATTAATGACATCAGAAACTTCGCCGTATTTGTCCCCGGACTCAAGATATGTCATGCAGCCAATTAATTGAAGAACGTGATACTCATCGTCATCACCAGTTGATGCATTGATATCAACATCGGAGTAGAGCATTTCGTTACGCAACTCTTCGATTTGATTGCGAGTGGTTATGCCTTTAAACCCTAAGAGCAGAATTCCGTTATGAACACGACCGGAAACAATAGTGAGATCACCATGCTTGTCAGTGTTTACGGTTGCACCAATGGCAAAGCGGAGATCTGGATCGTCTGTACGAACTTCAATTGTCGCTTCACCAAGAATTCCGTGAGCACGACCAATGCGGCCCACGAGTAAACGCATAAGCGAAGAGAAGTTAGCGAGCCTCGTCGGTCTCGATGAGATCGACGCGCACTGTACGACCTGCAATTGCACTTACGACAGTGCGAAGAGCTTTAGCTGTTCGGCCATTGCGACCAATAACTTTGCCGATGTCTTCAGGATTAACTCGAACTTCTAGCGTTGTTCCGCGACGGTGAGTTTTTTCCTTAACAATGACATCTTCAGGATTATCGACTATCCCTTTTACGAGATGTTCGAGAGCTTCATCCATCATTGTTATTCAGCAGCCGCTTCTGGAGTTGCTTCTGGAGTTGCTTCTGCAACAACCTCTGCAACTGGTGCTTCTTCAGCAACAACTTCTGCAACTGGTGCTTCTTCAATAACTGTTTCCGCAGCTGGTGCAGGAGTTTCTTCTACAACTGGATTAGCTTTGGCAGCTAACTTCTCTTGAGCTTTTTTCTTAAGAGTTGTTGCGCCTTCTTTTGGTTCATCCATTGCTTGCTTGACTGCTGCTTCG
>Ga0315906_10006590_pt1 | contig 14343 bp, 11 predicted proteins | sample LakEriMetagenome_4_FD_203526 | JGI IMG/M metagenome (GOLD analysis project Ga0315906, IMG submission 203526) | Freshwater fungal communities from buoy surface, Lake Erie, Ohio, United States - Buoy 2 MA122 | ecosystem: Environmental > Aquatic > Freshwater > Lake > Lake biofilm | place: USA...
AAAAAGGCACCACGAACGCCAACCGTTTGATTGGTCTTGTCGCACATGGCTACACCCCCGGGCCGACCAATCTTACGGTTCGCACCGTTCGTGGACCAGCCACCCGCCGACGGATTACAATTTCCCATTGATCTTAAAATTGTTTAGGATTATGAATATCCGAGAGCATTTTACCGTGGTCAAAATTTCTTTGCGGCTTTTGCGAAATTCCTTTGCGTCCTTTGCGCGAAACCTTTAAAACGCAATTTAATTATAATATGTATTTCATGTTTACCCCTCATAAATCCGCGCGAATCTGCTGAATCCGCTTGATCCGCGTTCTATATATCCACTACTTTCGCCCTATGCAACCCGCTAGCCAAAAATCCCGCCTGAACAGGGCTTTGCCCTTGCTGATACTCCTACTGTCTCTAACAAGAACCAACGCCACGGCCCAGGACACCGATATCTTCGAACTGAGTGTATTCGAAAATTCCCCCGGCGACACCATTGGCTTCGTATCGTTGTCGGAAATATTGCGCTACAGCGAGCACCCCGACTCCACTTTCCTTCCCGACCTCTCCGAGCTGCCGCAAGACTCAGCAAGAAGTTATGAGCGCATCGTACTGACCGGTCCCCTCCGCAAGCAGATGCTGCAGGAGAATGGCATCGCTGCGAACGAACTGGTGTTTGTGTATGAATACGCCAAAAACATATTGTTCTCTTACCCCGTGAAAGACCTGCTGTTGGTGGCCCACCTGAGTCCCTACGTGTACGAATGGCCCTACCACGCCGAAGATAACATGTTGGGGTTTGAGTTCACACAAAAGCAATTGCACGGCTTAGCCTACCTCGACGAACACGCCTTGGTGACCCTCGGCAAACGCCACCCATTTGAACAGGGCAAGATGCACAACCTCGTTTGGAGCCCTATTGCACCCGAATTGTTCCCGAAGAACAAGATTACATCGGCACCCCTCACTCCCTATAACGCCAATCCCTATAAATTCGATGACGCACATACGGCTACCCTGGACAGCCTGGTGTTTTACACTCGTGAACTGAAAACAGACGACGAGATCGTGGGCAAACACCTGGTGATCCAGCATCGCACCACCCAACAAAAGCTTTTCGAACACACCTATCTGAACGGCGAAAGCACCCAACTAGCCGAACCCGACTACCAATACGCCGGCATCCTGTTCAAAAACCAACCACCCGTAATCATGGGCTTCACCTGGGAGTCATTCGGCTGCCCCATCATCCAATCCATCGCCCCCGATAAAAAAACGGTGGTGGTGAGGTGTGATAATAGGCATTGGGAGTGGGTAGAGATTTTATAAGCCTCCATGTTTTTTACTTTGCTTCATAAATCTATATCCATGATCAATTAAACCGCTTCAGTTCGTTTCGATAAAACAACCAATCGGGCGTTTGCAAGTCGCCTTTGAAATCCAACGAATACCATGGGCTCAAAGAATTGCTGTTTGGATTCTTTAAAATCTCTATTTCCTGTGCTGGCATGAAGCTTTGTGCAAGCAAAAACAATTTCTGGCCCGATTGGGGTTGAACGGCCATATCAACCACCATTACAACATGGCCGGGTGTTCCGCCCCGGATAAAAATATCGCCGATTTCCATTTCATCCAAACCTACTGCTTTTAATTCCTTGGAAAGGGAAAGGCTTCCTGCATACGAAAACACCATTTCCAAATACTTCCAAAAACTATCATATGAATTGGAAGCCGCAGCGCTTTTCACCCATCTTGCATCATTGCCATTCATAACAATACGATAGCCTTCCATCCATTTGGAATAGTCGGCACGGAACCCGCTGGTGAAATTGAAATGTATTTTGCTGTACAATCCGCGCTTCCACAAGTATTCGGCCCTTAGTCGCATAGCCGCATCGGCACATTGGTGTAAATTTTTTCTGCCTATTGGCAAATCCACTACGGCAACATGTGCATTTTGATTATCTTTCAATTCACCATTGTGTCTAAGTACAGGACTGCCTGAAGGTTTGAGTGGCAATTTCCTCAGATACTCGGCAAACGAGTTGGATGTGACCACTGACCGCACATAACCCTCGGGTACATCTATGGCAGTGCTGATATTAGAACCATCAGCGAATACTAAAGGAATGGGGTCTGAGCCCTCAACTATTGTATTTCCCCGAGAATGTGAATCAGAATCACAACTTGAAAAAACGATGATGGCAGCTGAAATAATTACCGGAAAATTTCTGAAAAAACAAAACATGGTTAACAAGGTTTTCATTCAAATTTAATGATTGGGCTGATTCAGTCGGTCATTTTACCAAATTTGCACCTTCATGGACATTTATAATCAAAAAAGGAACCATTTATTGTTGATTGGCTTCTTCGCCGCTTTAATGATTGCTCCTTCGTGTACAGGCAGATTCAAATCCACTTACATATGGACTCCCTCGTCTCGGCCTACACCACCTGCCCCTGATTACACCAATCCCGAGCATTGGGCCGCTTTGCCTAACAAGTCGGATCTGGCCGACAGTGTGCCCGCCAATTCAGGAGGATTCAACAATCAATCAGACGCATCCTTTGATGTCTTTTTCATCCACCCCACCTCCTACTTACAACAAACCGAAACGAGTACCGGGTGGAATGCACACATGGATGATCCTAAAATCAACAAAAGCACCGATGAAGGAAGTATCAAATACCAAGCGAGTGCATTCAACCAAGCTGGAAAAATTTATGCGCCTCGCTATCGTCAAGCATGTATTCGCGCCTATTTTACTACCGATACATCCAGCGCCCAACAGGCTTTTGATAACGCTTACGCGGATGTTAATTCCGCATTCGAGTACTACCTACAACATTGGAACCAAGGCCGCCCAATAATCATCGCCTCGCACAGCCAGGGAACCAACCATGCCATTCGCCTACTTCAAGATCACTTCGACCAAGATGATGCGAAAGCAGAGAAATTGGTTGCCGCCTATCTTGTAGGAATGCCCGTTTGGGATACGCTGTTTGTCAATCTCAAGCCATGCCAAGATCCTTATGACACCAGATGCTATACATCGTGGCGGACCTATGCCAAAGACTATTTTCCTAAAAACTATTCCAAGCCTTCCAGAGAGGCTGTTTGCACAAATCCATTGACTTGGACCACCGACAGCGTTTACGCTTCCAGAGAACTGAACAGGGGCACCATACTCAAGAACTTCAACAAAGTGCGATATGATGTATCGGATGCTCAGGTGCTGGATGGCGTGGTTCGGATATCTCAACCCAAGTTCCCTGGCAGCTTTCTTTACCGACTTAAAAACTATCACATTGTAGATTACAATCTTTTTTACATGAACATCCGTGAAAACGCCGTACTTCGAACTCGCATGTTCAGCGATGCATTTCCGAAGGAACAAAGCCGCTAGGCTCGCCTGATACTTTTATAGATTTCTATCCATAGAACGGCAACGCTGGCCACACCCATCCCTAAAAGCCATTGGAATGATGTGGGCTTTATGAAGCCGAATATATCCGCTGCCGGAGTCCAATACAAAACAAGTAACAACAAGAAAATCGTGAAACTTGCCATTATCGGAATAAGTATGTTTCGGTAACGGATTGTTTTAATTATGCTCTCCGTTTCTGAACGCCCCGTGAAAGTGAGCAGTATGTTGGATAAAACCAAAGCGATGAAAACCACAGTACGCGTCCCGCTCTCGGCGAAACCATTTGACATTAATAAATAGAGGGTCGTTAACAAGGCGATGGTGATTACTCCCCCGCGTAGTATGCTTTTTCCCAATTCATGGATGGTGAAAAGTGATTCTGTTTTCCTTCGCGGCGATTGGGTCATCACATCCTTTACTGCAGGTTCATTCTCAAACACAATACTGCATGTTGGCCCCATAATCAACTCCAAAAAAATAATATGCACCGGCGAAAACAGGTTGGCGAACTCCCAACCGAACAACAATGGAAAAGTAACAATGGAGATTAGTGGTATATGAATGGCAATGATGTAGCTGATGGCTCGCTTCAGATTGTTGTATATGGTCCTTCCCAGGGCGATTGACTTAACCATAGCTCCCAGATCATCATCAAGCAACACCAATGAGGATGCTTGTCGTGCAACTTCGCTGCCATGTCGCCCCATAGAGACTCCAATATCGGCGGCCTTCAATGCGGGCGCATCATTCACGCCATCACCCGTCATGGCCACTACGGCTCCACTCCTCTTCAACGCCTCAATGATCCTGAGCTTGGCTTCGGGCGCGATGCGTGCAAATACAGAAGTGCTCATGACTTTGGTATCCAACCTTTCATCCTCCATAGCCATGATATCATCACCTGTTAGACAAGAATCTACATTTTTGATTCCAATTTCCTCTGCGATGCTCTTAGCTGTATGTGGATGGTCGCCCGTAATCATCTTCACATCTATACCTGAATTGTAAAATCCGCTGATTACTTCAGCCATACCAGGTTTAGGAGGATCACTGAGCGACACCAATCCTAAAAACCTCAAAGGAATGTCTTGTTGCAAATCCGGCAGCTTCTCCAAACTGCAAACTCCTTCGGCCACTGCCAAAACACGATGCCCCAATTTGGCAAAGCGCTCCGTTGCATTCATTATTTTCCGTCTTTCATCTACAGACAATCTACAATTTGGCAAAACCGCTTCAACGGCACCTTTCACGGCAATAAAACAAATGCCATCATGAGAACGATGCACATGCGTCATCATAGGAGGCCGTCCCGAAAGTGGATATTCGCGAATCATATCTGTGCACAAGGCTGAACCATACCAGCCATCAAAAGCATGTTTAATCGCCCTTTCCATGGGATCAAAAGGCGTTTGTTCACAAGCCAAAAAAGCATGATGCATCAATGGCTTATACTCTTCGGTTGGATTGGTTCCATCCGATAACCAAAAGGATGTGTTCTGATGCAAATAAAGTCCAGATGTTTCCATCCTATTTTGCGTTATAGTGCCTGTTTTATCCAGGCAAATAACCGTGGCCGCACCCAATGATTCTACGGTTTGAGGATGTCGAGCAAGCACCCCTTTCTTAGCCATTCGATAGGCCCCTAGGGCCATAAAGGTTGCCAATGCCACTGGTATCTCCTCTGGCAATACTGCCATAGCCAAGGTCAATCCATGCATTAGACTCTCTATTATATTTCGGGAGTCGATATAGTTCATGAGCCAAACAAAAAGAAATGCAGTGGCTCCAAAAAACGCCATTGTGCGAACAAACGATCCAACCTGTTTTTCCAACGGAGTTTTATCTCGCTTGGTTTGCTCCATCAGCAGGCCCATGCCTCCCAAACGAGTAGCATCGCCAACATGTGTAACTCGAGCGGTGGCAACCCCATTCACTACGGTAGAGCCCGCAAACAACATGCTGCCTGTTTTTTTATCATCAACTGGTAAAGACTCTCCTGTCAAAATGGATTCATCAACAGATAAATCATTCAATTCCATCAGATCAGCATCTGCATTCACCTGTTCTCCTTCTGTTACAATCATGATGTCGCCACAAACCAACTCAACAGATGGAATGGTTTGAGTTCTCCCATTGCGTATTACTTGTACGGGATGTGCCGTTAGTCGTCCGAGCGCCTTAAGCGCATGTTCACTTCGGTATTGCTGAAATACAGAGATACCAGCCACAAACAATATGGCACCGGCCATGATGTATCCTTCTTGCGAGCTTCCCAAAATGAAATAGATGATGCACGCTACCACTAAAAGCAACAACATAGGTTCCGCCAAAACGCCCACGAAAATGCGCAAACCAGCGGGAACCCCTTTGCTTCGAACATTAGGGCCGAATTTTTTACGGCTTTCATGGATCTGATTGTCGTTTAAACCCTCGTATTTCGAGGCTTGCACTTGATTCATAGTTGCTAAGTTAACGGAATTGATCACAGTCATACCTGACGCAGGTCAAATCTCCCTAAATTTACAGCGATGCTTCAATTGCCAGAGATTTTTGTAAAAAGGATGTCTACCCAATTAGGCAACGACAGTCCGTCGTTTTTCCGCTCTTTGGAGGAGCCTACACCAGTATCGATTCGAATGAACCCATTCAAGCCGCTAAGCGCATTCGAGCGTCAAGAGCTTGTACCTTGGTGTGAAAATGGTCGTTATTTGCAGGAGCGCATTTCCTTCACCCTCGATCCGCTGTTTCATGCAGGATGTTACTATGTGCAAGAAGCTTCATCGATGTTCATCGAAATGGCTTTTCGCGAGCATAGCAAAAAAGATGAGTCCATGCGTGTGTTGGATCTATGTGCCGCACCGGGTGGCAAATCGACCCATTTGCTTTCGTTGCTGTCTAGAGGTAGCCTATTGGTAAGTAACGAACCCATTCCATCCAGAAATGCCATCTTGCGTGATAATTTATCAAAGTGGGGCTGCGAAAATGTGATGGTCACACAAAATGACCCGCAGGATTTCAATAAGCTCCGCGATTACTTCGATATCGTGTTAGTGGATGCCCCATGTAGTGGCGAGGGCCTATTTCGAAAAAACCATGATGCCGTTAGAGAATGGAATGAATCCAATCTCGCCATGTGCAGCACCCGACAGCATGCGATTTTAGAAAATGTATTGCCCTCGTTGAAACCTGGCGGAATGCTGATATACAGTACTTGTACCTATAACGAATCGGAGAATGATGGGGCATGCGAATTCTTACAGAAAACGGGAGATTTGCAACCAATGGAATTGGAGCCTCTGCATGGCGCCGTGAAAACACGATTTGGACTACAGATGTTTCCACACTTGGTACGGGGGGAGGGGTTTTTTATGGCTGCATTAAAAAAAACCGATGATCCAGTTGCGATTGCTTCTTCCAAAAAGTGGAATGGCAAACCGGTTTCGTTTAAATCAGCTTCTGAATGGCTTTTGCATCCTGAAAACTTCCTCTTTGAATCACAAAGCTCACTGCTTTTTGCCATACCTAAAGAATTTCAAGACGAGATTCAATTCCTTCGTTCGAAACTTTTTGTCCGTAAAGCAGGTATTTGTATGGGCTCACTTTCGGGAGATGAATTAATTCCTTCACAAGAGTTAGCGATGTTCGTAGGCCATGCGGAACAATTACCCTCGGTTGAACTTCCATTGGAAGAAGCACTCAGATACTTGCGCGGTGAAGCACTGGCCAATAATACTCAATTGAAAGGATGGTGTATTGCAAGTTTCAACGGACATGCGCTCGGTTGGATGAAAGGCGTGGGAAATCGTTTCAATAATTCATATCCGAAGGAATTGCGAATCAAAAACCTTTGATATGAGTTACGATTTCGGTATCGCATACAAGACACTTAAGAAAGATCCTGTAATGAGACAGGTCATCAACATCACAGGCGTGTTTCGTCCCGAGCGGAAGAGGCGAGATATTTATGGCTCGTTATTGCGTTCAGTCACCGGACAACAATTGTCGGTAAAAGCAGCAGCCACCATACATAATCGATTCCTGGACTTGTTTCCTAACCGCGATCCGGAACCACTTAAGGTATTAAAACTATCTACCGAGAAACTCCGATCGGTGGGTTTGTCCGGCCAGAAGTCATCCTATGTAATCAGCGTTGCGGATCACGCTTTGCGCGGAGAACTCGAGTTCAAGAATATCATTAAGTTGGATGATGAACAATTAATCCAAAAACTAACCGCCATAAAAGGGATTGGTGTGTGGTCGGCACAAATGGTAATGATGTTCGCATTGCAGCGTCCCGATGTTTTTCCGGTAGGCGACTTGGGTATTCAGATTTCGATGAAGTCGCAATACGGCATCAAATCCGAGGGGAAAGCGCTTCACCACAAAATGCACCAAATATCAGAACCATGGCGTCCTTACCGAACACTTGCGTGTAGGCATTTGTGGGCCGTTAGGGATGGAGGGGTTTAGTAGCAGTAGCAGCTCGCCCTGAGCCCGCCGAAGGGTAGCAGGGCCACCCTGTGCTTGCTTGCGCTGAGCCTGTCGAAGGGTAGTAGCGGTAGCACATCAAATCCGCGTAAATCTGCTAGATCTGCATAATCCGTGTTCTAAACAAGCGGAACGGATCAGTCGGCAATCTGTTGTTTTTTGTAATTTGGTCATATTATGGAAAAAATCAACCTTCCCTCCCTCCTATTGATTTCTGCAGCCTTACTGCTAAATGCGTTTATATCAAACAGCGCATCCGCACAAGCGAAGAAAAAAGTGTTATTCCTTGGAAACAGCTACACAGCATACAACAACCTGCCTCAAATGGTGGCTGATGTTGCTTTATCTGCAGGCGACACAGTTGTTTTTTCGAGCAATACACCAGGAGGATTCACGCTACAAGGCCACAGTACCAATGCCACTTCATTGTCGCTTTTGGCAGCGGGCGATTGGGATCATCTGGTATTGCAAGAACAAAGCCAGTTACCATCTTTCCCGCAGAGTCAAGTCCAATCATCCTGTTATCCTTTTGCCCGGGCACTCGACTCCATCGCCCAATCGCTTAATCCATGTGTGAAAACTGTTTTTTATATGACATGGGGTCGCAAAAATGGAGATGCTTCGAATTGCGCGTCTTGGCCTCCTGTGTGCAGCTACGCCGGAATGGACAGTCTCTTGCGTTTGCGCTATATGCAGATGGCATCGGATAACGATGCAATGGTCAATCCCGTTGGAGCGGTTTGGCGTCACATTCGAAACAACTTGCCAGGTATTGAGCTTTATCAAACGGATGAAAGCCATCCGAGCCTTGCTGGTTCGTATGCCGCTGCATGCGGATTTTATACGGCTTTTTTCCGAAAAGACCCCAGCCTTATTGTATTCGATGCAGGCCTCAATCCTGTAACAGCATCTCAAATCAGACAAGCTGCAAAAGAGGTAGTCTTTGATTCTTTGTCGACATGGTTGGTAGATGCATACGATGCGAATGCATCTTTTACAAGTAACATCAACGGATTGTCGGTTGGTTTTCAAAATGCATCCATCAACTCAAATTCTTATTTGTGGGATTTTGGGGATGGTAATTCCTCCACATTACTCAATCCCACACACAGTTATGCTAGTTCCGGAACTTATTTGGTTACATTAACCGCAACCAATTGTTTCTCCACTTCCACAGATTCCATCATTTTGAACTTCAGCAACACCGGCCTGAACGAAATAGAAAACACCATACAACTCTTTCCAAACCCAGCCTCCGATGAAATTAGATTCCACACTTCGAATCAAAACCTTTTACAATTTGAACTGATAGGCATCGATGGGCAGGTTCTGGGGAAATTCGATTGCGATATCAAAAGCGTCCATATCCAAAATCTGCCGCAAGGAACATACTTTATAAAGCTATTACTCAAGGATAGAGTAGTAATAAAATCATTTCAAAAAATGTAGTTTTACTTTCATTTTCATATATAAAATTCATGAGAAGCTCCTTGTTATGGATTTTGCCAATGGCCATCCTATTGTTTTCCTGCAATGAAACCTCAACACGAGAGGACATTCTTGATGAGCGGGAAAGAGCCCTGATTCAAAGGGAAAACGAACTGCTCTTGCAAGAAAAGCAAGTTTCGAAACGCAACAAACCCTTGCGGGATGAGTCTGTGGTCGAAAATGAAGAACTAAACTCGGCAACTTCCAAAAGAATCCAAAAACAAGAGCAAAATCAATCCGAATCAAACCCCATTCCTGGAGAATATCCTTTGGCTTCGTCGCGGTTATTGGTTCTTGATGACATCATTGACATGAGCCCCCATGATCAAACACTGATGCGTAACGAAATTTTTGCCCGCCATGGCTATGCTTTCAAAACCCAGTGGCTACTTGAACACTTTTCTCAATTCCCATGGTACAAACCAATGTACCAAGATGTGAGCTCGAGGCTTTCGGAGATAGAAAAAAGAAATGTTAAATTCCTATTGGAGCACGAAGGGTGAGTCTCCATCATTTCAATTGACTTGGTAAGAATTTGGTCGTAACTTCATGCCCAAATTCCTAACCATGAAAAAAACACTTTTGCTGGCATCCCTTGTCGCAGTTTCCTACTGCGTCTCAGGCCAATCCTTTGAAGGAACCCTACACACCAATCAGTTCATTTGGTTGGAGTTTAACGGTCCTACCGATAGCCTCATCAACGGATCCTACTTCAATAAACGACTTGCTGGAGAAATCAAATTCACTGGCTTAAGGAAGCGAGATACGCTCCAATTGCAAGAAAAAAGTGCTAATGGTGGAGTAGCGGCCACTTTTGTATTAGTAGACTATAAAGACAGTCTGATAGGTAATTGGAAAAAAACCGGCACCAAAAACGGAATGCCTGTTCGCTTGTACAAAACCAATCCAGCATTAAAGTCATTTGCACGGATTCCAAAAACAGATGCCTTGATCATGGGAGACGGGAAAACCCTCAAGACGGATATGGCAGGCAATGGTGAACCGGGAATTACACCAGACAAATTGGAGCTTACTTATGCGGCCAACGGATTGCTTAGCACTAAATATTCATACATGTATGAAGACGGTGCACATCCATGGGGGGGTGTGAATTACCGGGTTTTCAATCTTAAGACCTCCAAACAAATCGACTTGTTGCAAGAGTTCCACTTAAATTGGAACTGTTTTTGAAAGCCGCGAATGAAAAAGCGCTCGTATCCATACAACAGCACAAATCAAATAGCGGTTTTAGCGAAGATGAATGGATCAATGAGCTTGGCGGAGCCGAGCAGTATAAGCAAGCTTTCGAAAACCCGAGCCTCAATAAACAAGATTGCTCCACCTTTATGGTTGATGCCAACGGTATTCATGTAATCAAATCGTCTTACTTTGGTCTTAGCACCACCATGATGGCCTTGGATCTCGATTTGGATTTGGTCTTCACCTTCGCAGAAATCAAAAACTACCTTAAAAAAGACTCGGTTTTAAATTTATAATTGATTTACAATCGTTTGTGTAGTGGCTCGGAATGGAATGGGCGCCTCAAATAATTTGTAAACCATTGTAAATTAATCACTTTTTGTAAATTCGCGCTCCACGAGCGTATGCAAAAAAGTGCCATTCTGAAAATTTTTCCCGTTACCCTGTTTCTTCTTGCCTTTCAATTTGCACAGGGTCAGGTGTACGCACCATTGGCAAATGTTAGAACATATGGCTACTCATACGATATGGAGCCTGGTTTCTACAAGAAGCCCGTGTATCTGCGATTTTCTGCGCCCAAAGACGGTCGATTCAAGTATACGATTTCCGGTGGCGAAGGTGTTTATCAATTCGACAACAAACCAAACGCAATAATAGATAGCATCTCCACCATCGCCCTTCAAATCAAGGTGAATGGGGAATGGCTTGACACGATTTTCGTTGGAACCTATTTCATTCGTGAGAGCATCACTTTGCCTATTGTCTCTTTGCATCTGAACCGTGCTGATTTTGATGCGCCTGGTGGTATTTTGGATGGAAGGCTTATTACATCCGGCGACTCGGTAGGCAATAAAATCATAAAGACAGAGGGAAGGGTTTGGCGAAAGGAAAGCACCAAAACTTTCGTCGAGTTCATGGACTCCACAGGCACGCGAAGGCTCGGAAACATGCGCATCAAGCCTTTCGGTGGAATGACAATTGGCTCACCCGAGAAAGGCATGCGCTTGGTTACGGATACTACTTTGGGATCAAGAAACATCGGATTCAATCCATTTCCGAACAAACCGTTTAAGTCATACAGGACGCTTGTTTTAAGAGCATCCGGTAACGACCAAAACCAAACCCGAATGAAAGACATGACCCTTTGCTCTATTGCTAAGGACCTTGGTTTGGACTTTATGGATTACCGTCCATCCGTTATCCTAGTAAATGGCGACTACTGGGGCATATACAACATTCGTGAAAAAATAAATTACGAGTATCTCTACTACAATCACAAGGCACCCAAAAACGAAAGCACCATACTCGTAACAGCCGATGGAGGTGAAAACGAACAATACCAAGAGATGGTCCGGTACATCGGTAAATCCTTCCCCGATTCAGCGGCTATTGATTCAGTAAACTCTGTCATGGACCTGGAGAATTACATCAACTTCTCCATACTTCAGATACATATCCGTAATCTGGACTCCAGAGGAAACATCCGTTTTTGGAAAAGCACCGCCTTGGATAATCGATGGAGATGGATTTTTTATGACTCCGATTTGAGCAGTGAGATAGGAAGCACAAACGATAACTTCCTTCGCGCAAGACTAAGTCCCAAGCAAACCGACTGGTACAATCCTGGATATGCAACCATCGTTTTACGAAACTTGACCAGCCACAAACCCATCAGGGACCTTTTCATTAACCAGTATTGTATGCTTTTGGGATCCAGATTGCATGTTGACACCATCGTGAATCGTATTGATCAGTTCGCATCCATCTTACGACCGGAAATACCTCACCATGCAAAACGAAGAGGGCGATCAAGAAGCGGAAGCGTAAAAAGTTGGGAGGAGCAAATTTCCAAATTCAAACGGTTTTTCCCTTTGCGGGATGAAGCCGTATACGGACATATCATGTCGACATTTGACCTGAACGAAGATCCTGTTCTTGTAACCATAACCAACAACAGCGACCACATCAAATCGATTCGTTTGGCCCACACAACCTGGCTGTTTAATAAAGTTAGTGCTAGGTTTTTCCCGGAAGTGCCGTTACAAATCGAAGCCACCGATTTGGATTATGAGTACACCTTCGATTATTGGAAAAACGATTCATCGAAATCCGCGTTAATTACCATCATGCCTTCCGATAGCTTGCTTGTTGAAGCCGTTTATAAAAAACGAAACGATTCTGCCATGCGTGGAAGTTTATTTTGCGATGCCTGGGCTGTTCGGGAGTCGCGAAAGGACCGGTTTTTCTTGTTCAGGCTTTTTAATAATTCAACCGACTCCATTACCACTATGGGAATGAAGTTGGTGAAAAACGGATATGAATCATTCACGCCGCTACCAACCACCACCTTGTTGTCGGAACGGGCGTGTTGGTTTACCAACGATCCCGAAAGAGCCATTAAGATTGTGCAGAATGAACCCATCATACTACTCGACTCCTTAACAGGATTCCAACTTCGTGGTGGCACATGGATGATATTGGATAAGGATCAATATATCGTTGATAAAATTAAAATCCATTGCCCCGACTCAATCTATGAAGTTCGTGAAATCATACTAGCCACAAGAAACAGTCATGTTGAAGATTGGATATACCATGGTAAAATCGCACCACTGGAGCCGCATGTACCGGTTTTCATTGCACCCATTGTACAAAAAGCTTCGGGTTCCACCTGGCATATGCCCGCATCCTTGCTGCTTATTGCATCTTGCTTCATGCTTTTGAAAAAAAGAAGAGGGCGTATTTATTCGATTACCTCCCTATTATTGATTTCTTTCAATCAATTATCGAATGCCCAGCCGTATTGCGTACCTGATAAATTTGGATTGGATTCGATTCAAACGAAGCTTGTAGACAACAAAGGAAAAGGGTTCGAATCTCTGAGCGGATGTAGAAACATCAGGATGGTTTTAAAAAACCTCCTTTATCGAGGTGGCAACAACCATGTTGAGTCGGTCATGAATCCATTGATGCCCGAGACCATTGGAAAGCTGGAGGAGCAAGGTTTTGATCGTATCTATTACCTATACAGCAGAAATTTCGTTGAAAAATACCCGCAAGAAAGATTAGATTCAATCAGATCCACTGGAGTTGAATACTCGTGTATGTCTAAGCTGGATTCGATTTCATTGGATGGCTTTCTTAGAGATCTTCATGCCCGTGCCTCCTCCGAAAACCATGGAATGGTGTATGCTCACTGCTGGAACGGATGGCATCAGAGCGGATGGCTTTCCGCGATTACATTGATGCAATTTTGCGGCTATACCAATAGTCAGGCGCTTCGCTATTGGGAACTTAATACCGATGGAGTTCACAAAGGATACAACCATGTGAAAAAAGGCATTTTGGAATATGTGCCCATACCCGACTTGGATTTCAATATGATGCAAAGGAAAAAGTATTGCCCTTGCGCTAGCGATTCCTTGCTGAATTCGCCCCATGTTTCCATGAAAGGATTTACTGGGGACTCCGGAAAATACCATGTTGTTAAAAAAGGGGAAACCCTCTTATCCATAGCAAGGAAGTACCACACCTCTGTTGCTGCACTGAAAAGAATAAACCAAATTGCAAACGAAAAAAAACTGATCGCGGGCACACGGCTGCGTGTAAGATGAGATGGGTGATTTTATTAACGGAATATTAGACGAATTACACGCTTTACTGGATAGGATTTCACTCTTTCCAATGGCATTTCAACTGCTTTTCTGGATTCTACTGGTTGGAGGATCAACCTTTTTTCTACTCCT
>Ga0315906_10006591_pt1 | contig 14341 bp, 13 predicted proteins | sample LakEriMetagenome_4_FD_203526 | JGI IMG/M metagenome (GOLD analysis project Ga0315906, IMG submission 203526) | Freshwater fungal communities from buoy surface, Lake Erie, Ohio, United States - Buoy 2 MA122 | ecosystem: Environmental > Aquatic > Freshwater > Lake > Lake biofilm | place: USA...
AAAAGAGTATAAAATCATGCGGAAAGAAGTCATCATCATAGGAGCGGGATTAGTAGGGTCTCTGTTATCGATTTATCTAAGCAAGCGTGGATATCTCGTTCGTATTTACGAGCGCAGAGGCGATATGCGTAAGGAAGCGATGAGTGTAGGAAGATCAATCAATCTGGCGATGAGCGACAGAGGATTGCTTGCATTAGAAAAAGTAGGATTGGCAGATGCGATCAGAGAAATTTCAATTCCGATGCATCGCAGGGCTATTCATCATATTGATGGCACAATGGCTTATCAGCCTTACGGTAAAGAAGGACAGTTTATCAATTCTGTTTCGCGTGGCACATTGAATAAACGATTGATGGATCTTGCTGAGGAACATGGTGTAGAAATATTTTTCAATCATCGTTGCAGTTCGATCAATTGGTCAACTAAAGAAGTATTCTTTGATGATACAGATAATGATGAACAGGTGAAAGACAAGGCAGATCTGATTTTCGGTTCGGATGGAGCTTTCTCGGCTGCACGTATGCAGCATATGACGCAGTTCGACCGTTTCGATTATCATCAGTTTTATATTGATTGCGGGTACAAGGAATTGACCATTCTTCCCAATGAAAATGGGGATTTTGCTATGGAGATCAATGCGCTGCATATCTGGCCGCGTAAAGATTACATGCTGATCGCTTTACCGAATTTGGATAAAACATTTACCTGTACGTTGTTTTTTCCTTTTGAAGGCCCGGCTTCTTTTGATAGATTAAAAACAGAAGAAGATGTGCGTCAGTTCTTTGAAGAAAATTTTCCGGATGCCGTGCCATTGATGAAAGATTATTTGCATGAGTTTTTTCACAACCCGACGTCTTCACTGGTAACTGTGAAATGCAGTCCCTGGATACGTGGTGATTATTTTGCATTGATAGGAGATGCGGCTCATGCCATTGTGCCTTTCTTCGGACAGGGGATGAACTGTGGATTTGAGGATTGCAGGGTGTTGGATGAGTTGATGGGTACATACGGAGAAGATTGGACAAAGATTTTACAGGAATATCAACGTTTAAGAAAACCTGATGGCGATGCCATTGCAGATTTGGCTGTTCAGAATTTTGTGGAGATGCGTGATAAGACAGCTGACCCGAAATTTTTATTACAGAAAAAAATTGAAGCCAGGTTGCATGAAAAATATCCCGATCAGTGGGTGCCTGCTTATTCACTGGTTACATTCAGCCCGCATGTACGCTACAGCGACGCATTGGAAAGAGGAAGAAAGCAGGATGCGATTATGCAGGATGTGATGAAGCATTCAGACATTGAAAGGATCTGGGATGATGATGAGCTGCACAGAAGTATTGTTGGGTATTTGGGTTAGTAGTTGGCAGTTATCCGTTATCAATTAGCGGTTATCTGTTATCCGTGTAGATAACAAGTTTTAAAACCATCAACTAATAACGAACAACCAACAACCTTTATTACTTTTGCACCATGACCCGCGCGCAACTGATTGAACAAATACGACTGAAGAAATCTTATCTCTGTGTTGGCTTGGATACGGATATTCAAAAGATTCCACCACATATACTTGCAGAAGAAGATCCTGTTTTTACGTTTAACAAAGCCATTATCGATGCAACATTGGGTCACTGTGTAAGTTATAAGATCAATACTGCCTTCTATGAAGCGATGGGAGTGAAGGGGTGGGAAACAATGGAGAAGACAGTTCGTTACATCCCTGATACTCATTTTAAGATTGCAGATGCAAAGAGAGGGGATATTGGGAATACATCTGAGCAATATGCCCGTGCTTTCTTCGAAACACTCCCTTTCGATTCCATCACCGTTGCGCCATATATGGGAGAAGACAGTGTAAAACCTTTTTTACAACATTCCGGCAAATGGGCCATTGTACTCGGACTAACCTCAAACAAAGGTGCTGCAGATTTTGAATTACAGCAACTACTATCAACTAACGGTGAAGCACACCTTAGACCAAAGTGCCTGTATGAGAACGTTTTGGAGACTGTATCAAAATGGGGGAACCCCGAAAATCTCATGTTTGTGGTAGGTGCCACACAGGCTGAAGAATTTACCAACATCAGAAGCATTATCCCCGATCATTTTCTGCTGGTGCCTGGCGTTGGTGCGCAAGGAGGAAGCTTGAAAGATATTTCTGAAATAGCGATGAATTCGGATGTGGGTATACTCGTGAATGTAAGCCGCGGAATTATCTATGCATCCTCCGGAAATGATTTTGCAGAAGCGGCAGAAAGAGAAGCAAAAAAATATGCCGAGGAAATGAAGTTGTATTTGAATGAAAAGTAACCGGTTATCGGTTAACTGTTAACAGCTAACAGCCAACTGATAGCAGCTAACTCACTTAAATTCTTTCATAACAACATTCACAACTTTCTCAGCCCATCTTTTATAATCCTTTCCTGAAGGATGTAGCTTGTCACCTGTCAATAGCGTGTGGTCTGTTGATGCTTCTCTGGTAAGAGGTGTAATATCGATATAATGCACTTTGTATTTTTCACAAATATTTTTATTGATGTCATTGTATTCATCTATCTCTTTTGCAATCTTTTTTCTGTCTCTCCCTTCCGCAAAAGGCGTAGCTCCCCAGTCGGGAATACTGAGTACAATTACATGATTTGTTTTTCCTCCGGCATATCCAATCGCCTGCTGCAATAATTCTTCAAACTGTATTGCATACTCTTTAGATGATCGTCCTCTGTATTGGTTATTCACTCCAATCAACAGAGTGACTAGGTCGAAAGGAATGGCCAGTCTTGTTTGGGCCAGTTGGTTTTGCAATTCGTCTGTTGTCCATCCGGTTTTAGCGATGATGGCAGGTTCGTTAAAATTGATTTTCTTTTTTCTGAGGATATTTACAACCTGGTTGGGGAAGTTTTCAGATTCCTTCACCTGTTCACCAATCGTATAAGAATCGCCCAGGGCGAGGTAGCTAAGGTGGTTTGTTTGCATAAATGCTTTGTTTGTCAGGATTAATGTACAAACAAGAATACAGCATGTTCTTGTAAAAATGTTTAACATAGCAGAAAAGTACAACAATTTCGCTTTTAAATACGCTCCGTTCGTACTTTTGAACCCAATTCAAGCCATATGTCAGTTAAACAAGATTTGTTTCAAAGCCCCGATTATTTCCAGGTAGATGAATTGTTATCCGAAGAGCACAAGCTGATTCGCGACACGGTTCGTTCTTATGTCAAAAAAGAGATTTCTCCAATCATTGAAGACTATGCACAGCGTGCAGAATTCCCTGAGCATATTGTGAAGCAGATGGGAGAACTGGGTTGCTTTGGTCCAACTGTGCCCACCGAATATGGCGGAGGCGGACTTGATTACATCAGTTATGGTTTAATGATGCAGGAGTTGGAGAGAGGCGATAGTGGTGTACGTTCAACTGCTTCGGTACAGGGTTCACTAGTAATGTATCCCATTTATGCTTATGGTAGTGAAGAGCAGAGAAAACGTTTTCTTCCTAAGCTTGCAAGCGGAGAGTGGCTTGGTTGTTTCGGTTTGACAGAGCCCAATCATGGCAGTGATCCTTCCAGCATGTTGACAAATATCAAGGATGCAGGAGATCATGTAATACTGAATGGTGCAAAGATGTGGATCAGCAATGCCCCTTATGCACAGGTAGCTGTTGTATGGGCAAAAGACGAAGGAGGAATCATCAGAGGTGTGATAGTTGAACGTGGCATGGAAGGATTCACAACACCAACCACACATGGTAAATGGAGCCTGCGTGCCAGTGCAACAGGTGAACTCGTATTTGACAATGTAAAAGTTCCAAAAGAAAATATTTTTCCAAACGTGCAGGGACTAAAGGGTCCATTGGGTTGTCTCACAAAAGCACGTTATGGCATTGCATGGGGTGTTATTGGTGCAGCAATGGATTGCTACGATACGGCATTGCGATATGCGAAAGAACGTATTCAATTTGGCAAACCTATTGCCGGATTTCAGTTGCAACAAAAGAAGTTAGCGGAGATGATAACTGAAATCACAAAAGCACAACTACTAAACTGGCGTTTAGGAGTATTGATGAGTGAAGGAAGGGTTACGCCTCAGCAGGTAAGCATGGCAAAAAGAAATAGTTGTGAAATTGCTACGAATATTTGTCGCGATGCCCGTCAGGTTTTAGGAGGTATGGGGATTACCGGAGAGTATTCAGTAATGCGTCATATGATGAACCTGGAAAGCGTGATCACTTATGAAGGAACCCATGATATTCATCTGCTTATTACAGGCATGGATATTACGGGATTGAATGCGTTTAAGTAAGTTGGCGTTTAGCAGTTATCTGTTGATCGTTAGCGGTGACTTTCCGTCTCTCGGTCTTATGGACTCGCGGACTATATCACCATCTTTTTCAACAAAGCTATTTGACCAAGATGATAATGGGTGTGCTCAATAAGGCCCATAATGTTTCTGTATTTGCTTCCGTATTTTGGATCGGCAAGATCAGAAGTAAGCTCCTCATCATTTAATTTTTCAATTTCTTTAGCCAATTCTTCGGCTTCAGTGAATAGTGTTTCTAATAATTTTTTCCATTCTTCTTCATTTGTTATCTCCGGAAGATCAAAACTGTATTTGTCATGAGCATCTAATGGTCCTCCTTGAAATACTTTTAAAACGGCTTTGATGTAATAGCCGATATGAAAAGTAAGTACTGCAATGGTGTTGAGTTGATCTGTTTTTTTAATAGCTGTTTGCCAGTTAATATCACTGATGGTTTTTTTTAAATCAACACCGGTCCAGTTTCCTCCGAAAAACACTTCACGTAAATGTTTTGCCAGTTGTTTATTAAGATCCAAATTCTTCTCTTGCATACTTAAAGTTAAAAAAGTTTAGACCATTCAAATTCATTTAGCGTTTTAAGTTTGACATCTGCAGCGGCCCATTTCGGATGGTGAAATTCAGACTCCGCCGGAACCACCACGCATTTCATTCTTGCCGCCTTCGCGGCAATCATGCCGTTGAATGAATCTTCAAAAGCGAGGCATTCGAGCGGGGAAACCTCTAACTGTTCCGCGCATTGAAGATATACCTGTGGATGGGGTTTACCATAGGGGAGTGTACCTGCAGATGAAATCACATCAAAGCGATCTGTTAGAGAAAATTTATTGAGTGCTGCTTCTACAACTTCCATGGGTGATGAAGTAGCCAGACCAATTTTGAGTCCTTTATTCCTGAATAATTGAATGGTATCTTTTGCTCCGGGAAACATCGCACCACGTTCACGAATATTTTCAATGGCCTTTTTAAGAATCGTGTTTACTGCGGATGGTGCAAGTTGTTGATCGATCTGAAAATAATGAAACCAGTGATCGATCCATTCTTCTGTTCTCAAGCCTGTTGAGGTGTGATATTGTTCTGTTGTTAATGTATATCCTAGATCCAGTAAGGTTGACTTGCCGGCCTCCTGCCATAGCGGCTCACTGTCTATCAGCAAACCATCCATATCGAAAATGACTGCTTTTATTTGCATCCTGCGAAATTAGCAACCTTTAGAATCTTCTGCCCAACAAAAAGAGCAAATATGATCGCTGAGATTACCTCTTTTTCTCATTTCTCTGCGCTAAAAAAATAACATCGATGCTGAAAATAGATACCTGAAAACGTTTAACTGGCAACGGATAACTGATAACTGATAACAGCTTTTTCTTATATTGCAGCTCCGGAAATCAACAATAGGATTCATGTCTTCATTGATACAGCGCATTAAAAATTTTAATTTTCCCAGGAGATTTATTTATGCTACGGTAGGATTGGCTACTTATCCGGGTATTGCGCTTATCAATCGGCTAAAAGTAAATGGTGCGGAAAAACTGCGTGATCTTCCCAAAAAGAATGTTTTGTTCGTTAGTAATCATCAAACCTATTTCGCCGACGTGATTGCTTTCCTCCATATTTTTTTTGTAGCAAAATGGGGTAGATACAAGGGACTTGGCATTCCGTATTATTTATTGAATCCAGTTACCAAAGTGTATTATGTGGCAGCTGCCGAAACGATGAAAGATACCTGGATTAGTCGTTTATTCGCTAAAGCAGGAGCAATTACAGTAAAGCGCACATGGAGATCAGAAGGAAAAGAAGTACAGCGTGGCTTAGATCCGGGAGATACGCGTAAAATTGCACGTGCCCTTGATACAAGCTGGGTGATCACTTTCCCTCAAGGCACAACTAAGCCTTTTGCACCCGGGAGAAAAGGAACTGCCTATATCATCAAACAAAATCAACCCATTGTTGTGCCGATCGTAATTAGCGGATTCTGGCGTGCCTTCAATAAGAAAGGTTTAAAGTTTAAAAAGAAGGGAACTCTTCTCTCTGTTACTTTCAAAGATCCTCTTGAAATTGATTACAATGCTCCGGTAGAAGAAATACTCGATCAGGTAATGGATGCGATTGAGCAGAGTAAAAAACACATGATGAAAGGAAGGCATCACCTGATGCAGCTGGTGGATAAGTGAGAACGGTTATCGGTTGTCTGTTATCGGTTGTCGGTTGTCGGTTGTCGGTTCGTTAATTTCTAACTTCTAACCTCTTTTAATCTCTTTTTGTAAATAGAGCTTTCAACTCCTCCGCTTCGTCCGGTTTCATTTTTCCTCCCAATATCAAACGAATTTGTCTTCTCCGCAAAGCCCCTTCAAATAATTTTTGTTCTTCTTCCGTTTCAGGGATGAGTTCATTTACTTTTCTTGGTTTTCCATTGGGATCCAATGCAACAAATGTAAAATAGGCCTCATTGCTTTTGTATCTGTATTGCTGTGTTACATCTTCACCCCATACTTTCATATGCACTTCCATCGATGTGTTGAAAGCACGTGTTACTTTGGCTTCAATATGCACCACATTGCCGAGCTTAATCGGATTCTCAAAAGAAATATTGTCGACGCTTGCAGTTACCACCGGCGCATTGCAATGTTTTGCTGCCGCAAGTGCAGATGCGATATCCATCCAATACATCAACCTTCCTCCCATTAGATTACCAAATGTGTTTGTATCATTCGGCAGAACCAGTTCTGTCATTACCACAAATGATTCTTTGGCTGTTTTACTCATATACATAATTTGAAATGTAAAGTTACATGCTCTTTCAACTGCTTATAGAAATAAAAAACCCTCTCGGTGGAGAGGGCTTTTATTTAGATGATCAGCATGGCATCGCCATAACTGAAGAAACGATATTTATCCTTGATCGCTTTTTTATACGCTTCCATGATCAGGTCGTAACCGGCGAAGGCACATCCCATAATCAGTAAACTTGTTTTGGGAAGGTGGAAGTTGGTGATCAGCGAATCAGCAATGTTGAAATTATATGGCGGATGTACAAAGATGTTCGTCCATCCTTCTGATGGTTTCAACAATTGCTGGGCAGTGAAAGATGTTTCCAATGCGCGCATGGTCGTTGTACCTACAGAACAAATACGATGTCCGCCTTCTTTGGCTTTGTTCACCGTTTTACAAGCGAATTCATCGATCTTATAATATTCTGCATCCATCTTATGTTTGCTGAGGTCTTCTACTTCAATAGGTCGGAAAGTGCCTAAACCTGTATGAAGGGTAACTTCTGCAAAACGGATCCCTTTAATTTCAAGGCGCTTGATGAGTTCAGAACTGAAATGCAATCCTGCAGTAGGGGCTGCTACTGCTCCTTCGTATTTGGCGAAGACGGTTTGGTAGCGCTCACGGTCTTCTTCATCAGGTTTGCGCTTGATGTATTTCGGCAGTGGTGTTTCGCCCATATTGTATAAAACATTACGGAACTCCTCATCACTTCCTTCAAATAAGAAACGAATGGTCCTGCCACGTGATGTTGTATTATCTATCACTTCCGCTACCAGGTCTTCTGTATCGCCAAAATATAGTTTGTTGCCTACACGAATTTTTCTTGCAGGATCAACGATTACATCCCAGAGGCGGTTTTGCTTGTTTAATTCACGAAGGAGAAAGACTTCAATTTTTGCTCCGGTCTTTTCCTTGCGTCCGTACATACGTGCAGGGAATACTTTTGTGTTGTTGACAGCAAATACATCCTTGTCATCGAAGTATTCCATTACATCACGAAATACTCGGTTTTCAATTTGGCCTGTCTTACGATGGATCACCATCAGACGGCTGTCTTCTCTTTTTTTGGTCGGATGCTGCGCGATGAGATTGAGTGGCAGGTCGAACGTAAACTGTGAAAGCTTCATAATTTGTTTGTGAGTAAAACCATTAATTTGTTAAGAAGATATTGCACAGAAAAAACAAACGCGTGCCGGCAAGAGGGCGGGATAAGGTCAAACCTGGTCTTACGGCACCGGGCCTGTTCTTTTCTGCTTCAAAGTGCGCAAAGGTAAGGGAAAAGGGAAATTTTAGGCCAAAGTTATTCACCCGCTATTCACCTTTTTATGGAACCCTTCTGCCCGGAATGGCATCAAGCAGTTCGCGTGTATAGGAATGTTGAGGATTGCTCCAGATGGTTTTAGCATCTCCCTGCTCCACAATGCTTCCTTTTTTCATCACCAGTATGCGGTCGCATAGATACCTGATAACAGATAAATCATGAGATATGAATAAGGAAGTAAATCTAAGCTCAGCTTTCAGGTCATTGATTAAATTCAAAATCTGTGCCTGAATACTTACATCGAGTGCAGAAACCGATTCGTCCCATACAATAAATGACGGATTAACAGCAAGAGCCCGAGCTATACAAATTCGTTGCCTTTGCCCACCACTAAAAGCATATGGGTAGCGGTTGACTGCATCTTTTGGAAGACCTACTTTATCGAGTAATTCGGTTACGGTTTCTTTTGCTTGTTTTTTGGATAATTCTTTTCTGTGAAGTTGTAATGGCTCAAGCAAAATTTCGCCAATACGCATTTTAGGGTTTAACGATGCATAGGGATCCTGAAAAACGATTTGTAACTCCTTTCGGTAATGGTTAAACTCGCTGCGCGATAGATTCAGGATGTCTTCATCATTAAAAAAAATACTACCGCTTTCTGCAGTTTGTAATTTAAGTAAGGTACGACCAAGAGTTGTTTTGCCGCATCCGCTTTCTCCGACAAGTCCCAGTGTTTCTCCTTTAAAAATATCAAAGCTGATTTGTTTTATAACAGGAGTGTTCGTTATTTTTTTGCGATTCCACCAGTATTTTTTCTCAAAATTAACCGTGAGGTTTTTTACACTGATCAGAGGTGAATCATCTGAGTTTTTAAAATTGAAAATAGTCGTATTTTGAGTAGAATGATGAACAATACCGGTTTGATCTTGGTTCAAAAAATTTTCAATTGTTAGCAATCGTTCTCCTTTTTTAAAAGAGGAGGATCTACAAGCCAGTAATGCTTTGGTATATGGATGTTGCGGGTTCTTAAAAATTGATTTAGCAGAATTGAATTCTTTGATTTCTCCCTGTTGCATTACTGCTACTTTATCGGCAAGCTCTTCAACGATGCCGAGGTCGTGGGTGATAAACAGCAAGGCCATTCCGTTGTTTTTTCGAATCTTGTTCAGTAATTCGAGAATACTTTTCTGAACGGTCACATCCAGAGCCGTGGTTGGTTCATCTGCTATCAGCAATGCAGGCTCACAACTGATAGCCATAGCAATCATCACGCGTTGTTTTTGTCCGCCGCTCAGTTGATGGGGATACCGATCGATGATTTTTTCCGGGTCGGGGAGTTCGACCTGACTAAAAAGTTCGATGGTTTTTTCTTTTGCTTCTGTTTTACTGCATTTGCTGTGTTGGAGAATTTGTTCCATCACCTGCATGCCGCATGTCATAACGGGATTAAGAGAACTCATTGGTTCCTGAAAAACCAGTCCGATATCTTTACCTCTGTATTGATTCAGTTCCCGTTCTGTAAGTTGAAGCAGATTGATCTGTTTTCCATTGGTATTTCTGAAAAAAACAGAACCGGATGTGTAAGATATTTCTTTCGGAGAAAGCAATCTTGGAATGGATAAGGCAGTGACAGATTTCCCCGATCCCGATTCGCCAACTAGCGCAAGTATTTCTCCCTGATATAAATCAAAAGAGATATTTTTTAAAACAGGCAGTGCGTTTTCTGTGATGTCAGCATGTAGCTGCTGAACGGATAGCAGGGGGGTATCCATTATTAAAAATGCAGATGCTTAACGGTATGTCCGTTGTTAATGAGTTGTTTTAGAGAATCAATGCCAATTTGCAAATGCGTTTCAACAAAATTCTGTGTGACTTTCTTATCGCTTTCTTCTGTTTTAACACCTTCCGGTGTCATTGGCTGGTCACTTACAAGTAGCAAGGCACCTGTTGGTATTTCATTGTAGAAGCCAACAGTGAAGATGGTTGCAGTTTCCATGTCGATCGCCATTGCTCTGATTTTTTCCAGGTATTTTTTGAAATCTTCATCATGTTCCCACACTCTTCTGTTCGTTGTGTAAATGGTGCCGGTCCAGTAATCCATATCATGATCGCGGATGGTTGTGGACACAGCTTTTTGCAAAGCAAAGGCGGGGAGGGCAGGCACCTCGGAAGGAAAGTAGTCTTCAGAAGTTCCTTCTCCTCTGATAGCTGCAATCGGAAGAATCAGATCTCCGATTTTGTTTTTCTTTTTCAGTCCGCCACATTTGCCAAGAAACAAAGCTGCCTTGGGATGAATGGCTGTAATCAGATCCATGACCGTTGCAGCAGTTGCACTTCCCATGCCAAAATTTATAATTGTGATGCCATCTGCAGTGGCGCATTGCATGGGTTTGTCTTCTCCGATTATAGGTACTTTGTGCCATTCGGCGAATAGCTTCACATAATTGCTGAAATTAGTAAGGAGAATATATTTTCCGAAATCATTTAATGACTGTCCGGTGTATCGGGGAAGCCAGTTCTGCACAATTTCCTCTTTTGTCTTCATAACGTTTAAATTTGACTTCCCGCTAATTTACTGATTCGTTAATGAAAACGGAAGAAAGTTTTCTGATTTGCAGAAAAGCCGGCTTTCTTCTACTTTCGATTATTATCTTGTAAAGATGCTTCAAGTACTGTTTGATAAATATGATTTTCGTTACCGCAAATCGGAAGGGAAGGAGCAAATATTTGATGAGTTGCGAAGAAAATGGGTGCGGCTTACACCTGAAGAATGGGTGCGTCAAAACTGGGTACGTTTTCTAACCACAACTTGCAATTATCCTTCTGTTCTGATAGGAATCGAAAAAACGATCATGGTAGGAGAGCTTGAAAAAAGATTTGATCTGCTGGTGTACAATAAAGAACATCAGCCTTGGATACTGATCGAGTGTAAGTCAACCGATGTTGAACTTAATACGACAGTTATTGACCAGTTATTGCATTATCATCAGCGTTTGCCTGCATGTTATTTGATGATCAGTAATGGACTACATTCTTATTTATGGAAGAAGGAAGGAGGGCTGTTGACGGAACAAACAAAGCTGCCGGCTTGGAATTAGATCTTTTCCAATCAACTGTTTTTCCCTAATGAAATTACAAGTGAAGCGGTTTTTGTGGAAGCTGTTTCCTGGTCTTGAAGGAGAGATTTTAATTCCTGATAATCTTCAATGACTTGTTTGTGTTTTTCACCGCCCGGAAGAATTTTAATAAGTTCCTCTTTTAATTTAGTTGCATTCATTTCGTGCTGAATCAATTCTTTGACTGCCTCTTTATTCAGAATAAGATTTACAAGTGATATATAGTTTATTTTGACAAGTCTTTTTGCAATCTGATAACTGATTTCACTTCCTTTGTAACATACTACCTGTGGTATTCCGAGCAATGCTGTTTCAAGTGTTGCAGTTCCACTGGTCACAAGGGCAGCGGTGGCCTGACTTAACAGAGAATAGGTTTTTGCGGAGACGGCAGTAACATTATCATACCCTTCAAAAAAATTTTCATAGAAAGCGACATCCAATCCTGGCGCGCGAGCAACAATAAACTGATAATCTTTTAAGTCGCGACTAACTTCCAGCATTACCGGTAGTTTTTTTCTAATTTCTTGTTTTCTGCTTCCGGGAAGTAGAGCGATGATTGGTTTGTTTGAAGGGATGATTTGTTTTTCTTCTTTCTGGAAATCACGAATGGCTTCAGTGAGAGGATGTCCAACATATTCAACTTCCCAATCCCATTTTTCCTGAAAATATTTTTTTTCAAAAGGAAGGATGGTGATAAGTTGGTCGATGTACTGTTTCATCTTTCTTACTCTTCCTTCTTTCCATGCCCATACCTGAGGAGAAATATAGTAGGCAATTTTAAATCCCTGCTTTTTTGCCCATTCAGCAATGCGAAGGTTGAAACCGGGGTAATCAATAAGTATAAGTACATCAGGTTGAAATGTAAGAATATCTCCTTTACAATATTTCAAGTTTTTTATGATGGTACCGAGGTTAGCGATTACTTCAGCAAAACCCATAAACGCAAGGTCGCGGTAATGTTTTACCAAAGTTGCTCCCGCCTCCTGCATTTTATCACCACCCCAGCATTGTATGATGGCATCAGGATCCTGTAATCTGATTGCTTTGATCAGATTGCTTCCATGCAGGTCGCCGCTTGCTTCACCGGCAATGATGTAGTATTTCATGAAAAATATACTTACTCTTTGAGGAGATAAAGATAGGAAGGTTAGCTGTTATCAGTTGTCGGTTCTGACCGCTAAAAGATACTTCGCTTCATTCAAGACTTACCGCTAGCTACTCATATCTGCATTGAGATTCTTTGCTTCCGCTCAGAATGACGTCTTAGTTTTTATGATTATAAAAAATATAACCGCCAACCGCCTATCTGATTTCCCCATTTCCTTTCAACACCCATTTCTCCGTAACTAGCTTTTCGAGTGCAAAAGGCCCGCGTGCATGTAATTTCTGAGTTGAGATGCCGACTTCTGCACCCAAACCAAATTCCTCTCCGTCGGTAAAACGCGTACTGGCATTATGATAAACAGTTGCTGCATCAACAAACTCAAGAAAGCGATCAGCAGCTTTGTTATTTTTAGTAATAATGACTTCGCTGTGACGTGTTCCGTACTCTTCTATATGTGCCATGGCTTCATCCTGATCCTTTACAACTTTAACAACACAGGCAAGGGATAAAAATTCGCGGTAATAATCTTCTTTGGATGCTTTCCTTAAATAGGGATAACTTTTAAGTATGCCATAACTTGTTTTGTCGGCATAGATCTCTACTTGTTTTTCTTTCAATGCTTTGGCAAGCAGAGGAAGAAATTTACTTGCTATCTGCTCATCAACCAATATGCTGTCAATGGAATTGCAAACAGATGGACGGCTGGTTCTTCCATTGAAGACGATATTTACTCCCATCTCCAAATCAGCATCTTTATGTATGTAAGCATGGCAAACACCGGCACCTGTTTCTATCACAGGCACCCTGCTGTTGGCGCGAACATGTTGAATAAGGTTGTTGCTTCCGCGAGGAATGATTACATCGATATATCGCGTAGCTGTGAATAGTTCGTTTACTATTTCTCGTTCCGGAGGAAGAAGGAGTATCAACTCTACAGGTAAATTATTTTTTTTCAACATCTGACGAATGATACTTATGATCGCGCGATTCGTATTATCTGCATCTTTACTTCCTTTTAAAACAGCGGCATTTCTGCTTTTGATACAAAGAGCTGATATATCGGCTACCACATTGGGCCTTGATTCAAAGATGGCAGCAACAACTCCCAGTGGCGCAGTTTTTTTCTCAAGTAGTATCCCGCTTTCAAGTTTTCTTTTTTCCAGGATTTTGCCACAAGGGTCGGTGAGTTTTTTTACTTTTCTGACAGCGCCGGCAATCTGACGAATACGGTCTTCATTAAGTAAAAGTCGATCATACAGAGAGTTGGAAGGATCCATTTTGATCAGATCTTTTTTGTTGGCACGTATGATTGCTGCCGCTTGTGCTTCCAACTGATTTGAAAAGTCTTGTAAAAAATTATTAATAGACTTGCTACTTGTCTGCTGAAGTTTTATACGCGATGCGTGTGTTTGTTTTATTTTTTTTATCATGCTAATCATAAACCATATTTAGAAAAGAACGATATCGTTGGCATGTGCTGCCATTTGATTTTTGCTCGAGCGAAGCGCATGAATCTCTTTGCTGCTCATACGTGTTTTAGCAACTCCGATAATTATATTCACGGTATTCATTAATTGTACTACTTCTCCGGAATTGAAAGTGCCTTCAGTTCGTTTAATACCTACAGTAAGTAAACTCTTCCGGGCAGTCAATGCTTTCTCCGCACCTTCATCAACATGTATTTGTCCGACGGTGACCGATCCGCTCAACAACCACTTCTGGCGATCTTTCAATGTGGAACGATGTGCTTTAAAACAAGTGCCCTGTAGTCCTTTA
>Ga0315906_10006592_pt1 | contig 14340 bp, 7 predicted proteins | sample LakEriMetagenome_4_FD_203526 | JGI IMG/M metagenome (GOLD analysis project Ga0315906, IMG submission 203526) | Freshwater fungal communities from buoy surface, Lake Erie, Ohio, United States - Buoy 2 MA122 | ecosystem: Environmental > Aquatic > Freshwater > Lake > Lake biofilm | place: USA: Lake...
CGAGCCAGCCGAGTGCGCCCGATTTGGGTGCGATGAACTGGATGTCGGGGTTTTCGCGGTTGAGGCGCCAGCCGCCCGAGTCCCACATCATCGCCGCATGCAGTTCGCCCGAGCGCATGCCGTTCAATAGTTGATCTCGATTGTCGAAGAAAAAGCGGAAGTTGGCTTTGCAGGCGATGAGTTTGGCGCCCACCTGTTCCATCAGTGCCGTGTAAGCCTGCCGGTTGCCATAGAGCGCAAAGGGGTCTTTGCCCATCGCGAAGGCAAAGGCCATCAACGTCGGGCGGCGCAGTCGTACGGAAGTTCGACCCTTCAGATCTGCTCGGCACAGATCAAGGTAATCATTGATCTGGGTACGCTTGGTGTTGACGACGAGTCCCTCTGCACCCCACACATAGGGCAGGGCGTACAGTTTCCCGTTGATCGTCGCATTGCGACGCACCGTGGCGAGGAGATCCGGCTGGATGCGCTCGACACGCACCTTGGAGAGGTCGATCGGCTTGTAGATACCGAACTCCTGCTGCGGGCCTGCAATGCGATCCTGCGAGGGTTGTGCGAGATCGAAGCCCGCGCCGCGTGTCGCACGCAGCTTGGAGATCATCTCCTCGTTATTCGACAGCGCGACCTCTACCTTGATGCCCGTCTCGCGAGTGAATTGCGCTGCCACATCGGCGGGCACGTAGTCCGCCCAAGTGATGATGCGCAGCGTGCTACCCGCTTGCGCGGCGGCGGGCGTACCCGCAAGGCTCAGCGAGAGTAAAGCGCTAATCCCCGCCGCTAAGAACAGTCGATGTAGGGTGATCCTCACGGTGCGCGAGCCTCCGCCAAGGGGTTGATGCCCGTGGCGCGCGTCTGGTCGGCGACGATCTGCCGCGCCGCCCAAAAGTAGTGGAACGTCGCCCAAAGGCCGGTCGGTACAAGCCAGAGCATCGCCGTGCGCAGCGAGTGCGCGTTGTCCATGCCGGTGGAAATGTAGTGGTCGCTGAGCAGACCGACCAACTGCGGCGCGATGATCAGGTTGCCGACGTTGGCGACGAATAGCGTGAACGCGCAGAACATGGCGCGCATACGCGGTTCGGCGAGATTATTAAGCAAGCCGAAGCAGGGACCGATGTAGAAGTAGATGGACGGGATGAAGATCCAGAACAGCAGTTCGATGGTCTGCAACGAGTCGCTCGTGTAGATGAACCCGGAAACGACGGTTGCGATGCCGATCACCGCACCCATCAGCCAGACCACCCGCCGCGGATCGATCATGGAGGGGCGGGCGACGAGCCAAGCGGTGAAGAGCGTCGCGAGCGATCCACCCCACAGATGCATCGGACCGGTAAGGACACCCGCTTCGCCGGCGGTCAGCCCGAAATTGCGGATGAGAAAGGTCGGTGTCCACCAAACGAGCCCCCAGCCCCAGAGGGCTGTGAGCGCGCTGCCGAGCATCACATGTATCGCTGAACGCTGCTGCAACAGGTATTTGAAGGTGGCCGCGAAGCTTGGGGAGTCCTCGGACTTGTTGAGATCGAGCTGGCCGCGCTTGGGCTCACGGATGGTGAAAAAAATCAGCACGCCGAATAGCACGCCCGGGATGCCGAGCCACAGAAAGACCTGCCGCCAGCCGTAGGCATCGGCGAGTTGACCCGCCACATCCGCACCGACCCATGCTCCGATCGAGGCGCCAAGCGCGAAAACCGTCAACGCCATGGGCCGCTGCGAGGCCGGGAAGTAGTCGGACAGAATCGAGCTCGCGCCCGGCGTGCCGCCCGCTTCACCGACGCCGACCCCGATGCGCGAGACCAGCAGTTGCCAGTAATTGAGCGCAAGACCGCTCGCGGTGGTCATGGCCGACCAGACGATGACCGAGATCGCGATGATGTTGCGCCGACTGTAACGATCGATGAGCCAGGAGAGTGGGAACCCGAAGAGAACGTAGAAGAGCGCGAGCGCCGTGCCGGTTAGGAAGGCGATGCCCGAGTCGGTTAACTGCAGTTCTAGTCGGATCGGCTCGAGCAGCGTGGAAATGACGTAACGGTCGGCAATGCTGAGGGCGTATACGCCCACCATCACCAGCAGCACGTACCAACGCACCCAACCTGAGTCATGTGGTGCCGGCGCTGTGACCGACTCTGTGGCCGGCGCTGTGGAATCGCTCTTGACCATGATCACTCCCCCCGGGGTGTTCCCCGAGGGCAATCATAGCGGCTTTCGGCGCGGCTCGGCGCGGCTCAGCGCGGCTCAGCGCGCGAGCGGGCCGAGTGCGTCCTTCAACGGGCCGAGCCAGGGTTCGTAAGGCCGCCACTGATCAACGCCGTCCCGATTGATCGGTCGGCGGACCTGCTCGGCGCTCGCGGTGTGCACCCTTCGCTCCGTGCGATGGAACTCCACGCAGGCGGGCTCGAAGGGCAAACCGCAGTAGTCGAGGATGCGTCTGACGCTGCCCTCGAGGTCGGCAAGCACATCTTCGTGGCGCATGCAGAGCACGCGGCCGGGGAGCACTCGATCCCAGTGATCCATCAGGCTTGCGTAGCTGCGGTAGTAGCGACCGATGTCATCGAGGTTGTAGGCAAAGGGGTGGCCGTTGGCGTAGAGCTGCTTGAAGTTGCTGAAGCAGCAGTCCATGGCATCGCGACGAGCATCGATGATCTTGGCATTGGGCAGTATCAGCTGGATCAGGGCGATGTTGCGGAAGTTGTTCGGCATCTTGTCGATGAAGAACGGCTTGCCCGTGCGGTAGACGCGGGTATCGCGGATATAGGCCTCACCGAATTCGCGGCACTGCTCGGCGGTCAACTGGGGCAACACGCCCGGGTAGTGGGTATCACCGAACTTGTCGCCGCTACCGAGCGAACCGACGAGCCGCGGGATGTTGGCGAGCTCCATCGTGCCTTCCACCTGTGAGTGCGATGCCAGAATCTGCTCGAGCAGCGTGGAGCCCGCACGCGGCAGGCCCAGCACGAAAATAGGTGATGCGTCAGGGCAGCCCCAGCCGCGGCGTTCGGCGAAAAACTCGGGCGTGCAGAGTTCCATCTGCTTGTTCACCGCCCGTTCCTGCGCGGCGGGTCGGTAGAGGCTGCCTTCTTTCTTCAGCGCGTTACCGCGATCGTAATAGGTGAACGATTCGGCGTAGTCTCCGCGATCTTCGAGGGCCTTGCCGAGAGCGAAACACAGGTGATAGCGATCCGCTTGCTGCAGGTAGGGCTGCGCCTCGTAGTGACGCATGCGCTCTAATTCCGCGTCGGTGAAGCGATACGTCTTCAGATTCGCGAGGCTCCAATAGGCTTCGCCGAAATCCGGGCGAACCTCGATGGCTCGTCGGTACGACTCGATCGCCTTGGCCGATTCGCCGTTGGTCTTGTACGCGTGCCCGAGCGATTGGTGGAGTTCGGAATCGCGCGGCATCTGCTGCAGCAACGCCTGATAGCGCTCGATCGAGCCATTGACGTCACCGAGGGCCATCAGGATTCCCGCGTGGGTCACGCGGACTCCGGGATTACGCGGCTCTGCTGCCATCAGGCGTTCGCTCTCTTCACGCGCACGCTGGTGCTTGTGAAGATCGACAAGGGTGAGAATCAGATCGTAGCGCGCTGAGTTGTAGTTCGGCGCCTTGGCAAGCAGTTTGTCGAGCAGCACCTCGGCGTCGGTGTTGTATTCAAACTGCCGTGCGAGCATCGAGAGGATACGCAGACCCTCGACGTCGTCGGGGTGTTGCGCAAGGAACGCCCGGATGGTGCGTTCGGCATCCTCGTAGTCGCCATCGGCCACCATGCCGCGGGCCGCAACGACCTCAGTCGGCAGACTCGCGAGCTTGGCCACATGATTCCCGGCGTTGGTCGCATCCTGCGTACGACCCACGATTCGATACAGCCGCTCCAGCGCCTGCCAGCTCGCCGGGAGGGCAGGGTTATAGCGGATCGCCCATTCGAAGGCCTCTATGGCCTGCTGTGCATCACGATTGAACACGTGACAGTGACCGCGCTCCTGGAAGAGTCGCGAATAGCGCGGATGGAAGGATTGCAGCGTGGCGAGAGTGCCGAGTGCTTCCGGAATCCGCTGCAGCATGCGCAGCGAGACGGCGACGAGGTAGAGCAGCTCGCGATGACCGCGGTGTTCGCCAAGATAGGCATCCGCCACCTGCAACACCTCCGTGTAGCGACCACGACCCAGCGACGCACGCAGCACGGGCAGCGTCGTGTCGAGATCGGGGAGCTCTACGGGTGGGGGTGGGGACTCCAAGCGTGTTCGATGCCGTCGAAAGTTGCTGTCAAAAAAAGAGCGGCGGACCGTTGCCGATCCGCCGCTCGGGTTGCTGCGAACTTACTCGCCGAAGCGGTAGCCGAACTGCAGACCGATCGTGCGCGGCCGCGGCGGGTTACGCGTCTCGACGAACTGCGCCGCGGAGATGAAGTCGGCGTCATGCCGATCCGTGACGTTGGTCACGATGAGCTCCGCGGTCCAGTTGTCCTTTGCGACGCCTGCCGACAGGCCCACATCGGTGTAGGCCTTCAGCGTGAAGGCCTGCAGTCGGTTGGACGCCGAAAGGCGCTCGCCCGAGTACACGATGCCGACCTGCGTGTAGTAGTCGTAGCTGTTTGCCGACCACTCGTAGCGGGCGCGGACGTTGCCCTGGAACTCCGGCGCGTAGGCCGCCGGGTCGCCCTCGACGCCGAACACGTCCTTCACGCTGACCGCGCTGCCACTCGCTGCCGAACCGACCCAAGCCTCCGTGATCGGCTTGCCGAAGTTCGGGGTGCCCGCGACGTTGTTGATGAACTGCGGGTTGTTGGTCAGCTCGGCCTTGTTGTACGAAGCCGCGGCGTCAATGGTGAGGTTCTCGGTGGCGCGCGCCGAGAGACTCATCTGGATGCCCTTGGTCTCGTAGCTCGGACCGTTGACGCTCACCGTCAGGTTACCGAAGCCCGCCTGCGGGGCAAAGATGCCCGACTGGGCGTTGTCCCACTTGACCTGGTAGATCGCGCCGTTGAACACTACGCGGTTGTTCATCAGCGTGCTCTTCCAGCCGATCTCGTAGTTCACGAGGTCATCCGACTTGAAGACGAACGGCAGCTGGAATTGATTGTAGCTGCCGCGCTGCGCCTTGCCGCTGCTACGGTCGACTGCGCGCAGCACCTGCGAGGAGCCGCGGTTGAAGCCGCCCGGACGGAAGCCTTCGGACCACGTGGCGTAGATCAGCAGATCCTCGCTGGCCTTCCAGCTGACGTTGACGCGGCTGCGGAAGCCCTTGTCGGTAAAGCTGTTGACGGCCTGATTATTGAGGTTGGTACCGTACGGGGCGGCGCCGTTGGCGGGACCCGTACAGATGCCCGTCGCGGTGGAGAGGCCCGAGCCGTACTGCTTGCAGTAGAAGCTGCCGACGTTGCCGCCGAGCATCTGGTTGAAGCCGTCGAAATAGCGCGTGCCCGCGGTCACGGTCAGCGCATCGGTCACCTTCCAGTCGACCGAGAGGAAGGCGGCCTTCTGCTCGTAAGTGCGCTTGAAGTCGTTGAAGAAGCCGGTCGCCGAGTTGCGGCGGCTGGTGTTGTTAAACGACGCATTGGCGAACTTCGGTGTGTTGACCGGGTCGAGCGCGAAGAAGCAGCTCTTCGGGCCACCGATGGTGCACTCGGGTACGGACTTGTACAGCCATTCCGTGTCGTCGTTGACCTTGCGCTCTTCGTAGAACAGGCCGCCGACGGCGCTGACGGTCCAGTCCGACGGGGTGCTCAGGCGCAACTCGTGGCTGGTGTTGATGTTCTCGATGGTGTCCTGCCAGATCGAGGACGGTGAGTAGCACTTGTCCACCGACGCGCCGGAGTAGCCGGTGCACTGGTAGTACGCACCATACAGACCGCGCGCGTAGTTGGTGTAATCACCCTGGATGAAGTTGTCACGGCTAAGGCGCGACCCGGCGTAAACGAGGTCGAGTTCGCCGACCTTACCGGTGATGGTGAGGGCCGTGTTCGAGTAGGTGTCTTTGGTGATCGAATCGTTGAACAGGGTGACTTGATAGTCTTTGAGCGGGACGCCACGGGTACCACCGCCCGAGTTGGTCGGGCCGCCCTTAGTGCAGGTGGACTCGAGCTTGGGGTTCGGGCAGTCCGACCCGAAGGGCATCTCGTAGAACACGCCGCCGCTGTTGATGTCTTGGAAGCTCTGCACGACCAGCACGTTCCAATCGTCATTGACGTCGAACGAGAGGCCGATGCGCGCACCCTTGTAGTTCACTTCGTTGATGTCGTTGCGGGCGATGCGGTAGTTGTCGATGACCACCGAATCGGTCGGTACACGGCCGCCCGTCAGGCTCGCAAACGAAATGTCGGTGCTGCGGCGCGTGAAGGTGGAGGGCACGTTGTCGATGTAGCCGCCGCGCGAGTCCGTGTAGGCCGCGACGCGCAGCGCCACCCGGTCAGACAGGGGCAGGTTGAGGGCGCCCTGGAAGCTCGAACTGTCGGCCCCACCTGCGGTGGTCGCGTAGCCGGCGCGGAAGAAGGACTCCGTCACCCCTTGCTTAGGCTTGTTGGTGATGTAGCGTACGACACCGGCTTGCGCGCCGGCGCCGAACAGCGTGCCCTGCGGGCCTTCGAGTACTTCGATGCGCTCGAGGTCCGCAGCGTACACGTCGAGGTTACGACCCGGCATCTGAACCGCCTGGTCGTCGTAGTACAAGCCGACGGTCGGCCATTGGCCGACGGTGCCGCCACCCTGCAGCACGGCCGCGCCGATGCTGAGGCCGCGGATAGAGAAGTTGCCGTGGGTCGGACCGGACGAGGCGGCCTGCACGTTCGGCAAGAACTTGACGAACTCATCGATCGTCGTGACCTTGAGATTTTCCAGCGTTTCGCTGGTCAGGGCCTGCACCGTGATGGGCACGTCCTGGATGTTTTCACTGCGGCGCTGCGCCGTGACGACGATTTCGTCGAGGCCCAGGCTGTCTTCGCTACCACCCGTCTGTGCAGTGGCGTTTTGGCCTTGTGAGGCCAGTGCGGCAAAAACCGCCGCTGAGATCTTCTTGTTCACGGTGTCTCCCCTTGACAACACAGCGTGTCGTCGCTGCTTCGGTTGAGTATCCCCACGTTCGCGGCGCGCTGCCAGCAGTGGCTGGCGTCGTGACCGTTGGTTCGGAGGATAGAACGAGGTGCGCAATCACCACAAGATGCCGCCCTGAGGCGTCGCGGCTGCGCAAGGAAAAACCGCTCGATCTGGGATGGCGTCACACATAACAAATGCGACGCTTAGGCACGACTTTACGCCGTCATGGGCGCGCAGGAGCGAGATCCACGATCGCCTGGTACACCTGGTTGTGCATGTCCTGGTACGTGCGGTTTGCGAGCCCGTCGGGTCCGCGCAACACTTGCGCGAGAACCACGGCGACGACGCCCGTGCTGGGGCTCACCATCCAGTTGGTATCGAGCACCCCGGGCCAGGTGTAGTCCCCGTTCCGATTGGCTTGGGGCACGGCGCGGAAATCGATCACCGGCGAAACCCCAAGTCCGAAGCCAAGGCCGCGCCAGGTGTCACCATAGGCCTTGCCCATCGCCGAGTCCGGCACCTGTTGGCTGGTCATCAACTCGATGGTCTGCGGCGCGAGATACCGCCGGCCTTCGAAGCGACCCCCGTTGGCCAGCATTTGCGCAAAGCGCAAGTAGTCACCCGCCGTAGAGATGAGGCCGCCGCCGCCCGAGACGAAGGTCGGCGGGCTGGTGGGCGGCATGCCAAGTGGCCCATCCACGCGTTCGAGGCCGCCCGAGGCATTGCGTCGATAGGTGACGGCGACGCGGGATAGCTCGCTGGCCGGTATGTGAAAGCCGGTGTGCGACATGCCGAGCGGATCGAACAGCCGGACCTTCAGGAACTGCTCGAACGGCATGCCCGAGACCACGCTGACGAGGTGCCCGAGCACATCGGTCGCGTAGCTGTAGCGCCAGTCGCTGCCGGGTTGAAAGTACAGCGGCAGTTTCGCAAGCTGCTGGACGCTCTCGGCCATGCTCTGGCCGCCGTAGGGGTTGAATGTGCCCCAGCTCTTGGCGAGCGGTGAGTTGCGATCGTAATTGATGCCGTAGCCGAGTCCGCTCGTGTGGGTGAGCAGATGGCGGATGGTGATGGGCCTACGCTGCGTTTCGGTTTCAATGTTGCCGGCAGCATCCACACCCTTGAACACGGGGGTGTCGGCGAACTCTGGCAGGTAGCGCGAGACGGGATCATCCAGTTGCAGCTTGCCTTCCTCGTACAACATGAGCACGGCCACCGAGGTGACTGGCTTGCTCATGCTGAAGATCCGAAAACGCGTGTCGAGCGACATCGGGATCGCGTTCTCCCGATCCTGCATGCCTACGGCGGTGGAGTACACGAGCTTGCCGTGACGAGCGACGAGAATGGCGTACCCGGCTGCCGAGTTGCCTTGCGCTTCGCGGCGAAAGAACTCGCCGAGGTTCGCCAGGCGCTCCGCCGACATGCCCACCGATTCGGGATTGGCTCGGGGCAAAGGAGCATTCGCAGCCTTCGTCCCCTGCGCTGCGATCGGCAGGGCGTGAAGGGCGATCCACATCAAACCGGTCATCGTCGCGAGACGTCGGAACATTTGCGTCACCTGGATCGACTCCACCTTGCCTGAGAATGGCAGTATAGCGACACTACCGCGAGGGTCTGGAATTCATGAAGACATTGCAGCACTACATTGATGGCCGTTGGGTATCGCCCATCGAGCCGGGCAGCGTATTTCCCGTCATCAATCCCGCCGATGAAACCCAAGTGGCCGAGATCCGCATGGGTTCAGCGGCTGACGTTGAGCTCGCCGTGGCCGCGGCGCATCGCGCGTTTGCCTCGTTCGCCTCGACCTCGCTCGACGAGCGCCTCGAGATGCTGCGTCGCCTGAAGGCGATTTTCGTGCGACGCATCGATGAGATGGCCGACGCGATCACCACGGAAATGGGTGCGCCGCACGACATGTCGCGAGACGCCCAAGCCGCCTCGGGTCCTGATCACATCGAAGCGACGCTGGTCGCTGCCCTGCAACTCGACTGGGAAACGCGCATCGGCACTTCCAATGTGGTGCGTGAGCCGGTGGGTGTGTGTGGCCTGGTGACGCCGTGGAACTGGCCGATCAACCAGATCATGGCGAAGGTGGCCCCTGCCATTGCAGCGGGCTGCACCGTCGTGCTCAAGCCGAGCGAGCAAGCGCCGCTCTCGGCGCAACTCGTCGCCGAGTTCATCGACGAGGCAAAGTTGCCGCCTGGCGTGTTCAACATGGTGCACGGCACGGGACCCGCGGTGGGTCACGCCATGAGCGCCCATCCGCTCATCGAGATGATGTCGTTCACCGGTTCGACCCGCGCCGGCATCGATGTGGCCAAGACTGCAGCCGACACTGTCAAGCGCGTCGCGCAGGAGCTCGGCGGCAAGTCGCCGAACCTCATCTTTGCCGATGCGGATCTCGAGCGCGCACTCGGCAACTCCATACGACGCTGTTTCTACAATACGGGGCAGTCTTGCAATGCGCCGACCCGCATGCTGGTCGAGCGGTCGGTATACGAGCAGGCGGTGCACATCGTGCGTCGACTCGCTGAGGCAACCGAGGTCGGTGATCCGCGGCTGCCGGGCAAGCACATCGGTCCGCTGTCCTCGCGCATCCAGTTCGAGCGCGTGCAGGCCTACATGCAGATCGGCATTGACGAGGGTGCGCGCCTCGTCACGGGCGGTCCGGGTCGCCCACAGGGATTCGAGCGCGGGTACTACGTGCGGCCGACCGTGTTCGCCGACGTGCACAACCAGATGCGCATCGCCCGCGAAGAAATTTTTGGGCCGGTGCTGGCGATGATTCCGTTCGACTCGCTCGAAGAGGCTATCGAGATTGCCAACGACACACCGTATGGCCTCGCCGCTTACCTGCACACGAGCGACATGAGCAAGGCGCATGCGGTCGCGCGGCGATTGCGAGCCGGCAGCGTGCACATCAACGGAGCCGGGCAGGGCTACGCCGAGCCGTTCGGTGGCTTCAAGCAATCGGGCAACGGTCGCGAGTGTGGCGCATACGGCCTGCTCGAGTTCCTCGAGCTCAAATCCATCAACGGTTACTACGCGGCGTGAGCCGCTAAGGGCATCGAATGATTCTCAAGGACATCGAGACCTTCGTGGTCGGCAATCCGCCGCCGGCTTTCGGCGGGCGTTATTTTGTCTTTGTTAAACTCACCACCAACGATGGCATCAGTGGCATCGGCGAAGCGTACTGCGTGCCGTTCCACCCGGATCTCGTCGCGCGCATGCTCGAAGACGTGTTTGCGCGCTACGTGGCGGGTCAGGATCCGCATTCGATCGAGACGATCTGGCGGCGGGTGTATTCGAGCGGCTTCACGCAGCACCCTGATCTGACGCTGATGGGAGTATTGAGTGCGCTCGAGATGGCGTGCTGGGACATCATCGGCAAGGCGGCGGGGCAGCCGGTGTACCAGCTGCTCGGTGGGCGCGTGCACGAGAAAATTCGCACCTACACCTACATTTATCCGACGGCGAACGAAACGGATGCGATCTATCACGACGCCGAGCGTTCCGCCGAGCGCGCCGTCGAATATCAGAAGCAGGGCTTCACGGCCATCAAGTTCGATCCGGCGGGTCCGTACACGGCGTTCGATGGCCGGCAGCTGTCGCTGCACGAACTCGACCGCAGTGAACGCTTCGTGCGCCTGATCCGTGAGGCCGTCGGCAACAAGGTGGATCTGCTTTTCGGTACGCATGGGCAGATGACGGCAGCCGGTGCGATCCGTCTCGCCAAGCGTCTCGAGTTCGCCGATCCGCTATGGTTCGAGGAACCTGTGCCGCCCGACTCACCGGAGGAGATGGCGCTCGTTGCGCGCGCGACGAGTATTCCGATCGCCGCAGGTGAGCGGCTGACCACGAAGTATGATTTCGCGCGGGTGCTGCGGGCCAATGCCGCGGCCATCCTGCAGATGAATCTCGGTCGTGTCGGCGGATTGCTCGAAGCGAAGAAGATCGCCGGCATGGCCGAAGCGCAGCATGTACAGATCGCCCCGCACTTGTACTGCGGCCCTGTGGTCGGTGCGGCGAACATCCAGTTGGCCACCTGCAGCCCCAACTTTCTGATTCTCGAGGGCATCGAACGCTGGCAGGGCTTCCATGCCGACATCTTGCGCAAACCCATCGAGTGGCAGGACGGCTATGTCATCCCCTCGCGCGAGCCGGGCCTTGGCGTCGAACTGAACGAGGAGGTTGCCCGTGCGCATCCCTATCGCGGCACCATGCTGCACCTTGAAATGACGCAGCACCCTGCGCCGCTCTGAGCCTGCGATCCATCATGAACCGAGAGGCATTTGATTACGTCATTGTCGGCGGTGGGACTGCCGGGTGCGTTGTGGCGAGCCGGCTGGCTTTGCAGAGCGATGCCAGCGTATTGCTGCTCGAAGCAGGCGGCAGCGACCTTAGGCCGATGATCCAGATTCCAATCGGCTACGCGCGGTTGTTGTTCGCCAAGGGGGTCAACTGGCTCTATGAGACCGAGCCCGATCCGGGTCTGGCCGGTCGACGCAGTTTCTGGCCGCGCGGCAAGGTGTTGGGCGGCTCGGGGTCGATTAACGCGATGGTGTACATGCGTGGTCTGCGCAACGATTTCGAGGATTGGCAGGCGTTGGGCAATGCCGGTTGGGGCTACGACGACGTGCTGCCGTTTTTTAAGCGTGCGGAAGACCATGACGATGGCGATCCCGAGTACCACGGTCGCGGCGGTCCGATCCATGTGACCGACGTCTCTCGCGATGTGCACCCGCTGTGCGATCGATATGTAACGTCGTGCGAATCGCTCGGCTTCAATCGGACGGCGGACTTCAATGGAGCGCAGGGCGAGGGCGTCGGCGTCTACCAGATTAATACGCGCAAGGGCCTGCGTTCGTGCAGTGCCAACGAACATCTGCGCCGTGCCCGTCACCGGCCCAACCTGACGGTGCGTACCCACTCGCTCGCCACGCGGGTGCTTTTCGAGGGCAAACGCGCGATCGGCGTGCGATATCTGCAGGGCGATCGCGAAGTCGAAGTGACCGCACGCCGTCAGGTTGTCCTGTCGGGCGGCGCGATCAACACGCCGCAGTTGCTGCAACTGTCGGGCGTGGGTGATGGTGAGAGACTGCAGGCACTTGGCATCGAGACGCTGCATCACAGCCCCGCGGTGGGGCGCAACCTGCAGGATCATCTGGCGGTATCGTATTTTTACGGCTCGACGGTCCCGACCCTTAACGATCAGCTCGGTCCGTTCCTTGGCAAGGTTCGCGCCGCACTGCGCTATGTGGCCACGCGACGCGGGCCGCTCGCGATGAGCGTGAACCAGGGCGGTGGCTTCGTGCGCAGTGATCCTGCGCAGCCCGTGCCCAATCTGCAGTTGTACTTCAACCCGGTCAGTTACACGCAAACCCCGCTGTCGGCTCGCAAGCTGCTGAGCCCGGATCCCTTCTCCGCGTTCCTGATCTCCTTCAATGCCTGTCGACCCACGAGTCGTGGAGAACTGCATATCGGCTCGCGCGATCCGCGTGTCGCGCCCGTGATCCGCCCGAATTACCTCTCGACCGAGCGCGATCTCGAGGAGGCGCGCGCAGGGTGTCGTTTGCTGCGGCAGATCGCGGCCGCCTCGCCCCTCGCCGACGTCATTACTGAGGAGTTGTATCCCGGGCCGGGCGTGGTCACCGACGAGGAGTTGCTGGAGGATTTCCGCCAGCGTGCCGATACGGTGTACCACCCGACCTGTACCTGTCGAATGGGACCGGATCCGCGCGAGGCGGTGGTCGATTCGCGATTGCGCGCCTATGGTCTCGACAACCTGCGCATCATCGACGCCTCCGTGTTCCCGACGGTGACTTCGGGCAACACCAACGCACCGACGGTGATGGTCGCGGAGAAGGGCGTCGCGATGATGCTCGAAGACCTCGGGGCCTGAGGGGTTCGTGCACTCCGAGCCGCATTGCAGCCGTCACGCCCAGGGCGAGCGAAACCTGCGGTTTTTCGGTTTCGACGTGCACGGACCTGTATTTTTCTCCTCGGCAGCACTGCTGCTCGCCATCCTCGCCTGGGTGATCGCCTATCCCGCGCTCGCCACCGAATTCTTTGCCGATGCACTCTCGTTTGTCACCACGCGAGCAGGCGGGTTGATGGGCTCGCTCGGCAATCTGTTCGTGCTGTTCTGCGTGTTCCTGATCGTCTCGCCCTACGGGTCGGTGCGACTCGGTGGCCCGCAGGCGAGACCCGAATTCTCGAACCTTGCATGGTTCGCGATGCTGTTTGCCGCAGGTATGGGCATCGGCATGGTGTTCTACTCGGTGGCCGAGCCGATCTCGCACTTTTCAAGTTCGATGGCTGCAACCACTGCCCAGGCTGCAGCCGCCGCGCCACTCGGGGGCGCAGCGGGCGATGCCGCAGCCTCGGCGCGCCTCGCGATGTCAGCGACAATTTTTCATTGGACGTTGCATCCGTGGTCGATCTTCGCGGTGGTGGCGGTGGGGCTTGCGCTGTTCACTTACAACCACGGGCTGCCGCTGACGATACGCTCGAGTTTGTATCCGCTGTTCGGGGAGCGCATCTGGGGGCCGCTCGGGCATGTGATCGATGGCCTTGCGATTATCGCTACCGTGGCGGGGCTCGCCACCTCGTTAGGTCTCGGTGCGCAGCAGGCTCTCGCCGGCATGACCTACCTGTTCGACGTCGAGTTCAGTGCGCTGAATCAGATCTTGCTGATCGTCGTCATTGCTGCGGTGACCACCACCTCGGTCGTGCTCGGGCTCGAGCGCGGCGTCAAATGGTTGAGCCTCATCAATGTGGGTTTGGCGGCAGCCCTGTGTGCCTTCGTCGTCGTCGTCGGGCCAACCTCGTCGATTGTTGCGGGTCTTGGGCAAAACGTTGCGGCCTTGGCGCGTGAGTTGCCGGCACTGATGAGTGTATCGGGCCGGGTGGATGACTCGTTCTTTCGCGACTGGACGATCTTCTACTGGGCTTGGTGGACGGCGTGGGCGCCGTTCGTGGGTCTATTCATCGCGCGCATTTCGCGCGGACGCACGGTCCGCGAGACGGTCTTTTATGTGGTGCTGCTGCCCTCGATCGTTTCGGTGATCTGGTTCACTGCGTTCGGTGCCCTTGCGATCGAGCAGGTGGTTGCCGGTACCAATCCGGCGCTCATCGACAGTGAACTACCTTTGAAGCTCTTTGTGGCCTTGCGTGCGTTGCCGTTGGCAGAAATCTCCTGCTTCGTTGGCATTCTGCTGGTGATGATTTTTTTCGTCACCTCCTGGGACTCCGGTACCTTGGTGCTCGATGCGTTGTCCGCAGGTGGCAAGACTGAGACGCCCAAGTTGCAGGCCGTGT
>Ga0315906_10006594_pt1 | contig 14334 bp, 11 predicted proteins | sample LakEriMetagenome_4_FD_203526 | JGI IMG/M metagenome (GOLD analysis project Ga0315906, IMG submission 203526) | Freshwater fungal communities from buoy surface, Lake Erie, Ohio, United States - Buoy 2 MA122 | ecosystem: Environmental > Aquatic > Freshwater > Lake > Lake biofilm | place: USA...
ACAACCCGCAGGTGGCGCGCGAGGACATCTTCATGCTCGGGCTGCGCGGACCGTCCGAGGGCGGGAAGATCGCGCCGGTGCGCTCGACCTCGGCGCTGGTGCTGTCGTCGAAGAACTCCAACCGCGAACGGATCTATGTGCAGCAGCCGCCGATCTCGGCGTCGGGCTACAGCTCGCAGGCCATGAATCCGCACTATCCGCACACCGAGCGCAAGACCGAGACCAAGGGTTGCAGCGACTGCCATCTCGCTCGCGACGGTGACAACAACGCGATCGTGGCGCAGACGCTGGGGTACGGCACGCAGTTCATCAACTTCACGGGCCTCAACGCCTATGTCGGCACCGGCAAGGGCGTCATGGCGGTCGAGGTCACCGAGTACGAAGAACCGCAGGCGGTGATCGGCAGCTATCTGCACCGCTATGCCTACCCCAAGTGGTACGGGGAGCACCTTGCCCGGGACCGTCGGTTGCAGCACTCGGCCGCGCTCGCGGGCGAGGCTGCAGGCTGTGTGCAGCTGCGCGGTGAATACCTGTTCTCGGCCGAGGGGCGGCGAGGGCTGCGAGTGGTCGATGTGGCGAGCGTCGCCAACAAAGGCTTCAGCCAGAAGATCGTGAGTGCACCGTTCTCGTCGCTCGGCCATCGCACGCAGGTCGTCAGCCGTGACGCCACCTGTGTCGCGCTGCCGACCACGCAGCCGGTGCATCCGCCGCGCAACGAGGGCGAGCTCATGCGCAAGGCCAATCTCGAACAACCCTTCCTGCCGATCTACAACTATGCGCTGGTCACCGACTCGGTCGAAGGGCTGATCGTGGTCGATGTGAACACGCTGGCTGATGGCGAGTTCCGTAACAATTTCCTCAAGCGGGCGCTGACCTGGAACCCTGACGGGCGGCTCACGGGTGCGCGTCGGCTGGTCATCGCGGGCAACCTCGTCTACATCGTCACGACGCGTTCGCTGGTGGTGGTCGACATGACGGCACCGATGCGCCCGAGCGTGCTGGCGGAGGTGGCGCTCGAGGACCCGCGCGCGCTGGCGTTGCAGTTCCGATATCTTTTCGTCACCACCGCGCGCGGGCTCGAGGTGCTGGATGTGACGCAGCCTGCCGCACCGCGTCGCGTCCCCGGTGCCGTGGTCCCGCTCGCGCAGGCAGCGGGGCTCACCGTGGCGCGCACCTACGCATATGTGGCGGACGGCGCAGGGGGTATCGCGATCATCGACATCGAGCGAGCCGAGCGCCCCGTGCTCGTGCAGTCGTGGAACGCGGAGGGCGGCCTCGTCGATGCGCGCGATGTCATGGTCGCCTCGACCAACGCGTCGCTGTTCGCGTATGTGGCCGACGGCAAGGGCGGCCTCAAGGTGGTCCAGCTGACGAGCCCGGCGTCGCAGCCGAACTTCTACGGCTTCAGTCCTGAGCCGCGCCCGCAGCTCATCGCTTCGTATGCCACCCGCTCACCGGCGCTGTCCTTGTCGCGGCCGCTGGAGCGTGACAGGGCGGTCGATGAAAGCGGCGGCCAGGTCGCGGTGTTCGGGCGTCGCGGTTCGCGGCCGTTCAATCTCGCCGAGATGCGACGGCTGTTCCTCGATGGGGATGGTCAGCCGTGGTTCGTGGACGATGTGCCGTCGATGCCGCCGACGATCCCGTCGCGGCAGGCGCGGGCGCAGGGGGGGCGATGATGCGCGAGGGTATGTGGATGAGGCTGGCCCGGCGATCGGTGCAGTCGCTGTTGATCTGCTTGCCGATGGCGGCGTTCGCCGCCGATGTCCCGAAGGACGCCAAGCATGAAGGGGCGGCGTCGTGCGCCTCCTCGCTTTGTCACGGCTCGTCTCGGCCGCTCGATGCGCACGGCGTGCTGCAGAACGAGTATGTCACCTGGTCGCAGTTCGATCCGCACTCGAGCGCCTACCGTGTGCTGCTGAATGCGCGTAGCCGTCAGATGGCGGCGCGTCTCCGTATCGGTCCTGCCGAGAAGGCGCCGCAGTGCCTCGCCTGCCACGCCGAGGTGGTACCGGCCGCGCAGCGCAGCCCGCGGCATCAGGTGTCCGACGGCGTTGCCTGCGAGTCCTGCCACGGTCCATCGAGCAAGTGGCTGCCGACGCATCATCAGTCGCCGGCCGTGACGCATGCCGATAACCTCGCGCGCGGCTTGGCGGCGCTCGAGCGTCCGGCGGTACGAGCCGAGACCTGCACCGCCTGCCATGTCGGTGACGCGACGCGCTACGCCAGCCACGCGATGATGGCGGCCGGTCATCCGCGGCTGGTGTTCGATCTCGAGACCTATGGCGAGCTGTGGCGCACCAGCGGCGGGCGGCAGCACTACCGCAGAGCGCCGGGCAAAGGAGCGGACGCACCCGAGATCTGGATCGCCGGTCTCGTCACGGCGACCCAGCGCCAGCTCGATCTCATCAGCCAGCAGGCCGCTCGAGGCGGCATGGCCGACTTCGGCGTGTACGCCTGTCATTCCTGCCACCGAGACCTGCGCGTCGCGGCGTTCGGCGGCGATACGCCGGTCGCGGATCCGTTGGCCGGTGCGCCCGGCGAACTGCGTCTTCAGGACGGCAACGCACGGTTGTTGATCGTGGTCGCGCAGTCGCTCGGTGTCGCGACCCGGGATTTCACCAACGCGTGGACCCGCGCGCAGTCAGCCTTGAACCGCGAGCCGGCCCGGGCCGCTGCTGCGGTGGCGGGCGCGCGCGCCGCACTCGTCCGGCTCCACGCTGCGCTCGGGCTGCAGCGTTGGCAGACCGCCGAGAAGCAGCGCGTGTTCGACGGCTTGGTACGCGCCGCCCGCAGCGATCTGTTCCCTGATCCGGCGGCCGCCGAACAGGCGGCGATGGGTCTCGTGATGCTGCTCGCCGAGCTCGACCTCGATCGCGCCCGTAAGGCGCAGATCGATCAGTTGTTCGCGATGCTTCGGGACGACAATGCGTTCGATCGGGCGCGCTTTTCGCGGATCCTGGTGCAGCTCGATCGGAAGACGGTGCGTCCGCCCTAGCCCGTCTGCTGCACCGTCAGCACGGCGCCGTCGACGCCGGTGACCCGCACGGTGGTGCCTGCAGCGAGCGCGGGGCCGCTCACCTTCCAGACGCCGTCACCGATGCGCACCTTGCCGACGCCGTTCTCGATCGGCTCGACGAGCTCGAACACCTGACCGACGTACTGCAGACCGCGCTGGTTGAGCACGGGCTGCTCGGTGTAGTCGGGGCGGGTGTCCTTGTAGCGGCGGTACACGATCATCGCGGCGAGGCCGAGCACCGCCCACAGCACCCACTGCCACTGCCAGGGCAGCGGGAGGACGACCATCAAGAGGCCGATGATCGCGGCGGCAGCAGCGAACCAGACCATCACGGCGCCGGGGATCAGGGTCTCGAGCGCGCCGAGTGCGACCGCGAACACGAGCCACTGCCACCAGGTGAGCGAGGTGAGGAACTCGCTCATCGGCGGTCGCCGCTCGGCAGTCCGCCGCGCGGCTGCGCGTTGCTGGCGGCGCGGCTGACGCTGTCCTTGGTGAGTTCGGCGACGCCGGCGATGGCGCCCAGGATGCCGGTCGCCTCGACGGGCATCATGAACACCTTCTGGTTGGGGGAGGTCGCGATATCTTTGAGCGCTTCGACGTATTTCTGGGCGACGAAGTAGTTGATGGCCTGGATGTCGCCCTTGGCGATGGCCTGCGACACCATCTCGGTGGCGCGGGCCTCGGCTTCGGCGAGGCGCTCACGCGCTTCGGCGGTGCGGAACGCGGCTTCTTTCTCACCCTCGGCTTTGAGCACGGCGGACTGCTTCTCGCCCTCGGCCTTGAGGATGGCGGCGGCGCGGAAGCCCTCTGCGTCGAGGATGTTCGCGCGCTTGTCGCGCTCGGCCTTCATCTGGCGGCCCATCGACTCGACGAGGTCGGATGGCGGGCTGATGTCCTTGATCTCGATGCGGGTGCACTTCACGCCCCAGGGCGTGGTGGCGTCGTCGACGACCTTCAGCAGACGGTGGTTGATCTCGTCACGCTTGGAGAGCGTCTCGTCGAGGTCCATCGAGCCGACGACCGTGCGGATGTTGGTCATCGTGAGGTTGATGATGGCGAGGCGCAGGTTGTCGACCTCGTAGGCGGCCTTGGCGGCATCGAGCACCTGGTAGAACACGACGGCGTCGATCGACACCATGGCGTTGTCCTTGGTGATGACCTCCTGGCGCGGCACATCGAGCACCTGCTCCATCATGTTGATCTTTTGGCCGATCTGCTCGACGAAGGGGATGATGACATGGAAGCCCGGCCCCATGACCTTGCGGAACTTGCCGAAGCGCTCAAGCGTGTACTCGAAGCCCTGCGGCACGGTGAGGAACGCCCGCGTCGCGATGACGATGATCGCGAAGACCAGGACCAATACGACTGACAGACCTTCCATCACACACCCCCTGATTGAACGGCAGAGCCCGAACCGGTCTTGGACAAAGACACCTTAGATTAGTTTCACCAACTGTTTGCCGGTGTTGGCACCAGCGAGCAGGCCGATGAAGGCGCCCGGCGCCGATCCGACGCCTTGGGCGATCGTCTCGCGGTACTTGAGTTTGCCGGCGGCCAGCCAGCCGGCGAGGTCTTTGACCGCCTCGGGATGGCGGGCGGCGAAGTCGAACACGATGAAGCCCTGCATCTTGATGCGGTTGACCAGCACGCTGCGGAAGTTGCGCAGGCCGTAGGGTTCGGTGACGTTGTACTGCGAGATCAGGCCGCAGACCGGCAGGCGCGAGAACGGGTTCATGCGGGCGAGCACGGTGTCGAGGATCTCGCCGCCGACGTTGTCGAAGTAGACATCGACGCCATCCGGGGTCGCGGCCTTGAGGTCCTCGCGCAGGCGGCCCGCTTTGTAGTCGATGCAGGCATCGAAACCGAGATCCTCGACGGCATGGCGGCATTTGTCGGCGCCGCCGGCGATGCCGACCACGCGGCAGCCTTTGATCTTGGCGATCTGGCCGACGATGCTGCCGACCGCGCCCGCGGCGCCCGAGACGACGACCGTCTCGCCGGGCTTGGGTTCGCCGATGAGGAGCAGGCCGCACCAGGCGGTGACGCCCGGCATGCCGCAGACCGAGAGCTGCGCCGCGGCGGGGACATCCTTGAGGATCTTGCGCAGGCCCTTGCCGTCGCTGGTGGCGACGGTCTGCCAGCCGAGATCGCCCGCGACCAGATCGCCGACCGCGAAGCCCGGGTGGCGCGATTCGACGACCTCGCCGACGACTTCGCCGCACATCACGCCGCCGATCTCGACAGGTTTGACATAAGACTTGGCGTCGCTCATGCGACCGCGCATGTAGGGGTCGAGCGAGAGCCAGTGGCCGCGGATGCGCAGCTGGCCGTCGGCGAGCGGTGCGAGCGGCGCTTCGGCGACGCGGAAGTCCTCGAGCACGGGCGCCCCGGTCGGGCGGCGGGCGAGCAGGACCTGGGTGGTGGTGGTCGGGGAGGCGTTCATAGGGGTTTCTCAGCCGGTGGCCCGGCGCTTCAGGTGGATGAACAGTACCGACACGGCGGCCGGGGTGATGCCGGGTAGGCGGGCGGCCTGACCGAGGGTGACGGGGCGGGCGGCCGCGAAGCGTTGGCGTGCTTCGGTCGACAGGCCGACGACCGCAGTGTAGTCGAGGTCGTCCGGCACCGTCAGTGACTCGTGGGCCTGTTGGCGGGTGATCTCGTCCTGCTGGCGTTCGATGTAACCGGCGTACTTGGCGCGCACTTCGACCTGCAGGCGCACGGCCTCGGGGAGGCGGTCGTCGAGGGCGGAGAGTTCGGGCAGCGGGTCTTCGAAGCGCGTCTCGGGTCGACGCAGCAGGTCGAAGGCGCTGACCCCCTGCACGCGCCGCGACTGCAGCCGCGTGACCTCGGCCTCGGTGGCATCGCGCTTGTGGCAGAAGAACGTCCAGCGTTCGTCATCCACCAGACCGAGTTCGCGCCCGCGCTCGGTCAGGCGCAGGTCGGCGTTGTCCTCCCGGAGCAGCAAGCGGTACTCGGCACGACTGGTGAACATCCGGTAAGGCTCGGTGACCCCGCGGGTCACGAGGTCATCGACCAGCACGCCGAGGTAGCCCTCGCTGCGGGTCGGCACCCAGGGGGTCTCGTCCCGCACCTGGCGGGCGGCGTTCAGACCGGCGATCAGACCTTGGGCGCCGGCCTCCTCATACCCGGTCGTGCCGTTGATCTGGCCGGCGAAGTAGAGGCCGCCGATGGCGCGGGTCTCGAGGGTCGGCCGCAGGTCGCGGGGGTCGAAGTAGTCGTACTCGATGGCGTAGCCGGGGCGGGTCAGGTGCGCCTGCTCGAAGCCGCGGATGCTGCGGACGAACTCGACCTGCACGTCATAGGGCAGGCTGGTCGAGATGCCGTTCGGGTAGACCTCGTGGGTGTCGAGGCCCTCGGGCTCGACGAAGATCTGGTGGGAGGTCCGGTCGGCGAAGCGTTGGACTTTGTCCTCGACCGACGGGCAGTAGCGGGGGCCCACGCCTTCGATCTTGCCGGTGTACATCGGCGAGCGATCGCTGCCCTGACGGATCAGGTCGTGAGTGCGCTCATTAGTGCTTGTAATGAAACAATCAACCTGTTTAGGGTGTTCTTCGGCTCGCCCGAGGAACGAAAAGACGGGCAAGGGCGTGTCCGAACTCTGAGGCGCCATGACGCTGTAATCAAGTGTCCGACCATCCAACCGAGGGGGTGTGCCGGTCTTCAGGCGACCCACCCGAAGGGGTAGTTCACGGAGCCGGGCGGCCAGCCGATTGGATGGCGGATCGCCCGCGCGACCCCCCGCATGCTGCTCGAGGCCGACATGCATCCGACCACCCAAGAAGGTGCCGACGGTGAGCACCACGGCGGGGGCTTCGAACACGATGCCGCTGACCGTCACGACCCCCGTCACCCGCCCGCCCTCGACGCGCAGGTCGGCGGCCTCTTGCTGGAAGACTGAGAGGTTCGGTTGGTTCTCGATGAGGTGACGGATGGCCTGCCGATACAGCCGACGGTCGGCCTGGGCTCGGGTCGCGCGGACGGCGGGGCCCTTGCTCGCGTTGAGCATCCGGAACTGGATGCCGGCCCGGTCGACCGCCCGCGCCATCGCGCCCCCCAGGGCGTCGATCTCGCGTACGAGGTGCCCCTTGCCGATACCGCCGAAGGCCGGGTTGCAGCTCATCTGGCCGAGGGTCTCGATGCTCTGGGTCAGTAACAAAGTCTTGCGGCCCATGCGGGCGGCCGCCAGGGCGGCCTCGGTGCCGGCATGGCCGCCACCCACCACAATGACCTCAAAGCATGATGCGGAACGCATAGGATCGTATTGTAGACTCCCGGTCTAAATGACGCCCCCGCTTCGGATACCCACGGGTCTCGCCCAGGCCCTCACGCTGGCCGGCGTCCTCGGACTGCTCACCGCCTGCAGCCCCGCGCCGAACGCTGCCGCACCGTCCCAGCCGGCGGACTCCGCCCTCACGTTCACGCCCTGCATGCTCGAGCACCCCTCCGGACTGTCCGGGGTCAAGGCCGAGTGCGCGACCCTGGAGGTTCCGGAGAACCTGTCCGGACAGGGCCGACGCATCACCCTCTCGATCGCCCGCCACCCCGCCATCAGTGAGCGCAAGGCGGCCGACCCGTTGTTCGTGCTCGCGGGCGGCCCCGGGATGGGCGCGCAGGAGATGTACACGGCGGCGACGGGAGCCTTCGCCCGCATCAACCGCGACCGCGACATCATCCTCGTGGATCAGCGCGGCACGGGGCGCTCGACGCCGCTAGCGTGCAAGGTCGACCCGTTGCTGCACAGCCTCGACCGTCCGGAGCCGGCCACGGCGATCCGCGACGGGATCATCGACGCCGCGACCCGGGAATGTCTCGACACCCTGCGCGCGAAGCATGATGTGGCGCAGTACACCACCAGCGTCGCGGTCCGCGACCTCGAGGCTGTGCGCGAGGCGCTCGGCGCCGCCCAATTGAATCTCTACGGTGTGTCCTACGGGTCGCGGGTCGCGCAGCACTACCTGCGGCGCTATCCCGATCGCGTGCGCAGCGTGATCCTCGATGGCGTCGTGCCGCCCGGCCTCGCGCTCGGCCCGGCGATCGCCTTGGACGCCGAGGCCGCGCTCGGCATGATCCTGCGCCGCTGCGCCGCGCAGCCGGCCTGCCGCAAGGCGTTCGGCAACCCGGCGGACACCTACCAGACGCTGCGCGCCCGCCTCGCCGCCTCGCCGCGTACGCTGCGTTTGGCCGACCCGCGCAGCGGCGAATTGCGCACCGTGGTGTTCGGTCCGTCCCACCTCGCGGGCGTGTTGCGCCTCTCGAGCTACAGCACGCCGACCGCGGCGCTGCTGCCGCTCGCGATGCACGAGGCGGTCGTGAAGGACAACTACATCCCGCTCGCCAGCACGCTGCTGATGCAGCTCGACACCGTACCGGACAGCATCGCCTCCGGCATGCACCACAGCGTGGTCTGCGCCGAGGATCTGCCGTTCGTCGGCGAGGTCGATCGGGCGCGCCTCGCCGCCACCTTCATGGGTGCGGACCTGATCGACCCGCTGCGGCGTATCTGCGCGATCTGGCCGCGCGGTCCGGTCGATGCGGACCTCCGCGAGCCGCTCAAGAGCGCGGTGCCGGTGTTGCTGCTGTCGGGCAGCGCCGACCCGGTGACGCCGCCCGCCTACGCCGAGACCGCGATGCGTGGGCTCACCGTCGCGCGCCATGTGGTGCTGCAGGACGAAGGCCACGGCCAGCTCGGCGCGACCTGTATGGACCGTGTGCTGCGGGATTTCATCGCGACACCGGTACCAGGGAAGCTCGAGCTGAAGTGCCTCGAGAAGCGCAGCGCGTCGCCGTTCTTCACCTCGCTGGCAGGGCCTGCGCCATGATGGAAGCCCGCGGCCTGAGCAAGTCCTTCGGCAAGGTGCAAGCCGTGCGCGAGGTGAGTTTCCTCGCGCGTGATGGACGGATCACCGGGCTGCTCGGCCCGAACGGCGCCGGCAAGAGCACCACGCTGCGCATGCTCTGCACCGTGCTGCATCCGGACTCCGGCGAAGCACTGATCGATGGTCATGTGGTCGAGCGCGAACCGGTCGCCGCGCGGCGCCTGATCGGCGTGCTCTCACATGCATCGGGTCTTTATCCGCATCTCACCGGTGCCGAGAACATCGCCTATTTCGGCGAACTGCATGGGCTCAGCCGCGTCGAGAGCCGTCGCCGCGCCGATGAACTGGTGGCGCTGCTCGAGCTCGCCGATTGTGCGGGTCGCCGCGCCAAAGGTTTCTCACAGGGTCAACGCCTGAAGACCGCACTGGCGCGCGCGTTGGTGCATGCGCCGCGCAACCTCGTCCTCGATGAGCCGACGAACGGACTCGATGTGATGGCGGTACGGGGTCTTCGCAGCCTGCTCGACAAACTGCGCGACGCCGGTCAATGCATCCTGTTCTCGAGCCATGTGATGCAGGAGGTCGCGATGCTCTGCGACGATGTCGTGGTGATTGCGCACGGAACCGTGGTCGCGCAGGGCACGCCCGATGGGCTGCGCGAGCGTGCCGGCGAGCCCGGCCTCGAGGATGCGTTCGTGAAGCTGATCGGCTCTGGCGAAGGGCTCGGCTGACATGCGCGGCATCTTCACCGTCTTCCGAAAGGAATTCTTCGAGAACCTGCGCGACCGGCGCACCATCCTGACCGCGCTGCTGCTCGGCCCGCTGCTCGGTCCCTTGGTGTTCACGCTGATGCTCAACATCGTGCAGCAGCAGGCTGAATCGCGCGACGAGCAGTCGGTGAAGGTCGCCGTCGCGGGCGGTGAGCGCGCACCGACGCTGCTCGCGCTGTTCGTCGAGCGCGGCATCGTGGTACAGCCGGTGCAGCTCGACGAAGCGGGTGCGCGGCGGGCGATCGCGGCGCGCGACCACAAGGCCGTGGTGATCATCCCGGCGGAGTTCCCGACGCGGCTCGCGCAGAGCCGTCCGGCGCAGGTCAGCGTGTTCTACGACGGCTCGAGCGAGGTCGGTGGGAGCGATGCGGTCGGTCGTGTGCGCGCCACCATCAATGAATACGGCCAGCGCATCGCGCAGTCGCGGCTGATGCTGCGCGGCGTCGACCCCTCGATCATGCGGCCCGCGGTGGTGCGTTCGGTCGATGTCTCGACGCCGAAGGCGCGCGCGGTGCTCGCGCTCAGCACCTTGAGCTTCCTCGTGATCCTCGCGATGTTCACCGGCGGTCTCTATCTCGCGATTGACTCGACCGCAGGCGAACGCGAGCGCGGTTCGCTCGAGGCGCTGCTGACCACGCCTTTGCCGCGCGCGCATATCATCTACGGCAAGATCCTCGCGACCACCGTCTATATGCTGATCTCGCTGGTGGTGACGCTGTCGGCGCTCGCGATCGCGTTGCGCTTCACGCGGCTCGAGGACTGGGGCATGAGCGTCAACCTCGGCGCGCCGCAGGCGCTTGCCATGGCGCTGCTCACCGCACCGCTCGCGCTCGCTGGCGCGGGGCTGATGACCATCGTCGCCTCGTTCACGCGCAGCTTCCGCGAGGCGCAGACCTATCTCAGCGTCGTCATCATGGTGCCGACGTTGCCGCTCGCGTTGGTCGGGCTGCTCGATCTCAAGCCGACGGTCGCCGCGATGGCGACGCCGTCGCTCAGCCAGCATTTTTTGATGACCCGCGTGCTGCGCGGCGAGGCGCCGTTCGTCTGGGAGATCCTGCTGTCAGCCGGTGTGAGTCTGGCGCTCGGTGTGCTGCTCGCCTGGATCGCGGGCAAGCTCTATGAGCGCGAGGCGATCCTCGGCTAGACACCGCGCCTCGGCCAAGCGCCGCTCGAAGCCCGGCAGTTCACGCGCGGCGAAGCGGCGAGCCTCGACCTCGAAGCGGTTCTGCCAGTAACCGCGGCGCAATGATTCGCCGAGATAGCGCAACACGGATAAGCGGCGCGGGTCCCATTGCTCGAGCACATGGCAGTACTCGTGCAGCACCAGCTCGGGGTCGGCGAAGAAATCGTCCCCCGAACCGCGTAACCAGATACGCCCCGGGCCGGTGATCGCCCGGATCCAAGGCATGGGTTTCAGCCACCACACCCGTTCGCGGACCTGCACGGCAGCGAGGGCGTCCGCACCGAAGATCCCCGCCAGCGCGGTCGCAACGCCAGCGGGTGGACGATGGATCGCGCCTGCCGCTAAATATTTGACCATATACACCCCCTGTCAAAAGACAGGTTTTTTGCAACTGTTAATGTATTACAGGTTTCGAGCCGGCGCGCATCAGCACCAGCGCCCGGGGGGACGGCACCCCGGTCGTGGATTGCAGCGGACGCGGCCTGTCGGGTGCAGGTTCGCACCAACCTTCGTTGAGCGGGTGGTAGTGGGGGTATACACTTCCCCGCATGCGAAGCGGGACGAATAAGCTGCTTTCAACAACAGGGCACCAAGCGCTTCTCCGGCCGGAGGGATGCCCTGCGCGCACGGTCGTCGCGACCCCCCGAGCCCTGTTTGCAGCGATGGCGTTGCTCGCCTTGGGCGCGTGCTCAAAAGCCGATGGTGCTTGGGAAGAGGCCATGCGTACGGATACCCCGGACGCTTACGAGCACTTCATCACGCAACATCCCGGCAGCAAGCAAGCCGAGCTGGCTCGTACCCGTCGTGACGCCCTCGTCGATGATCGTGATTGGAACGTCGCTCGTCGCAGGGCGACGGCAGACGCCTATGGCGCTTACCTCGAAGTCCATCCTGAAGGCGTCTGGAGCGAGTTGGCCGCGCGGCGACGGGCTGCGCTCCTGAAGCAGGCATCGGCGACAGCCCCTGCGACCGCGGACGAGCCTCCATCGGCTGAGCCGTCATCGGTGGTCCCGGAGGCATCCAAGCCCGTGATGCACTACATGCAACTTGGCGCCTTCTCCTCCGCCAAGGCCGCACTCGGTTCTTGGGGGCGTTTGCAGCCGTCCTACCCCGAGCTCGCCGATCTTCAGCCGCTGATCGACGCCACGCCGCTCGAGGGCTCGTCGTTGTTCCGTCTGCGTATCGGACTCGAGAGCAAAGAAGACGCCGAGCGGGTGTGTGCCGCGCTTCGCAGAGGCGGCGCCGAGTGCATCAGGTCTGAGACTTCACGATAGCGGTGATCGCAGTCGAAGCGTCCAGAGCACGGTCTGTCGCGCCTCGACGCCCGCCGGCAACAGCTCGAATACGGGTGCTGAAGAACTGCCGGCGGCACGCGGCGAAATGAGACCGTTACGGTCGACTTGATGCTCGGCGACGGAAAGCGCCGCGTCTCCGTTGCGCACCCGACTGGTCACGCCACCGTTCGACTGGCCGATGACCACCAATGTCCGAGGATCGACCCTCGCGAGTCCTTCGACGGTTTCGGCGATCCAACCCAGCGCACCCAGTTCGACGAGGGTGCTGGATGACGCGAGCGTTACACCGCTCGCCGTGATCTCCGCTGCACTGCCGAATTCGAGGGCGAGCCCGGAGTTCGGTCCGTTGGTGAGCGACCGCGATGACAGCTCGGTGGCCACCGACAGGTCGAGCGTACGGATCTCCCAACGCTGTTCACCGATCGCGCTGCCGTCGCGATAGCGGACCAGCGCCAGCACACGATCTTCGCTCAGCGTCTCGAGATCGAGCACGCGCAGACCGAATTCATTGCTGCGGATCGCCATGCCGAACTGTCGGACGACATTGGTGCGCGGGTTCAGGCCGACGATCCGGAGCAGGCGGGCCGAGTTCGCGGTGCGGCCATTGATGTTGAGCGCTGCACCGAGCGCGAAGATCACCTCGCCGCTCGACGGGCGTAGGGCTACACCGCCGCAGCCCAGTCCCGGTTGGCGGGCTTCTGTGATCGCAGGCAATCGGCGGCTGACTTCCGGCAGCGCGCCGGCATTACCGGTGGGACCCAGGCGTTGCAACGAGCGGCCCTGTGCATCGACCTGGATGAGGAACGGCCCGCGTCGATCACAGATCCAGAGGCTGCCGGCATCGCCGTCGGTGACTCCGGCGGGGTCGAGTCCGCGTTGATCAAACTCCGGTGACCGGGGTTGCAGCGCCTCATCGAGATTGCGTGCGCCATCACTGCCGGACGAGTCGGTCGGTGTCGGTCGGCCGGAGTATCCGGTTCCATCCGCGGCCTTCAGAGAGGTCAGCGAGACCATGTCTGCGGCAGTGGCGGTGAGTGTGAGGGTGCCGACCGACGGTGTGCCGTTGGTCCCTTGAGCGACCAATACGTCGGCAGTGCGGACCGTCGCGCCATCGACATATCGGGGCGCCGGTACGGCGACACCGCGTGTCGTCACCGTGCGTAGTTGTACGGTCCCTGTCGAGCCGCCTGTGGACACCGACAGCCCTGCGCCGACCGACGGACGCAGACCGCGGGGAAAGACGGTGCTGAGTAGGGTCGACGGACCGGTGTAAGGCGTGAGCATCGAATCGGGAAAACGCAGGACATATTTCCGTATTTCGTCCACCGCAACGGCGGCGGAACTCGGCGATTCGACGAACACACCGCGAGCGGTCGCCTCCGTCTGCTCGGCGATGGCTCGTGCCGTCATTTTCGTGGGGATCTGGAGGTTGCCTCGATAGCTCGTGGAGAGGCGGTTATCACTGCGCAGGAAATCGATGAGCGAGGCGAGGTCTGCATCGAAAGACGAGGCAGCGAAATCCAGCGATCGGTTGGACAGCGATGTGGCCAGTTCAGATGGGATCGCGATGCCGTTGCTGACATCGGCGTCCGCATCGAGCGCCATGAGCACCTGGACACGGCGGAGGGTGGTATCCGAAAGCACGCCGCCTTCTATACCGCCTTGGAACTCTCGCATGGAGAGCGACGCGGCGCCGGTTGCGGTGCCGAGCGTGATGCCGCCGATCTTGAAGGTGAGCGTTTCGCAGGTGATGCCGCAGCGGTAGGTGTAGCTGCCCGCGGCGCCGGTGTTACCTGAAAGAGTGGGCGTGCTGTAGGCGAGCCCGGATGTGCCGAGATCGACGAGCGTGCCGGAGAGGACGGGTGAGAGTGGGGTCGAGGGAGTGTCACCACCGCCACCGCCACCGCAGCCGACGAGTGCTGCCGCCACGCACGCCATCGATAGGCCACGGCAGAGACGCGTCATCATGGCGATTTCCGGACGACGGGTTCGCAGCGCAGGGGACTGATCTTCGTCGAGTCCAGGTCCAAGCGCGCCCAAGTGCCGGTTCCAAGAGCCTCATCGAGCATCAAGGTCGAAGTGCCGGAGATCCACCGCCGCCGATCGGAACGGTTGATCAGGCCGAAGAACTTCTCGTCGGTGGAGTCAGCGCCGAGGTAGAGGAGGTTGCCTCGCAAGCGCAGGCGCAGCGGGGCTGCCACCTCGTTGGTGGCGAGCGTGGTGTGTGTGATCG
>Ga0315906_10006602_pt1 | contig 14322 bp, 10 predicted proteins | sample LakEriMetagenome_4_FD_203526 | JGI IMG/M metagenome (GOLD analysis project Ga0315906, IMG submission 203526) | Freshwater fungal communities from buoy surface, Lake Erie, Ohio, United States - Buoy 2 MA122 | ecosystem: Environmental > Aquatic > Freshwater > Lake > Lake biofilm | place: USA...
ATGCAATGATTCCTCGTGTTGAAGAAGTTCTTAACTATGTATCTGAAATCCGTGAAGATTGGAGAGTTACTGACCGTGCTATGATTGAAGAAATCTGGTTTGGTGATAATTATTCTTACAAAGGATTAGAAGATGCTGTTAAGCGTTACATGAACAACAAAGAGTTTACTCTTATGTTCGGTAATGATATTACTAACACCAATGCTTCTGCTACTTCTAAGAATACTATCGGTTTGCTTAACCAAATCGAGAATCGTGGTACTGGCGTATCTTACACTGCTGGTGGTTTAGATAGAGCTAAACTTCACGAAATCACTCGTGTACTTGACTTCAACGGAGGTGCAGTAGAAAACCACTTATTGGCTGACGTATTCTTACGCCAAGAGTTGGATGACGAACTGTTTGACCTTTATGATGCAGGTGCTATCCTTTGGGGTACTGTAGGTGGTAACAAAGAAGCTGCTGCTATGTACGGTTTCGGTTCTATCACTATGGATGGTTATACTTTCCACATTAAGAAGTATTTACCTTTCTCTCCTGAAGCTGTATATGGTGCTACTCCTACTGACCATCAGTACAAGAACTACGGTATCGTTGTTCCTATGTCTCAAGGTCGTGACCCTCAAACTGGAGAGCGTTACAACTCTATCGAAATCACTTACAACAATGTGAATGGTAAAGACCTTCATATCTGGGAAACTGGTGCTTTCGCTAAGAGTCCTACAAGCGATATTGCTGAACTGAATGTACACCACTTGTGTTATGCAGGTATGCGTGTATTCGGTGCAAACCGCTTCGTACGTATCAGTGGATAATCTTAACTGATAATATAAAAGCCCCCTACTTCAGGGGGTTTTTTATTTTAATAGTGTTGATACAACGATTAGATAAAAGAGTTGTAATGAAGTATTTTTGAATTCTTGGATTGACTCTGTTTTCTATTACTGCCCCCCATTGTTTTTACTTTGGGGGTTTTTTATTATATTTGCATAGTTTGTTTTTTGTGTTTTAGTGAATTAATTACCCCCTGAGTATTCTTATTCGGGGGTTTTTGTTATATTTGTACAAACAAAATTTTTATGCCAGTGTCAAAACAAGTCAAACAAGAAATGCAATTACCTGTATTAAATGCACTTTCAGATGTGCAAGAGGTAGTTAAAGAAGAAAAACTTCCTATTAAAGAGATGAATGAAGAAGAGTTAAAGCTAAAAACTCTTATTGCTAGGACAGAGAGAAAGATTAAAGACCAGCAAAGAGAACCTGAAATGTATGTTTTTAAGCTGTTGATTCCTGAGAGTCAGAAGCCTAAAACGTATGAGTCGGTTGTAAATGAGATGCCTGTATTTGATAATGAAACAAGTTCAGTACGTACAGCTCGTCTTATTCGTGGTGCTAGCTCTATTTGGATGGATGAGCAAGAAGGATATACTCCTCAGTTCATTCAGCGTAACAAATTGGATATTATCTTTAACAATGGATTTTTAAGGGTTCCTAGAACCAATAAAACGCTGTTAAACTTCCTTTTCAATAGCGATGACTACGATAAGAAAGAGAACAGATTAAAGGGCAAGAAGCCTAAATATACGCTTGTTAATACAGCAGATATGGAGAGCAAAGAGCTTGAGAAAGAAGAGGCTCGTTTGCGTGCTATTAACTACGCTATGAATGCTTCTACAGAAGAGATGATGATTCATGCTGAGTTCTTAGGGATTACTATGACTAATCAATTTGGAGAGCAGAAGTCTGTATCTAAGGTACGTGTAGAGTATGCTGGTAAGGCAGGTGAGAAGCCTGATTACTTTATGAGTACAGCTGGTACTCCTGTATCTAAGGCTCAATACTTTGTAAAGAAAGGCTTAGAGGCTGGTATTCTTGATGTTACCACTAAGAAAGGTTATTTGGCATGGAAGGATTCAGATAAGGTAATTACAGAGATTCCTTTTGGTAAATCTGCTATTGAGTCTATTACAAACTTCATTATGTCTAAGACAGATGAAGCAGATTCATTTTACAGCAGGCTTAAAGAGGTTCTTTAAGTGTTGAAATAAAGTTTAGGTTTTAAGCATATAATCAGAAAACGGCTGCTGTTTTTACAGCGGCCTTTTTTATCTTTGGTGTATGGCTACATCTAATACTGTATATGAGGATGTTCAGTTCCTCTGTAATAAGTACCATCATGGGTATGTAGCCCCTGATGAGTTTGTTAATACGTTTAATACAGCCCAAAGAATATTTATGAATCGTTTGCTTGGACAGGTACAAGAGTATCAGCCAGGTAGACCAGTGGCAAGAACAGGTGGGCACATGACGCAGGTTGTAGAGGAGAAACTAGCACCATTCAGCAAGAGGGTTATTTTAAAGTCTGTGAATGAGTTGTCTAGTGTAAAGACTCAGTTCCCTGACTTTTTAAAACTGTTAAGTCTTAATACGGAGGATGGCAGAAGAGTAAGAAGAGTAAGGCATGAGCAAATTCATAGTGCTATAACATCTGCTATTGACCCTCCATCTGCAACTAACGCATACTATTATGAGTATGATTCTGGTTTCAGAATGATTACAGGAGATGATGATGTTGATAGGATGGTAATGACGTATGTCAGAAAGCCAGCAGATATTACATGGCCGTATGAATTTGTATCTGGAAATATACCTAGCTATAACCCAGCTGGTCCGCTTGGTCTTCCTTTGCAAGACCCTCAGTGGAGAGACCAAGAGATTAATGATATTATATTTATACAGCTTGGTCTTATAGGAATAAATCTTAAAGATGCGGACTTGGTTCGTGTTTCGCAAACAGCAAAAATGCAAGGTGAATGACAAGAGCACAATTAGTTGAACTTATACAAAGGGACATTCATAATGGTCTTCCAATGGATGATGCCCAAATTACGGATAACGAGATTTCGCTTTGGCTTGGTCAGGCGATAGCTAGCGTAATGGAGGAAAGATATAAGAAGGATGCTGAAATGGAAAGCATTACGTACATGAATGATATGTACTATGCTACATTTAAGAATCGTGTTATATCTAAGGATACGGATACAGGATATTATTATTTTTGTTTACCACAAGTTCCACTTGGATTGCCAAGAGGTATTGCTATTGCTGGAGTATATTTTAAGAGTGGTGAAGGCCAACTAACAGATACTGTTATTCAAATAGCCCCTCAAGAGATAGATGTAATGAGAGTTCTTCCTATGCCTAAGAATAAGATATTTGGATGGACAGAAGGTTCTTTATTCTATATGATGAGCTATAAGAACATTAAGGATTTAAAGGCTATTGTCAGGATGGTTACTTCGGAGGCTACGCCTGACTCAACAGACATTCCTGATAACATTGGGCTTCAAGCTACCGACTTAGTAATAAGAAGGTTAAGGGCAAGAGCAGGTTTCCAGGACATTAGTAACGATGGAGTAGATATTAAATAATGGATACAATGAAAACAGCTAGGTGGGTTCACCTAGACGAAGTAGTTAAGGAGTATATCTCCCAAGCCGAACTAAACATGGCTCATTACAGAAGGCTGTGGAACATTGCATTTAGGGGCTTGGAAGATATGCTGTTTAATATTTATCAGATGCCAAAGACAATGAAGTTGACAGTGCTTTCCAATAAGACTGTTAAGTTGCCATCTGACTATGTTGCTTATGTAAAGGTAGGTGTACTAAACAGCGAGGGTGAGATAGCTACTCTTAGCAAAAACCCTAATCTAACAAGTTATCAGATGCAGTATAATACAAGAACTGATAACAATACAGACGCTCCTGTAGACCCTACAAATATTAGGGACTTTGTGTATTTGAACTACGATAACAATGGTTCTTTATTTAACCTATATGGGTTGGGAGGGTTTCTGATGAGTGCAGGTCAGTTTGGGATTGATGAGGAGAAGGGTATAATCTTTTTAGATAACAACTTCCCCTATGAATATGTTATTTTGGAGTATGTGTCATCTCCAAGGGATGATGAGGAATATAAAGTTCCTATACTTATTAAGGAAGCATTGATTTCTTGGATTGCATGGAAAGACCACGAGTATAAGCCTATGGGTAGAAGATTCCAAGAGATGAGCAAGGAGCAGAGAAGGGTTAACTACGTTAGAGAAAAAAAGAAGGCTAAGTTTAGGATTAATCCTGTTCGCTTGTGGGAAGTTAACGATATTATTAGAGCTGGTGAAGTATTAGCTGTTAAAGGATAATTATGGTAGATATAAGAGGTTTTAATGCTGGATTGAATACGGATGAAGCTCCTGAGTTATTGAAGCCAGGAGAATATACATACGCCATGAATGTAAGTAATGGCAGCGAAGGCATTACTAACTTGCTAGGCAACAGATTGCTTCCAGGTATGCCGCCAAACCCTAATCCTGGAGGAGAATGGATATGCGGCGCTTTTTTTGACAAGGTTAGACAGAGGATTATTTATTTTACAAACCATGAAAGAACAATTCACAGGATAATATCATTTGATGTTCCAAGTGTGCAGTTTCCTGATGGCAATTATACCGTATTGTTTGAGGATTTATTTGGTGTATTTAACTATTGGGACTCATCTGCTCAATTTGACCCTAACTCATTAATAAAAGATATAAAGGTAGTTCATAGAGAGTATGAAGGAGATTTGTATTATTTTATAGACCCTAAAAAAAGGTTACTTAAATTTAATTATAACACTTTACTTCAAAGAAGAAGCGGGAATACCCAGCTATGTGCTTTTGGTTGGACAGATGGTAATTATACAGGAACTTCTTTTAGGAATGGGGACATTATACCTCAAGTAACAGATACTGCTGCATGGAATACATTAACCACTCCTGCTTGGTGCTATTACAATAACGACCAAGCCAATGATGCTATTTATGGCAAGCTTTATAATTGGTACGCAATTAATGACCCAAGAGGTTTTGCGCCATTAGGATATAGAGTGCCTACTAATACAGATTGGACAAACTTAATAACTTGCCTTGGTGGAGATTCTGTTGCCGGAGGTAAGATGAAATCTACATCTTTATTATGGCAAACACCTAATACTGGTGCAACAAATGAAAGTTTTTTTGCAGGCTTACCTGGTGGCGTTAGATTGTCTGGTGTATTTCTTTATCTTGGAATATATGGTTATTGGTGGACAGCAAATGAGCAAAACGCTAATAATGCTTTATTTAAATTGTTAAATACAAATAATGCTTCCACATCAGGAGGAGATATAAGTAAATCAGCTGGTTGTTCTGTTAGATTAATAAAAGAATAATAATATGTCATTGAATATAATAGGAGGTCCGATTAATCAAAGGATAGAATACTTCGAGGTCATTAAAGCCCCTCCAAGCATACTTCCTATTGTAGATTATATAAATGATACTGCCAATCCTATTAATAATCTTTATAAAAAGTTTTTTCAATTTAGATATAGATTTGTTTATGATGACAATGAAAAAAGCGTATGGAGTGCTATAAGCAAAATGCCTATTCCAGAAAACTCTATTGATGACGGAAGTAACACTCAAGGTGGTTTCCAAAATGCAATAACGATAACTGTAAATACTGGAGACATAAATGTTGTTAAAATTGAAATTGCAGGAAGAGTAAATATTGAAAGCGAATGGAGTGATTTCTTTTTGATTGATACATTGGATAAAAAAAGAGATAATATATTTGATAATTTATCATATAATTACATATTCAAAAATGACAGCGTATATGTTCCTGTAGATATACAAGAATCTAATCTTTTATTTGATTACGTTCCAGATGAGGCAAATGCTTTAGAATTAGCAAATGGTAATACGTTAGTTGTAGGTGGATTAAAGGATGGATATGATAGGGATACTAAATTAAATGTAGTTCTATCATCAGTAAATTTAAACTCTCCTGCAACTCCAAGTACATTAACAGCTGTTTTATCTGGGCCTAATGGGACAGGAACTTTTCCTGATTATCAAGAGTTTAATCGTTCTTTTTCATTTGACTCATTTGAATCATTAAACGCATTTGCAGGCACTATAATATTTACTGGAGTTCCTCAAGTTGGTGACGAGATTATTATTGATTTGCAAGGATATAGCACAAGACTAAAATTTAGCGATTTAACTGGAGCGCCAAATGGAAGTGAAGATATGTATTTTAACGACATGGTGATGAGGGTTGTGGTCCAAGATGGATGGGGGATACCAGAAATAGTAAGAGCTTTTCAAGAGCATCCTTTGAGATTTGGATATGGGTTTGGTAGAGATATTGATAGTGGTGCAGGTACTCGCTCTGCAAGACCAAGGCAACCATTTTTCCCAATACCAGCAGATGCGCCTTCAAATTTACCTCTATATCCTTTACCATTCCCGATTGACCAAAACATATTATACGTTGGAGCGTTCGTTCCCAGGACACCACCTACAACAGGTAATTTTGATTTTGACCCTAGAAGATGGAGAATAAATAGGCCAACAGTAACAGTAAGAAGAGGGTTTTCGTTTAATAATTCTGATTCATTCCCAATTTTAAAATGGAATGGAGTATATAGGTATGGGATAGCATATTATAATAGAAATGGTAAAACCAATGGGGTATACACGAATAATCAAATGGTTTTAAGGACTGGTTCTTATGATACATCTAATGATTGGACTCCAATAGGTTCTGTATCAATACTTCCAGAATCAGAGACCGCTGAAATGTACATAGGTCATGAACCTCCACCTTGGGCTGATTATTATCATATTGTCAGAACAAAAGATTTATCTTGTGATTTTTCATTAATGGTTATATCGCCTGATATTAATTTTAACAACCCATTAAACGGATATTGGTATATTGACATTCATTCAATAACTGAAACAAATAATGACATTTCAGAAAGTAAAAATGTTATAAACTATAGTTCTACGTCTTTTGTAAATGGAGACAGGGTAAGAATATTGCAAAAATTGAATACAGATGGGTCTGTAAATTGGACTACTGATAAGCATATAGACCTTCCAATTATAGCTGTTGAAACGCATAGTGAAAGACAATATATAAAAGTAAAATCAATAACCATACCTTCAGGATTTATAAATGTTCAAGAAAATAATAGGTTAGTTATAGAAATATATAGACCAGCTAAAGTTTTATCAGATGAAGATTTAATCTATTATGAAATAGGCGAGAGGTATGACATTTCAACAGATTCAAGTGGAAGAAGATACCATGAAGGTCAAAGAAATTTATTTGGAGCTCCATTATCTACATATACGGAAACTGTAGAATGCAAATTTGATTCTACTTTAAAAAATGTTACTATATTCCCAGCAACAACTTCTGCAATATCATGGGCTTCTACAATAAATCCTGGAGACACGTTATTAATATCTAGCACAGCATCAAATAATAACTCATTTATTGTAGCTAGTATTGGTATTGCCTCAGTTTCTATTAGCATATCATTTTCAAGCCCAGCGGTTGTCACCGAAAGCTCAGTAGGTGGAACAACATTTAATTTAATAGGTAATACAAATGTTAATTACGCATATATAAATCTTGATAAAGATGGTGATTATTATTATAGGGCAAGGGTAATGGTAAATAGCACAGATAATGCAACGCAAGGTGTTCTTTATGTTGCTGATAGAAACTTTTCAGACAATTACTTAAGTTCTGTTTGGAGTCAGGGAAGACCTCTTATAGTAGATGAAGACATTAAAGAGGAATATTATCCGGCAATGCTGCGCTTCTCTCAGTCATACATTTACGGAACTAACATAAATAACCTCAGTAGATTCTATCCTAATAACTTTGAAGAGGCAGATGCTAGCTTTGGAGATATACTCAGATTAAAGACAAGAGAAAACTTTATACGCCTATTCCAAAGGTACAAGGTTGGGATGATACCTATCTACCGTCAGATTATCATTGATAATGCAAATTCATCTCAGGTAGCACTTTCTGAGAGGCTGTTAAATAAGCCGAACTACTATTCTGGTGAATATGGTATTGACAAGTACGGCAGCAGTTTAGTCTCAACAGACTATGGCGATTACTTTATAGATACTAACAATAAGGCTATTGTAAGGGTAAGTTTGGATGGATTGACAAATATCAGTGATACTAATAATCTTGCTTCTTGGGCTAATAATAATATTAAGGAGGACTCTTTTGGGTTTGGATGCTTTAACTATGAGAACAGAAATGTTATCATGTATATAGCGCATATAGAGCCTGTGCCAAATGTTAACTTTTATAATATTATTAGCAACATTGTTGCATATTCAGAATCGGACAAGAATTTTGAGAGTTTTTACGGGTTTACCGATGCAAGCAATATGCTATTCGTTAATGGGTTTATATTTACTGGTTATCAAGGTAATCTATATATACACGACAATCAGGTTAGGAACAACTTTTTTGGTGTTCAGCAAAGTTCTGCTGTAAGCACTGTATTTAATGGCGCATTACAGGCTAAAAAGACTTATACTGCTATAGAGGAGTTATCTAATGGACTATGGACTGGAACGATAGCTACTGGTCCTTTAACTAATCAGTCAACAAGTCTTTCTAACGATGATTTCCAAAAGACAGTTGGGGCTTTTGTTATTAACAGCAAGGAGAACAAGTTTAATGCTACAATTAAGAGGGATGAGAATAGTGTTGGAGGTAAATACTTGGGTATACCGATGAAGGGATTATATGCACAGGTAGCATTAACTAATTCATTAACAACGGAGCAGAGATTAATTTCTGTATCTTTGAAATATATTCAATCACCTTTAACAAATAGTTGATATGGCACTTACAGCATTGGGAGCATTAGGTATATCGGCAGGGGCAAAAGCTCTTACTGGATTAGGCCAAATGTTGTTTTCTGGCAGGAAACAAGCAGAACCTAAATACGAAACACCGCAAGAGGTATTTAGAGCTACTCAGATGGCTCAGGAGATGGCTCAAACTGGTATGCCAGAGGCTTCTCGTATGCAGGCTTTACAAGGAGCACAGCAGTCTGCTTTGTTTGGGATGAGGTCAGCACAGGACAGACGTGGTGGTCTTGCTTCTATAGGCAATATTCAAGCAGGATTAGACAGGTCTAATTTAGCTGTTGCTGCTCAGGATGCTGCAATGAGACAGCAAAATCAGCGTTTTGCACAGCAGGCGTTAATGACGCAGGCTCAATATAAAGACAAAGCATTTGCCAATCAATTTCAGTCTTACATGAATAGAGAACAGCAGAGAAGGGCATTAATAGGTGCTGGTATTCAGAATTTAGCTGGTTCAGCGGATACGTTTGCTGCTGGATATTTACAAAACCAATATACAAACGCTTTATTGGGGAATAATACAGATAATATTCTTGGAAGAACAATAACGCCAATTAGAGATAGAATACCAATTACTGGTGCTTTAGCGAGAGCTACAAGAACTAGTAATATGACACCAACACAATTACCTTCTAATATGGTTAATACTGGTGGAAATTTTTTATGGGGTAATCCTTAATATAATATAATATGGCAGAAGTAAGAGCAATACCATCCGCAGTAGGAGCATTTGAAGCTCAGGTTTTAAATTTTGATAAAACATATAAAGCAATAGTTGATAATGCTTCAGCTATAAGAAAACGTCAGGCGCAAACTCAAAAAGACATTGAAAAGCAAATAGAGGTTTCTCTTGCTGACAAGCGTACTATTAGGCCTCAAGATTCAGATGTTGTAGAGGAGAAAAGATTAGATGTATATAACTACTACTACAACAACAGAGACAATATAAATGCTGGAGGAAAGGCATTGGGGGAACTTAAAATGAAGATGGGTGAGTTTACTTCTCTTGTAACTGAGTCTGCTTCATTAAAAAAGCAAGGAGACACTTTTAATCCAGTTATAGCACAAGGGTTAAAGTTTGAGAATCAATTTGATGATGGAGTTTTAGATGCTTATGACATGTGGAGTAAGCCTATCAATGACCCTACAAGAAAAGAGGCTACATTTGATAGAGATGGTCAGAAAGTTCCTATAAATCAGTTTGGTGTACCTGACTTAAAGTATTTTGCTAAATTTAACGAGCCTAAAGATTTAGATGCTGTAATAACAGCTAATGTTAAACCATATACTGTAACTTCTATGGAGTTAAGCAAAAACAAGAAGTTAGGTATAAATGTTGATGAAACTACTCAGATTAAAATTTATGATGATAATGCTATTGCAAATCAAGTATTATCTGTAGCTACTTCCCCAAAGTCAAGAGGGTTTTTATCTACTTTTGACAAACAGCTTCAAATGTATAATACTTTTCCTAAAGAGGAAAGAGAGCTTGAATTTAAGTCTGTTGTTGATGCTTATAAAGATTTGACAGGTTCTGATGTGTCTAGGCATTTTAGAAAAGAGGGAGGTCCTGGGATTGACAATGCACTTGAATTTGCTGTATTTAAGAATTTACAGAGCAAACTTCCTCAATTAGTTAAAGATACATACGATTACAGAACTCAAAATGCTTTGATAAATACTTGGAGATTTGGATTGTCGCAAAGCAAGTTTAATTACGAGAAAGAACAGAATGAGACATTGGATGAGGATATAATCAAGAGTATTAAGGCTGGTAAGTTTAAGGCAAGTGAATGGAATCCTTATTTTAAACCATTGACAAATATAGGGCATCCAAGTTTAGGTAGCGTAAGGTCTGGAGATATTAATTTTTCTGAGCCGGATGCCAGAGGTAATATAACTATTACGTATGAAACTAATACTCCTATTCCTGATGAAGAGGGGAATGTATTAATAAACTCAACACAAGTTAATGCAGATGCAAAGGTTTCAAAAACAGCTGGCGCAAAAGCTAAGGTTACTCCTCAAGGTGAATGGTACGCATCTAAAACAAAAACTATTGTAGTTAATAAAAATGACCCTGCTCTTTCTACAAAAATATCTACAACACTTGATGAGTTAAGGAACTCTATAAATATTGAAGAGGTAGGTAGCACATGGGATGCGCTTAGAAAAAAGAAGACTGAGTTACAGCAACAAACACCTGCTAAAAAAGGTAAACCTGAGCCTACAACTAAAGGTTCTGGTTCAAGGACATCAATAAGCGGAAGTAATAAAACATTAAATAGATAACTATGGCGATGCTAAAGAAAAGCAACATGAAGGCTGGTGGGGACAATGAGAACCCTACCAGCAGTGTTAATCCAGCTGTTATGCAGCAATGGAACGGATATGTTGATTGGTTAGAATCTAAGGGGATGAAAGGAAGCCCTGAGCTTGATAAAGGCGATACAGGGTTTAAGATGATGGAGTCATACAAAAAAGAGAACCCATCATTTAAACTTACTAAAGACGATGTAGGAGTTATACAGCAGAAGCTGCAAGAGTATCGTGATTTTTCTCTTGGTAACATTAAGCAGAATAAGCTTAAATTAAGTTACGGAGGTAAGGAAATATTTTATAAGGATTTAAACCCACAAGAGCAAAAGGATGTAGATGAGAACTATATGGGTAAGATTAAGAAGACTAGCATTGATAAATTCCCAGGTCAGTTCACTACAAGTACTAAGTTTTCTTCTGAGTTTATGTCTAGGGTAAACAGCCGTGAAGTAGAAGGAAGGGTAGGTTTTAATCCAATGACTCCTACTCAAAATGCTGCTGCTGCTACAAAAGTTGCTGAGGTTCAAGGTGCTGCAAGTGCTGCAAAGAATCCAAGATTTAGTCTTAGAAAATAAATAAAAATATATTTGGTAGAATAAACAATTCTGTTTAGATTTGCTGTATTAGAGAATCCGATTAGGTATGTCGCGGTACGTAATCGGGTTAATCTTTAAGGATTAAGACCCTTTTAAATTAGCCCGTGCAGTCCGCGACCTGTACGGGTTTTTTTATTGTGATTTTTTCGGGAATAATACAACGGTTGGGTCGCAATAATATCGCCATACAACGGGAGACTATCGAAGTGGCATGACGAGTGTTAAGGAAGAGCGTCAATGATAGTACGGAGCAGAAAATCCGTTAAAGCAACTTCCAGACTAAAGACCATCTGCGGTACTTTGGGACTATGATGGGGACTCGATGAACTCAGGACTACCTCAAATTAGGGAACAACGTGGCTTAGGCTACGTGTGTTCTCTAATCAAAGAATCTCTCCGAATCTTGGACAGTATATAAAGCAGGATAGTAAAAGAATATTTAGAATAAATATTCAAATATAAGAAGCTACTACTATAACCTTTTAAATGAATATAGTATATATAGATAAAAAAAAGAATACTGATATAAACCTAACAATGGATAGGATATATCAGATAGAGGAAATGAACAATAGGAGATGTAGTTTAGGTGAAAGGACAATAGCTGAGTTCTTGGATAAAAAGAATACAGATTATATTCAGGAGTATTACTTTGAAGACTTAACTAATCCATATACAGGTTTGTTGCTGTTCTTTGATTTCTATCTTCCAGGAGGTAATTTGGTAATAGAAGTTCAAGGAGAGTATCATTTTGAACCATTGGAAGGGGAAGTTAAATTAAAAAAAAGAAAGTATTTAGATGAGCTAAAAAGGCTATATTGTAAGAGGAATAAGATTAGATATATTGCCATAAAAAGCAATTTTGGTAAGGTTAACCTAAATGAGCTAGAATATGGGTTAAGGCGTGACAATATGTGTCTGCATATAGGGTATGGGAACAGCATAATAAAGCCTAAAAAGAAGGGAAGTACAAAGGGTAGTGTAAAGGCTAAGAGGTTACAGAAAAAGAAATATAGATTGCGTTGAAATAAAGCATATACAACATTTATAAATATTAGTATATTTGACTTATGATACAAGACATCAACGAACAATTCAATCTCCCAAAATTTACAGACAATAAAGAGCAGTTTGCAGGTCCGGCAGAAAAGTCGTTATACGACTTGGATAACGTAGGTAAAATCAATACTGGTCTTGATGAGCAGGATAACAGCTTTATGCTTGATAAGCAGGCAAAGAGTGTTTATGAGACTTTATCTCCTATTGCTAAGGAAGAGAAGATAACAGCCTTTATAGACGATAAAGGAAACTTGTACGAAGAAGACTCTCCTATTGTAAAGGAGACAGCACTCCAGCAGGAGTTCCCAGACCCTCCAACAGAGGAGGAGAAAGCTAAGAAGAAAGACGAATTAAAGAAGTTGATGGATGATGAGATAGCTGGTCTTGGAACTGAAGCAGACGACTTGATTAAACTTGGTGGATTATCAGAAAACAGAAGAGATAAGTATATACAAAAGAAGACAGAAGGAATACAGCAAAACTATAAGCAACAATACGAAGACTTTACAAAAGGCGTACTTAAAGATTATACAAAAAAGAACAAGACAGAAAAACAATTATTAGCTGCTGTAAATGATGTGTCTAAGTCTTTAGAAACAAAACTTAAAGATGCAGATAACGCAATATTAGGATTAGACCTTAGCAGAATATCTATACACAGCAAAGACAATACAAATCCTGAGTTTGAGGAAAAGTATCAGGAGATGCTCAATAAGGGTATATCTAGCTATGAGCAATTCTCAGATGCGTTCCAAAAGGGTAAGATACCTGATGGTTCTGTCTTTAGGGTATTTGATGACAGAGGGTATAGGTCAAGTGTAATGACTCCTTATGCGAAGCCGGTATATTACCAGGCATTTACAGCAGAGAATGGAGAGAAGCGTATAGATAAAATAGCTGAAGGAAGTATAGACCCAATAACAGGTCAGGTATCTGCTGTTGCTCCTATATCAAACCTGTCGGCAGTACAAGTGATAAAAGAATATTTAGATATTACCGATTACGAAACATTGAAACGTAATATATCTGAAAGGACTGATATTACAGAGCCGGAGAAGTCTGTTAAGTTAAAGAACCTGGAAGGCAGCCGTAATAAAGGGTTGGCTAAAGTAGGAGCAGCATACGATGCTACAGTGTCTCCTTATTCTAACTTAAGCAAGAATGTAAAACTTGCTATTATTGCTTCTACATATCCTAATCAATTCAAGGAGAAATATGCTGAGTTTAGTGCTGAAGAAAAGGCAGGTGAAACAGCGTCAGATAGAGTATTAAATGCTTTTGGAGGGATATTAGTATCACCAATTACAGCAGTTACAGCGGTAGCTGGTGTAGCGGAAAAAGGCGTAACAGAACTTTCAAGATTTATGCAAGGGAAGCCGGAAGGTGTTCTTCCTACTGGTACGCTTGCTCTTGAAATACAGAAGAATCCGGAACTTGCTAAAGCTATTGATGATGTAATAACAGAAGCTGGGGATAAGGCTGGGATGTATTTAAACAGCGTAGAAGGAGTTTCCAATCTTGTTGCTTCAGCTAAGGTCAAGTTAAACAATAAAGACCTTGAGTCTA
>Ga0315906_10006607_pt1 | contig 14317 bp, 13 predicted proteins | sample LakEriMetagenome_4_FD_203526 | JGI IMG/M metagenome (GOLD analysis project Ga0315906, IMG submission 203526) | Freshwater fungal communities from buoy surface, Lake Erie, Ohio, United States - Buoy 2 MA122 | ecosystem: Environmental > Aquatic > Freshwater > Lake > Lake biofilm | place: USA...
CCAACGGCTCCCTCCTCAATATCGCTGGCATCGCCAACGACCGCTTCAACGTCGCCGGACTCATGCCCCACCCCGATCGCGCCGCAGAACCCCTCCTTGGTTCCAACGACGGAAAATGGATCTTCCAGAGCATGATCGAGACGCTCAGGGAACGGTCCACCCAGCGCTGACAGGTCTTTCAGCGACTGTCCTTTCCACGCTCCGTGAGGCCTCGCATCGCCACCGCCAAGAAAGGCATGGCACTGCTACTTCAGGGGATGGTCGTGCTCCTTGCCGCATGCGCCCTCGCCTTCCTCCTCTGGGAGCCCCACGTCGAGGGCAGGAATGCCAAGGCAACGCTCTTTGAGATCTACTTCCACGATCCCTTCCTGGGGTACATCTACCTCGGTTCCACCCCATTCTTCCTGGCGCTCTATCGAACCTTCCGACTGCTCGGACACTTCCGAACCACCGAGACCTTCCCGTTCGGCGGTCTCCAGGCGCTGCGAACCATCCAGCGGTGTGGATTCGCGATGATCGGCTTCGTCGCGATTGGGGTGGGGATCATTCTGATGTTCGGAGACCGGGAAGATCGACCCGCGGGACTCTTCATGGCCTTCCTCGTAGGTTCCCTGTCGGGTGTCATCGCTGCCGCCCCGGGGTTTCTGGCCCGAGCCCTGCAACGCCGTTTCAGACAAGCCTGATAGCATCGGGATCGGCTGGCCGTGGAAAACCCCCGTGCGTTGGATCGGATCGAGGGTGAGACCGAAGGGATCGCTTGCCCCGTCCCACAGGGTTGTTCATTTTCGCACCCCAGAATGAAGTCGCCTCGCACCGCCCTGCTCCTCGGAGTGCTCCTCGCCCTCACCGGCTGCACCCCGGTCTATACCAATCTGACCCCTCGGACTGCGGTTCAGAAGGCGCCCGACGTCTATCATTTCGAGGTCCAGTGGGACACCTCCCAACGCGGCGCCAACACGGCCGATGTGAAAGCGTACGTCGTCATCGGGGAGAACTTCTATCCGATGGAGCGCGTCGGAGGCACGAAGGAGCGCTGGGAGGTGGATGTGCCGATCACGGGCGAAAAGACGATCGTCCCGTACCGGTACAAGTTCGACTACACCTTCCCGACGATCCTGAACCGTCTGCCCGAGAGCAGCTATTCGGCCCCGTACTTCCTCGATCTCCGGAAGGTCGTCTCCGGCAACCCGCCCGCGGGTCGCTAGGACGGCTCGCCGCTTTCACCAAAGCCCGAGTCCCTCCAAAGGGTCCAGGCCTTCTGCATCGACGGGAAGGCGAGGTCCTCCGGAACCACGGAGGACGGCTCGACCCACTCCAGGCTCTCCACCTCCTCGATCACCTGCGCCGTGGCACCGTCTGCCGCGCAGGCCGTGAAAAACAGGTCGAGGACCGGATAGGTGACCTCGCCGTAGTGGTAGGCGTTCGGTTGGGAACAGAGAAACCGGATCTGGCGGATCTCCAGTCCCACCTCCTCGCGGATCTCCCGAGCAGCGGCGATCTCCGCGGTTTCCCCGTGGTCGATGAAGCCCCCCGGCGGCGCGAGGCGACCTTTGCCCGGGTCCTTGGCGCGTCGAATCAGCAGGACACGGCCATCCGTCCTACGGACAAACACCGCGGCAGCAACGGCTGGATTGAAGAAGTACCGGAACTGGCAGGACGGGCAGGAGAAGGTATTGGATGTCGGAGGCTGGTGAGGCCCTGTGCCACAGCGCGGACAGAACCGGAAGAATTCAGAGGGCTTCATGTCGAACGTCGGCCCGACACCCTCCCGGGAATCCGCAGGAATGACAAACACGTCCACCCCACCCCCGACTATCGGAGTCGGCGATCCCTGAGACGGTCGGCGTGACCGTCCATCCACAGACGGTTGCGGACTCCGGGATGCGCCGCGCGTCCGCGCACCGACTCGGGAATCGCGGGGATCGTCGACGGAAAGTACGGATCCACCACCAGCTCCACCTCTGAGAGTCCGCCCCCAGGAACCACGAGTGGATTCCCCGACGTCAACCAGCCCGCCAAGGCCTCGTCCACGATCCTGCCCCAGAAGTTGTCGGCCGGAACCGGATCGTCGACGCGGTCGAATCGCCACATCCAATAGGTGACTTCCGGACACCGATTGGTGTCGGTCCCACCCCACTGCCGGACCTGGTCGAGTCGTGCGATCGGCCCCGAGATCACTCCGGGACACTGCCAGACCGGCTTCGACGGGAGCAGCGATCCGAGCACCACCGCAGACCACCCGGCCCTGGGATCACTCTTCGGCCAGGTCGACCATGGCTGGTAGCCACCGACCAGATCCCTCTTGAGATCCCGGCGGTCCGGGAACCGGTCCCCGTGATCGCCCAGATAGAGATGCCATGCGACACCGATCTGGCGGAGGTTCGACAGGCAGGCGGAGGATCGTCCCATCGCCTGCGCCCGTCCGAGGGCGGGCATCATCAAGGACGCCAGGACTGCGATGGTGGCGATGACGACCAGCAACTCCATCAGGGTGAACGCCGCGCCCCGAGGCCGATGCGGAATGGATGAGTCCAGTCGGACCATGAATCATCGGGGCAACGCGAAGGCCACATAGGCATCGCCACTCCGGGTGCCGATCTTGCCGCCCCCACAGGCGATGACGATGAACTGCCGTCCACCCACCGAATAGGTCGAAGGGGTCGCATACCCCGCTGCAGGCAGCCGAGCCTTCCAGAGTTCCCTCCCCGTCGTCCGGTCGAACGCCCGGAGATGTTCATCCCGACTCGCCGCGATGAAGACGAGGCCGCCCGCGGTAACGACTGGGCCCCCATAGTTCTCAGTGCCCGTAGGTGGGACACCCCGAGCCGCCAACTCCGGCCATTCACCCAACGGAACCCTCCACCGGTACTCGCCCGTGTTGAGGTCGATCGCATTCAGGGTCCCCCACGGTGGTTTGATCGCCGGATACCCATTGGTGTCGAGCCACCGGTGATACCCGGTCGACGTATAGGGGATCTCCGCGAATGCGCCGCCCGGAGTCGCGTCGGTCCCGGCCCGAGACCCCGTCGACGCGACCTCGAGAAGGGCGTCCACCAGCACGGAACGCTGGGACTCGGTGAGGAAGTCGAACGACGGCATGACGCCCTTTCCGGTCTGGAGCAGGGCCAGCACCTCGGCTCGGGACCGACGGTCCTTCAATCCGAGGAGTGACGGAACGTTCTGGGTGGTGTTGCCCCTGCGATCGACCCCATGGCACGCCGCGCAGAACTGGTTGAAGAGCGTTGACCCATCGGCAGGCCCCTCGGTTCCGGACCGGGCCGCGTCGACGAGCGTCAGGACCCACGGCATCTCGTTGGCGTTGACGTAGAGGATCCCATCGGGATCCACCGCGGCCCCACCCCACTCGGCGCCCCCATCGAATCCAGGCAGCACGATGGTTCCCTGACGGCTGGGTGGGCCGAACGGGACATGGGGCTTGAGCTTCACGAACCGCTCCAGGACTGCGCGGTGGGATTCCGGGGAGATGTCCGTGATCTCTCCGTGGGTGAACACCTGACGCGCGAACGGGGCCGGCTTCTCCGGGAGCGGCTGGGTGGGCCAGGCCGACTCGCCCGGCATGTCGGAGGCGGGAACCGGCACCTCTTTCATCGGGAAGAGCGGAGCACCCGTCTCCCGATCGAAGACGAAGACATGGCCGGACTTGGTCACCTGGGCCACCGCGGGGATCCGCTTCCCGCCCCGCCTCACGGTCAGAAGATTCGGAGGCGCCGGCAGATCGCGATCCCACAGGTCATGATGGACCAACTGCTGGTGCCAGACCCGCTGACCCGTCGCGACGTCGATCGCGATCAGGCTGTTGGCGAAGAGGTTCTGCCCGATGCGATTCCCGCCCCAGAAGTCGAACGCCGCCGATCCGGTCGGGCAGAACACCCAACCCCGCTCCGCATCGAGGGCAAAGCCGGTCCAGACATTCGCGCCGCCCACCTGACGATAGGCCTCCGGTGGCCAGGTCTCATATCCGGACTCGCCCGGACCCGGGATCGTGTTGAAGCGCCAGAGGAGGCGGCCCGTTCGGATGTCGTAGGCGCGGATGTGACCCGGAGCCGCCGGAGCCGGTCCCTCGCCCAGACGCATCCCGACGATCAGCCGATCCCCATGGACAACGCCCGGTGTGGTGGACTGCAACGACAACCGACCCACGTCCCGACCCAACCCGTCCTTGAGGTCGATGGAGCCGTCCTTGCCGAACGCGGGGATGCGCTTCCCGGTTCGAGCATCCAAGGCGTGGAGGAAGTGGTCGTTGCCGTACAGGATCCGGGCCTCGCCTCCGCCCGCCCAATGCACGAGTCCCCGGTTGACCCCGGTCTTGGTCAGACCAGGAACCGACGCCGGATCAAAGCGCCATCGTTCGACACCCGTGGCCGCATCCAGGGCGACGACCTGAAGGTCGGCAGTCGTGCCATACAGCACGCCGTCGATGACCAACGGATTGCATTGGATCTGAGAGCGGTCGTTCGGATCGGCGCCACCGCCGTGGTAGGTCCACGCGACTTGAAGCCGGCCGACGTTGCGGGGTGTGATCTGACGCAGGGTCGAATAGTGGCTGCTCGAAGCGTCGCCGAGATAGACCGGCCAGTCGGAGTCCACCGCCCACGCGAGGAGCGGGGCGCCCAACCATGCGAGGATCCGTTGCCAGTGATTCGCCATGAGCCACCTCCGGAGGTTCAGGGAAGAAACGGACGCAGGACATTCCCCGCGACCCGGAGTGCGTTCTGACGCCCTTCGAGATGCTTGCCGAAGGTGTCGTCCTCCACCTCGATGCACACCGGACCGCGATACCGGGTCTCCATGAGCGCACCCAGGAACTTCGACCAGTCCATCTCGCCGTACCCAGGGATCCGGGGCTGATGCCACTCGAGCGGATGCGCGAAAACCCCAACTTCATGGATCCGATCGCGGCGGATCTTCACGTCCTTCGCGTGGACGTGGAAGAACTTGTCCTGGAACTCCTTCAGCGGGCTGGCGGGGTCCATGTGCTGCAGGACGAAATGGGAGGGGTCGTAGTTGAGACCGAAGTGCTTCGACGGGATGTCGTGGAAGGCACGCCGCCAGATGACAGGGGTCGTGAGCAGATTTTTTCCACCCGGCCATTCATCGGCCGTGAAGGACATCGGGCAGTTCTCGATGCCCACCCGGACTCCGTGATCCTCGGCGAATGCGATCAGGGGGCGCCAGGTCTTCAGGAAGCGGGGCCAATTGTCGTCGACACTGCGCGTCCAGTCGCGTCCGACGAACGTGTTCACGGTATCGAGTCCGAGCCGGCGCGCGGCCCGGATCACCTTGCGAAGGTGGGCCACGGCGGCCTTGGACACCTCGGGACGCGGATCGAGGGGATTCGGGTAGTAGCCCAGTGCGGTGAGGGTGACCCCATGTTTCTGGCAGGACCCATGAATGTCATCGATCCGGGCCTGGGAAAGGGTGTCGACATCGATGTGGGTCACCCCGGCGAATCGCCGGTCGGCCTTGCCGACGGGCCAGCACATGACCTCGACGCAGCGGAACTGTTCCTGGGCGGCGAAGGCGAGGACCTGGTCGAGAGTCCATTCAGGAAGGATGGCGGAGACGAATCCGAGTTTCATGGGATGTGACCCCATGAGGTATCAGCGGGGGACGGTCCTCTCCAAGCACCTTCCTCGTCACACAGGGGCAATCACAGTCCCTGACGGCACGGTTCAGGACCAAACCCCTCTCGAGTCCCGCTCCCGTTTCCCAGGACTCAGCCCGGGGTGTGGTGAACCCGCTCGACCGCCTGGATCCGCCCCGCCTCGCTGCGGAGCCGGAAGAGCGACCCTGCCTCCTCCCGCTTGATCGCCTTGTAGAGGGACTCGTCCAGACGACGGGGCAGCTCCAACTCCTCAACCCCGCCCTCCGCACAGCAGAAGAGCCGGGTGAACCCCTTGTAGATCCGCGGCGTGCCCAAGACCCGGGTCCGTTCTCCGGGATCGCCCGGACCCGGTATCGGCTGATCCGCCCGCTGAAGCACCAGGTAGCTGTAGGGGACACTGCGCAGATCAATCCCAATGTGCGCGGCAAACGCCGCCCAGTCGGGATCCGCCAGCACACCCACCGGCGGATTCGCGAAGAAATGACACCAGTGACGGTCCTGTCCGGCCTCGAGGAGTCCGCAACGGGATGCGTGGACGCAGGGCGCGACCGGTCGGAATGCCTCCCGCAATTCCTCCCGCATCGCGATCAAGCCTCGGCTGTCGGCATGGGTGCCGGGTTCCACCCAGATCACTGCCGCGGCCCCAGCCAGGGCCGACGACAACTGACGGCGCGCAGCCGGCACCATCTCCCCCAACACATGGCTGAGAAGCACCGTCGCCCCCGCCATGATTCCCGCCACATCCGAGGAACCCGCCTCCACAATCCGGACCCCCGGGGATACCCCGCGGAGTCGTGAGGCAGCGAAGCCGGTGGCCAGAGAGGATTTATCGATGAGACGTATCTCGGGGAACAGGTCGGCCGACCAACGTGAAAGGATGCGTCGTGAAGCCACGCCACTGCCGCAGCCGAAATCGACGAGTGGGCCCGCCGGCGGCGCCCAGCCCAGGAGCCCCAACTCCTCCAGAACCGCGTCCCACTTCCAGCCGATCCGCTCGCCCAGCGTCGCGTCGTAGGCCTCGAGATCCTCGCGACAGGTCCAGTAGGAGCCCCGGACCGGTTGACCCGATAGGAAGATCTCGCGGAGACGCTCCAATGCGGGCCAGTGGGTGGCTGCGATTGCCGGGGATCGATCCATCCCATCCGTGGGTTGTGACTCGGGATGCATTGCAGAAGGTGGAATCAGTCGACGAGTGAAACCCCGAGGCGATCCGCAAGCCGCTGCTGACGGATCCCGTAGAGTCGAGCGAGGGCACGGACACCCAGGAGTTTCCCGGAGTCCGGATCCCGGCGTCGGATGCAGGCAATCATCAGGTTCTTGGCCGTGTGTTCCGGGGAGATGAACTCGAAAACCCGGGTCTCGTAGCCGGCCTGGTCCATCAACGCGGCCCGGAGCGCATCGGTGAGGAACTCGGCCTGCCGCTCGAGGAAGATCCCGTGGGACAGCGCCCCACGAAGCGCGTCGGGCGGGACAAGTCGGGGACGCAGCTCACGATGACAGCATGGCGCCACCATCACCAGACGGGCTCCGGTGCGGACGCCCAACGCGAGGGCCTCATCCGTCGCCGTGTCGCAGGCATGCAGGGCCATCAGGATATCGACCGCACCGGGCTCCAAGGCCTCGATCGAACCGGCTTCAAATGTCAGCCCCCTGACACCCGCCTGGGCGACCGTGTCGTTGACCACCCGGACCAGGTCCTCACGCCGCTCGACGCCCCGCGACTGCACGGGACGACGGGCATGGGTCTGGAGCGCCTCGTGGGCCGCGAAGGTCAGGTATCCCTTGCCACATCCGACATCCACAAACCGAAGGGGCTCCGGTGCGGACTCCGATGCCTCGGTCACCAGACCCGCAGCCTCCAGCAGGGGCTCGAGCAGCTCCACGAACCGGTGGATCTGGCGGAACTTCGCCTCCATCCCCTTGCAGACTGCCCCCTCGGGCGTCGTGACCCCCAACAGTCGGAGCCAGGGCTTTGACGCCTCGATCCGACGTGCCTTGGAACGGTCGTGTCCCAGGTCCGGCGCCGGCGTGGAGCACTCCTCGATGCGCAGGCGGGCTGGACCTCCTGGACGGCATTGAAGGTGCAGCGATCGGGTGGTGGTGGTCAGGAGAGCACTCCGAAAGGGATTTCCCAGGGACTGGATCACCGATTCGATCCCAGGGGCCGGGAGAAGGTTTTGGGTCGTGGCCTGGGTGGCGGTCTCGGAGACCACCTGGAGCCGATGTTCCCCCCGGACCTCCACGGGTCGGATCCGGAGTCGTCGGACGCTGGATTCAGGACCGGGGTCGGAAAGCACCGCACGGACCAGCGATCGGGCATCGATCGCCTCACGCAGCGCATCGATCCAGGTCTGGGATTGGTCCGCAGGCACCCCGCGACGTTCCGGGCCCGGAGTGTTTTCAGCAAGCCTGGGGCGACACACCCTGGAATCCACCCCGCTGGGATCCAGCATTTCAAATCGTTTTGAGCGGATGCGGGCAGTCCCGTCGGGTTTCCCGGGCACCGAGTGCGCCCTTTTGGAAACCAGTACGGCTCCCAACCCTCGCCTCCCTGCAGCCTTGTCAACCCGGGGTCCCGGGCCACTCTGGACCATCCTATGACGCTCCGCTCCCGCTGGATCCTGCCCCTTCTCTCCACCGGTCTCACCCTCGCCTGCCTCCAGGCCGATGAGGGCATGTGGCTGTATTCCAACCCACCCCGAAAGCAGCTCGAGGAACGCCACGGGTTCAAGGTCACCGACGCCTGGCTCGAGCACCTGATGCAGTCCTCGGTCCGGTTCAATTCCGGCGGCTCCGGCAGCTTCGTGAGCGAAGACGGCCTGGTCCTGTCCAACCACCACGTCGGCGCCGACGCCATCCAGAAGCTCAGCACCCCTGAGAAGGACTACATGCGCGACGGGTTCCATGCCCGGCGGCTCCAGGATGAGATCCGATGCGTCGACCTCGAGCTCAACGTCCTGCAGTCGATCGAGGACGTCACCGCCCGGGTGACCGCGGCGGTGCCGAAGGAGGCGTCAGCCGAGGCGGCCGCACTGGCCCGACGGAAAGTCATCGCCGAGATCGAGAAGGAATCCCAGGACCGCACCGGACTGCGATCCAACGTCATCACGTTGTTCCAGGGCGGCGCCTACCACCTCTACCGGTTCAAGCGGTACACGGATGTCCGACTCGTCTTCGCCCCCGAGAAGCAGGCGGCGTTCTTTGGTGGTGACCCGGACAACTTCGAGTTTCCTCGCTACGACCTCGATTTCTGCCTGATGCGCGTCTACGAGGACGGCAAGCCCGCCAAGGTGCCGCATCATCTGAAGTGGTCCCGGAACGGCACCCAGGAGGGGGACCTCACCTTCGTGTCAGGACATCCCGGGAGGACGAGCCGACTGCTCACCCAGGTCGAGCTGGAGTACCTGCGGGATGTCCAATTCCCGGCCACCCTCGACCGGTTGAAGCGGCTCGAAGTGCTGCTGCAGTCGTGGAGCGCCCGGAGCCCCGAGAATGCACGCCGTGCGGCCGACGAGCTCTTTGGGTTCCAGAATTCGCGGAAGGCCCGTGACGGTGGGATGGCGGGTCTCCTGGATCCCGTGCTCATGGGCAGGAAGGCCGAGGCGGAGCGGAAGTTCCGGCAGCGGCTCCGGGAGAACGGGTCATTCCCGGAGGCCGAGGCGGCCTACGACAAGATCGCGGACGCCCAGCGCGAGATCGGCCGCATCGCACCCCGATACCGACTGCTCGAGGGCGGCCAGGCGTTCAACTCCGACACCTTCGACATCGCCAAGACCCTCCTGCGCGCCGGCGATGAGCGGTCCAAGCCCAACGGGGAACGACTGCCCGAGTTCTCGGAGTCCCGGAAACCCTCCCTCGAGATGGACCTCTTCTCCGACAAGCCCATCCATGAGGATCTCGAGATCCTGAAGCTGACGGAATCGCTCACCTATCTCGCCAACGAACTGGGAGCCCAGGACCCCACCGTCCAGACGATCCTGGGCGGAAAATCGCCCCGGGTCTGCGCGGCCGAGCTGATCCAGAGCTCCAAGCTCCGCGACGTGGCGACACGGAAGAAGCTGTATGAAGGCGGTGCGGATGCGGTCCGTGCCGTGAAGGATCCCCTGGTGGAACTGGCCCGGCAGATCGACCAGGAGGCCCGGGACCTGCGCAAGAAGATCGAGGCCCAGGGCGAACTCAAACAGCAGGCCCAGTCGGCCATCGCCAAGGCCCGCTTTGCCCTCGACGGCGCCAACTCCTATCCCGACGCCACCTTCACCCTGCGGCTTGCCTACGGGACCGTGCAGGGCTACTCGGAATCTGGGAAATCCGTCCCACCGTTCACGACGTTCGCCGGACTCTACGAGCGCAACGCGCTGATGAAGAACCAGCCTCCCTTCGACCTGCCCCAGCGCTGGTTCAAGAAGAAGTCCGCCCTCGACCTCAAGACCCCGTACAACTTCGTGAACACCGCCGACATCATCGGTGGCAACTCGGGGAGCCCGGTTGTGAACCGGGACGGCGAGCTCGTTGGACTGATCTTCGACGGCAACATCCAGTCGCTGGTACTGGACTTCGCCTACGACGACGTCATGGCCCGCGCCCTGAGTGTCGACAGCCGCGCCATCCTCGAGGCCCTCGGGAAGGTGTATGGGGCCCGGGAGATCGTGCGGGAACTGCAATCCGGGAAGCGTTAGAACCGCGGCCGGTATCGAGCCGAGGGACACCGGTCACCCCGTCATCCCTCCAGCACGTAGGCGGCAGCGATCAGCGCCCGGTGTACCCCTGCCAGACCCATGCGAGGGCATCGGCCAGGGTCTGCTCGTAGATCTTGGACTCGCAGTGCCCCGAAGCACGGCTGAACACATAGCGGTAGGGATAGCCCTTCGCCTTCAACGCAGCCGCGGTTCGTTCGCCGGCCATGACCCAGTTGCGGTGGCTCTCCTCGGGATTCTTCGCGCCATTGTCGTTCTCTGACACGTGCGTGAAGATCCGGAGCGGCTTCTTGTCGGTGGTCTCAATCAGACGCTTGGACGAGTGGTACTCCCAGGCGCCGAACGGAAACAGGGCCTCCTCGGGGGCATCGTCATCCTGCTGGTCGACGAAGGTCCCCGAGTAGGCGATGACCCTCCGGAACAGGTCCGGACGGAACCACGCCATGGTCAACGCCGCCGCACCACCCGAGCTGCACCCCATCACCGCACGGCCCTCGGGATCCCGGGTCAGCGCGAACTTCGGATAGGCGGCACGGATCTCGGGATTCTGAGCCACCACGGGAAGCACTTCGCCATCGATGAACCGGGCCAACCGGTCCGACATCGTGTCGTACTCCAGGCCGCGCTGGCTGTTCTTGCTGTCGCTTCCCCCGTTCTCCACCGCCACTACGACGAAGGCCGGCAGGCGACGGGCTGGATCCGAGGCGGTCGTCAGGTTGTCGAGCGCATTGCGGATCAGGGACAGGGGACCCGGACCGTCGTGGACGACCAGTACCGGGGCTGCGGTGCCATCCTGATACGCAGCCGGTATGTAGACGAAGATCCGTCGCTCCTTCCGCACGGGCTTCTTCGCAGGCTCCAGCGTCGGATCATCCCCCCGGAAGATCCGACTCTGGGCGAGCGGCATGGTGAACTCGAACTGGCGCCCCTTGGGTCTTCCATGGTCGGTCAGCGCAGGATCGATCCGGTATTCCGGACCCACCACGTGATGCCCATCGATGGGCGCGGTCGACGACTCCGCCGCCGAAACGGTCGCAAGCAGCCCAGCAACAGCCATGACACGACACCCGGCGGTCAAAAGGCTCCCCATCCGTCCCACGCCACATGCATTCCAGATCATGGGACCGATGTCGCCGTCCCGGGATCTCGGAAACAAGCCTCAACTGCAGCGACGCCCAGGCCGAGCACCCGTCACAGGGCGGCTTCCAGTCGATTCCGGACGGCCTTCCACCGTTCCGAGCAGCGCAGGCGTGCCGGCTCCAAATCCATCGAGATGACGGCCTCACCTTGGCTGGGCCGATGACAGGACCGGAGAAGCGCTTCCATGGCCTCCTTCTCGACATCCTCAGGGATGGCATTCCAAAGAGAATGATTCCCCCACTCGGTTCGGGTGATCCAATCGACCGGGGGCAGCGTGGCGAGCGGTTGGTCATCGATCGACCGGTTGACCATCCGGGCGAACAGGCGGAAATACCGACGCCACAACCATGGGACGGGCGCCATGGTGTTGGCACCCCCCGCCTCGGCCGCAGCAGCGAACCGACGCCAATCGTCCTCCAGGGCGCGGGTCTTCAGATGCTGCAGCGCCTTCCATGAATTCGAGCGATGCAACCGGTATCCCCACAGCATGTCGGGGACGAACAGCGGCTCCACATGGGGCAGGCACCGCATGAGGAAATCCCTATCCTCGGCCAACATCGCCTCCGCATGGAATCCCCCTGTCCGGTCGAAGAGATCCCTGGAGAACACGAAATTGCTGGAGGAGATCGGCAGGTGGCACGCCAGCAATGCGAATCCCGCCGAGGGGAACGCCGCACACGCGGCATGCATGCGGGCCTGGTCCCGGGAGAACGACTCCGCCTCCGCGGCATCCTCCAGGTTGAAGACCCTACCGCCGCTGAAGGCGAAGAAGGCACCGCCAGACCTGCGGGACGACAGGATTCTGGAAAGTCGATCGGGTGCGTACCAGTCGTCCGAGTTCAGGATCGCCACCAGTTCTGTCTCCACCCGCTCGATCATCCCATTCAACGTTCGGCTGACCCCACGGTTGGACTGCCGATCGAACCGGCATTCCATGCTCGAGACGTGTTCCAAAGCCCCCCGGATGACCTCCGCAGAGGCGTCGGTCGACCCGTCATCCACCACGTGCAACCGGACCCCGGGATGATCCTGGGCCGCCACCGAGGCGATCGCCTCCGCCACGTAGTCTGCATGGTTGTAGCAGGGGATCAGGACCGTGATCGGATCCGGGCGACCCGCCTCCCCCTTCGCAACACCCCCGAGCACCACTCCGCCCTGCTCCCGTGTGTCGCCCATTCCCATGAGGTCAGGGAACCAGTCGACTCCTCCAGCGACAAGTCCCTCTGCACGGTGCGCAGGCCAGGCTACGGATTCCCAGTCTCCTCGTTTTCCGGGAATGCGGTCTCAGACGCAGGGTGATTCCCCGTTTTGAACGTTGCTGAACTACACCGCACCTTGGCAACGTTCCTGCGGATGGGTGGTGAGTTCGCAAACATCATCACTATGAAAAACAACAACCCCTCGCAGGGGGATCGCCCGTTGGTCGGAAATCCGGCCCGCCGTCGATTCATCTCGCGCCTGTCGAAGACCGCCACAGCGGCCGTGCCGCTCGCCATGGTCGCCTCCATGGGCCTACCCAAGGCCCAGGCGTACTGAAAACGGGGGTCCGCCCGTCTCGGGGTCGAATCGACACCGAACTGACGGGCGGGCCACCCCTCGTTCCCCTGGAATCCGCCGCACCCTCCCCACAGGTCCAACGTCATGACACGGGGACCCGCCTCCCGTGTGGGCTTGGAATGCTCCCGCTTTGATAGCCCCTGCCCGCCTCGATGAGCAGCACTCGGAGTGCGCGCCGGAGAGGTCGCCCGTCTTTTCTTCGTCCCTCGTCGCGACCCTCTCGTCGATCCTGGCACAACCCGAGAGCCGATCCGGCCGCTTGGAAGCGGTCGCCGATTGGCACCACCTGCTCTTCCTTGCCCACCGCTGGTGCGTCTCCCCAGTCCTGTGGATCCGGGTCCGCAACACTCCCGCGGCATCCCGAATCCCGAAGCCTGTCCTCGAGAGGCTTCAGCACGATTACCATCAGAACTTCCGACGGAACCACGCCCTGAGGGAACAGCTGCTCGCGTTGGCGAGGAGACTCCGTTCCCAGGGGTTGTCACCCATCGTCCTGAAGGGGGGCATTCACCTGCTGGCACCTCCTTCCGGAAATCCCGGACTTCGGGTCATGGGAGACGTGGACCTGCTTCTGCCCCCTGAAGAGGCCCTGGCCTGCGAGGGGCATCTCAAGGCCTGGGGCTGGGAGGTGACACCCCATGGAGAGACCCGCGACGAGGACCACCACCTCTCCCGACGACAGCTGCCCGGGCAGGAATTGCTGATCGAGATCCACACGCGCCCCTTCTTCGATGCGTCCGAGCGCCTCACCGCGGATTTCGTCCGCGACTGCTGTTCTTTGGCACCCGCGTGCGAAGGACTCCGGATCCCCAGCATCCCACACCGGATTCTGCACAACGCGCTCCACGCCTTCTCGGACTTCGTCATGGCGCATCGAGCCATCCAGTTCATGACGTTCCCAGACAAGGTCGTCCCTTTCGTGGACCTTCGGCAGCTCCTCGACTACACAGATCTCATCCGCATCGGCGGCGACGGGATCGATTGGGGACGGGTGGTTGTCGATGCCGACTCGGTGGGTGGACTTCGAAGGCTTCAGCAGTGGGGCTTCCTGGCGAATCATCTCATGGACACCCGGATCCCACCCCTGGCGGCCCGTCCGTGCCGGATCCCCAGCGAGCTCTGCACACCCAAGGCACTGCCACGTCATCTGATCCGCCTGGGTCTCGAGGCGGTAGGGCTCTGGGAAGCGATCGATCGTTGGCGCCGGAAATGATCCGATGGGCTTCTGTGTTCCGAGGGCTGGACGCGGTTCCCGTCAGTGGAGATCCATCAACCATCGGAACGCGGCGTAGACCTCACC
>Ga0315906_10006610_pt1 | contig 14311 bp, 15 predicted proteins | sample LakEriMetagenome_4_FD_203526 | JGI IMG/M metagenome (GOLD analysis project Ga0315906, IMG submission 203526) | Freshwater fungal communities from buoy surface, Lake Erie, Ohio, United States - Buoy 2 MA122 | ecosystem: Environmental > Aquatic > Freshwater > Lake > Lake biofilm | place: USA...
AGTCCCTGGGATCCAGGGTCCTGGCCGGATCCGATTTCGGGTCCGGGAACCGGGAATCAGCTACCGGTGGTGATCCGTCGCAGGAGGGGTTCCAGGACGGGCCAGGCGTTGCTGGCGATCATCCGGTGGCCCTGGGGGGTCGGATGGATCTGGTCGGGAAGGTTGAGGTCCGGGACGCCTCCGACGCCTTCCAGCAGGAAGGGGACGAGCGTGGCCTTCTCATCGCGGGCGACCTCCGGGAACAGGGCCCGGAAGCGGTCGGCATAGTCCTGTCCGACATTCGGGGGCATCTGCATCCCGGCGACCACGATCTCGGCCTTCGGATGGCGCGAGCGGGTCTTCTGGATGATCGCGGTGAGGTTGCTTCGGGTGGATTCGATGGGCAGCCCTCGCAGGCCGTCGTTGCCGCCCAGTTCCAGGAAGAGGACATCCACGGGGGACCTCAGCATCCAGTCCAGCCTTCGGAGTCCTCCCGCAGTGGTGTCGCCGCTCACCCCGCCGTTGATGACACGGACAGTGATCCCCGACGCCTCTGCGCGCCGTTGTAGAACCGAGGGAAAAGCCTCCGAGGGATCGACACCGAAGCCTGCAGCGAGGGAATCACCGAGCACCAGCACCGTGGGGGACTTCAGGGGACGCCGGGGCTCTTCGGACTTTGCAGTCTGCGTCAAGATCAAAAAGACCAGGGCAAACCACAGGAGTACCAAGGCAGACGGATAGAGTCGCTTTACCTCGGGGATCAACAGTGCAAAGGAAGCGAAACTTTTTCATGATGTCAATGTAACGGGGCGCGGACCGTGAAGTTTTTTTGGGGATCGCCGGGTTTTCGGGGTGGGACCGCGGTCTCTGGAGGCTGGAATGCCCGGGTTGCGGTTCAGCGCGGGGGAGGTGTTCCCAGCGGAGTCCACCCGGAACGGAGGCCGATCTCGAGGGCCAGGGGCACCAGCTGGAGCACGGAGGTGACATCCTCGAGGGTGCGGTTCGTCACGGCGAGGTCGAACGACCGGTTCCGCGCCGGATCCCGGGCATCCCGGAAGGTGACGCGGCCGAGCGACAGCGTCAGGCGGTCGATTCCGGCGAACTGCCAGCCGTCGCCCATCAGATTGGTCCCGGACCGTCCCGGCATCCCGGCCTGTCCAAGCGCCATCAGGTTGGTCCGGCCCTTGTCGTCGACGTCCAGATGCAGCCCGGAGAGATGGAACCGGAACTCGGCGAGGCGTACGGAGTTTGATCGCGAGGCGGTGGTGTCGTAGCGGACGTAGACCTCCGGGATCTCGACCATCGGCCCCGGGCTGAACCCCGGTGGATTGCTCAGGACGAGGTTCCGGAGGCGCCAGGAGGCGTCGGAGAGCCCGAGTTCGGTCTGGTCGAGTCGAACCCCGATCCCAAGCGTCGTGGAAAGGGCCCTGCGGAGGGTCCAGGTGACGAGGTCATCGCGGGTCCACCACAGGAGCAGCACCGCCCCGGCGAGGGTCGCCGCGAGGAGGGCGGCCAGACGGAGGACGAGACGGCGGGTTCCCGGACGGATCACGGATGGATGTCCTCGGGGCGCACCTCCAGGCATTCGTCCTGATCCTCCCAGACCAGGGCCGGATAGGATTCGAGGAGGTGGCCGACGTGTTGGGTGGCCAGTTCCGCGAGGAGATCCTCGGCCTTCTGGGCTGCCTCCTCGAAGGCGGCATCGTAGTCCGGGGCGGCCTTCCGTTGGGTATCGTCCCAGTGCGCGACCTCGTGGACGGGAGCGTATTTCCCGGACCAGTCGGCGAGTGTCCTCTGGGACTCCGGAGGGAGCTGGTCGGGCGGGACCGCGGTCTCGTTGCAGTGGAGGCAGACGAGGCCGGAGGTCCCGACGTCACGGGTCAGCAGGGGCAGGAGGGGAGCCCGGCAGCAGGGGGACTGGTGGTATCCGGCAGGGATGTTGACGAGCCGCTGCTGCCAGACCTGGCGGTCGTGGGCCTGTTGGGCGGCGAGACGGAGGGCGCCGACGAGCGGGTGGGACAGTCGCCATGCGCGGCCCCGGAGCTGTCCCAGGGTCTGGGAGCACCACCGGGCCAGCGTGAGGTCGTCGAACTCGCGGAAACTCCGCCCGTATTCCTTCCACAGGCAGTCCAGAGCCGTCTCTTCCCTTCCTTCAGGCACGTGCGGAGCGTAGCGGGGGAGGGTGGGCTTGGACAACGCGAAGAACGGCGGCCGCGGGCCCGGGTCAGACCGTCGGATGCGTCCACTCCCGTCCGTCGGCCCCGAGGAGGTCGTCCGAAGCCGTAGGGCCCCAGGTGCCGGCGAGGTAGAACTCCCGGTTGGTCAGCGGCTTGTCGGTCCATGCCGAACGGATCGAGTCGACGATCGCCCACGCGGTCTCCACCTCGTCGCGTCGGATGAACAGCGTGGCATCCGCCGCGATCGCCTCGAGCAGGAGCCGCTCATAGGCCTCGGGGGTGTAGGCGCCGAACTCGGTGTCGTAGCTGAACTGCATCCGGACCGGCTGCAGCTTCGTGGCGGCACCCGGGACCTTGCCGTTGAACCGGAGGGCGATGCCCTCGTCGGGCTGCAGCCGCAGGGTGAGCGAGTTCGGGTCGAGGCGCACGCCGCTCTTGGCCCCGTACAGGATGTTGGGGGCGGGCTTGAACTGGACCCGCACCTCGCTGGCGCTGACCGGCAGGTTCTTGCCGGTGCGGACATAGAACGGGACGCCGCTCCAACGCCAGTTGTCGATCCAGAGCTTGAGGGCGACGAAGGTCTCGACGTTGGACTTCGGGTTGACCTTGGGCTCGCTCCGGTATGCGGGACGCGCCTCGCCGTCGATCTCTCCGGCGAAGTACTGGCCACGGACCACGTTCCGGGCGATGTCGGCCGGGGTCATCGGACGCACCGACTTCAGCAGCTTCACCTTCTCGTCGCGGACCGCCTCGGCCTCGAGCGAGACGGGCGGCTCCATCGCGACCAGCGACAGCACCTGCAGGACGTGGTTCTGGATCATGTCCCGCATCGCGCCGGACTCCTCGTAGTAGCCACCCCGGGATCCCACACCGAGCTTCTCGGCGACGGTGATCTGGACGTGGTCGACCGAGTCACGCGTCCACAGGTTCTCGAAGATCCCGTTGGAGAAGCGGAAGGTGAGGATGTTCTGGACCGTCTCCTTCCCGAGGTAGTGGTCGATGCGGAAGATCTGGTTCTCGTGGGCGTGCCGGATGAGCTCGGCGTTCAGCTGCTGGGCGCTGGGCAGGTCGTGTCCGAACGGCTTCTCGACCACCAGCCGCTGCAGGCAGCCGCCGTTCTCGCACTTGGTCAGCAGTCCGACCTGGCTGAGATGTTCCGCGATCTCGCCGAACTGGCTGGGGTTGGTGGCGAGGTAGAAGAGGAGGTTGTTCCGCAGCTTCTCGTCGGGTGCCGACTGGATCATCTGCTTCAGCCGCTCGTAGCCCGCCGCCTCGGAGATGTCGGCCTGGCAGTACTCGATGTTCTTGGAGAAGGCGTTCCAGACGGATTCGTCGACGGTCCGGGTGCGGGAGTACTTGCGGAGGGCCTCCAGCAGTTCGGACCTGAAGGAGTCCTGCGTCTTCTCGCGTCGAGCGAATCCGATGATGCGGTACGGCGTCGGCAGGGCCCGTTCCAGCGCGAGGTGGTAGAGGGCCGGGATGAGCTTCCGGGCGGTCAGGTCGCCCGACGCGCCGAAGATTACGACCGTGCAGGGATCGATGGCGCGGCGGGTCGAGCTGGCCCGGGAGGCCAGCAGTTCGTCGAGGTGGGAGGATTCGTTCATTCGGGGGATTGCATGGATGCGGGTGGGGCATCCGATGTCCGGGACTGGTCAGCGCTGGTGCGGATCAATCGAGGCGGGTTCGATCGTATATGGAGACTTGGGCTGGATGAAGGGAATTGGTTGGGAGCGGAAGAAGACCAGCCGATAGGCGACGAAGGCCACGAGGAGGGTGGCCAGGCCGATGCCCGCCAAACGCCCGAGGCGTCGTGTCGTGTCCGATGAGAGGGTGGAGGCAAGGCGCAGCCGCGGTCCGGACACCCCGCGGACCAGGTCTCGGGTCCTTCCCAGGACCCACTCCCGGTCGAACTGCCCCGGCGCGGTGAGTTCAACCCGGAAGAAGCGCGACTCGCATCCCTGACGGGGGCAGTATCCGAGTCGGATCCTCTCCAGCCGTTCCGGCAGACGCCGATCCGTCTCCTCCGCATCGTGGAGCGAGAGGTCCCCAAGGTCGCTGCCGGTCACCGAAAGACCACAGGCCACGCAGCCCGCGGTCACTCCGGAGGCGAACAACCTCTCGAGCTCCGCCCCACCGACCCCCGCCTCGCCCAGCGCCTGGGCGAGGGCGGCGTGGGCCTTGGGCAGGTCGGGGATCAGGACGCGCAGGTCTGACACCGGCTCGGCATGCGGCCTTTCGGGCACCTTGTCCGGGCCGGGTGCAGATCCTGAGGGTGAGGATTCCATTCGATCGGGGGGCCGGGTCTTATCCCGGTCGGGTCCCGATCGCAATGACGGTTGCTGGATCTTTCGGGTTCTGGACAGGACCGTCGGTCCAGAGGCTGTCGGGATCCTGCAGGTCTGAGGGTTTCCTCCTCCCCGGGAGGTCACTCCAGCATCCAGCGGACAATGGCATCCTGGTCTGGCTCCTGCCCGTCCACCTTCAGGTTCTGGGGGGCGCCGCCGGCGGCATATTGTCGGCGGGCCTGGTCCAGCGAGGCGGGTGATTCCCCGATGACCCACGTCGGGGCCGGTGCCGCCAGGGCCAGCATTCCAGGCAGATCCCCGTACTTGGCGCCTCCCGGCAGGAAGTCCGGGTCGCGGAGATCCAGCAGGTTCCCGAAACGGAACCCTCGCGTGTCGATCACGGCCTTGGTGACCTGGTCCCGGCACAGGGCCCGGGCCGCGGCGACGACGGGGCCCGCGCCATCGAGGCCCACGAGGACGATCTGTGACGATTTCCGCTCATTGGAGCCGATGAACGTCACGAGGGTCAGGACGTCGTGGACCCGCTGGGCGAACACGCTCGGGTTGTAGCCCAAGGTGTAGGCCGCCGATTCCCGGGTCTCGGCAACCTTGGGTGTCTGGTTCAGGATCTGGCCCTCCGCGAGGAACTCACCCTGATGGAGGAGGTCGGCCCCGATGACCGTGGCGCCCGCCTCGACCAGGCGTCGGACGGCCGGATGAGGGGCTCCATCCGCATCGAAGAGCGGAGCCTTGCCCCGGCCGGTGAGACAGATCACCGAGGTGCCCGACCAGTTCCTGGGATGGAGGAAGACGATCGGGAGCTCCTCCTTGCGGGACGGGTTCCGGAGGGTCCCTGCCAATTCCAGCCAGTCACTGCGGTCCAGCTTCCCGTGGAGGTTCCAGTCGACCTGACCGGTCTCCTCGGGCGTGCGACCGATCAGGATCTCAAGGGCACCGCCGGCCTTGGATCGGAACTCCTTCGGATCGGTCCAGGAGGCCAGCTGCGCCTGGGAATCGTCATGCCACATCCTCAGCAGCTGGCGCTCCAGATCCGCGTCCGCCGCCTTGGGCGCGGGGTGTTCGGCGTTCCAGACGGTCAGGTCCGAGGCGGGCAGCAGCCGGTAGTTCTTCTCGATGACGGGCGCGGCCTGCCCCAGCTTGAAGTGCTGGTTGATCCAGGTGTGGAACGCGGAGCGGGCGACGGCGTTGTAGTTGTGGGGGAAGTGCTCGCCCCGATGCAGCATCACGGCGTCGGGCGCCCCGAGGAGCTGGTAGGTCTGTCTCAGCTGTGGGAACCCCTTCGTGGCGAACTCCCGGGTCCAGTCGTCGGCCGTGGTGAGACCCTGGGGTCGGGGTGCGGTGAGGGCGGCGAACTCGACGTTGCCGGTGCCGACGCGGAGCAGGCAGGCGTTCTCGCAGGTGCAGCCGCCCTGCATCGCGGTGCTGACCATCACGGCCGGGAATGAGAGACGGATGCGCGGGTCGATCGCGGCCAGGATCATCGACTGGGTGCCGCCCCCGCTGGCCCCGGTGACCGCGATCCGATCCGGGTCGACCTCCGGCAGGTCGAGGAGGAAGTCGAGCGACCGGATCGAGTTCCAGGTCTGCAGGCCCATCACCCCCTGCAGGTGTGCCTCTGCCTGGGGACTGAACAGGCCCCAGTCCTCGATCGTGTTCATCTCGGGGCGTTGCTTGGCGAATCCGTGGGCGAGCCCACGGGAGATCTGGACGCTGTCCGAATCCCCGAGCATGTCCCATTGCCAGACGACGCAGCCCATGCGGGCGAGCTGGACGCACATCGACTGGAAGCGGCTCCGTCCGCCCTCCTCGAAGCGTTCGGCTCCCGACGCGATCTCTCGACGGGTCTCCTCGGGGGTTGACGGGGCGAGCCGGGCGTCCTTCCAGTGGCCGTGGGCGAAGAGGACCCCGGGGACCTTCCCCGTGCGGTTCTTCGGCCGATACAGGTTGCCGGTCACGAAGAACCCGGGCGCGCTCTGGAAGTAGACCCTCTCGACCGTGTAGTCCCCGAGTTCGATGCGACCGTGGATCACCGGCTCGGGCGGCGTCCGGGTGGGCAGTGGCCAGAGGCCCTGGGACACGAGGATCTGTCGACGGACCCGTTCAGCGCGGCGCGTCCAGGCCGAGGGATCCGTGGGGGGGATGAACGGGAAGTCGCCGTTCAGGTCCTTCGGAGGTGCCAGTCGGATGTCATCGGGGCGTTGTCCGGCGGGCAGGGCCCTGGGCGGGGCGGCCAGGCCCCCGGGCGCGGCGAACAGAAGCGTGAGGGCGAGGAGGATACCGGGATGGGTGTCGGGGCGTGTCATGGCAGGCGGACCGGGGAGGAGGAAACCCAAGCGGATCCGGCAGGTCCCGTCCATACCCGAGACCCGGTCACGCGGGGTTTCTCCGGGCCGGGTCCGATCCCGGCCCGTGGCGGGTCACGGCCTCGTGCCTTGTCACCGCCTTGTAACCCTCCCGTCAATTGTTAGCCTTGCCGCATGCTTACCAAGGCTCGCGTTATGGCGAAGATCCTCGTCGTCGACGACGAACCCGATGCGCTGGAACTGGTGAGCTTCAACCTGAAGGCGGCGGGGCATGACGTGGTCACGGCTCAGGATGGCCAGGAGGCGTTGAAGAAGGCGCGGCAGACGGTCCCGGATCTCATCCTCCTCGATGTGATGCTCCCGGAGGTGGATGGGATGGAGGTGTGCAAGCTGCTCCGCCGGGACGCCGCGACGTCGAGCATCCCCATCATCATGCTCACCGCGAAGGCGGGGGAGATCGACCGGGTCCTCGGGCTCGAGCTGGGGGCGGACGACTACATCACCAAGCCGTTCAGTCCCCGGGAGCTGATGCTCCGGGTGAAGAACATCCTGCGCCGCCGCCAGGGTCCAGAGGAGAAGCTGGAGCAGTTCACCATCGGGGACCTCATGATCGATGTGCCGCGTCACCTCGTGACGGTCGCCCGCAAGCGGGTGGATCTGACGGCGACCGAGTTCAAGCTCCTGACGACGCTGGCCTCACGCCGCGGCCGGGTGCAGTCGCGCGAGCAGCTGCTGAAGGATGTCTGGGAGTACGACAACCTGATCGACACCCGCACGGTCGACACCCACATGCGTCGGCTGCGGGAGAAGCTCGGGGCGGCCTGCCGGTATCTCGACACGGTCCGGGGCGTCGGATACCGCTTCGTGGAGGCGTAGGCCGGCTTGTCTTCCTCGGTCCCCTGGTCCCTCATCGGCGCCGGATGACGCTCCTCGCCCAACTGGCCTTCCTCGCTGCCATCGCCGGCGTGGGCTGGGGTGTGTGGGAGAGCCGTCGTCGTCGTGAGATCGAACGGCGTCTCGAGCGCGAGCGCGAGGCGCTCCGCAATGCCGAGGGGCTTCGACTGGCGGAAGCGGAGATCCGACAGCAGGCGGTCTTCAACAGCATGGTCGAGGGCCTGCTGGTCCTCGATCAACAGAGCAGGGTCCTCTACGTCAACCCCGCGCTGGGCCACCTCTTCCTGCTTCCCAATCCGGTCCGCGGGCTCAGCCTGATCGAGGCCCTCCGGCTCCATGAACTGGAGGCCCTGACCCAGCGGGTCCTCGCGGAGGGCCGTGTCACCGGGTTCGAGGTGCAGCTGCCCGGTCCGCCCAGCCGCATCCTCCAGGTCAACGCGGCAACGGTCCGGGACCCGGATCAGGCCCTGATCGGGACGATCCTCGTGTTCCATGACCTGACCCGGATCCAGCAGCTCGAGAATGTCCGCAAGGAGTTCGTCGCCAACGTCAGCCACGAGCTCCGCACGCCGCTCTCCCTGATCAAGGGCTACGTGGAGACGCTCCTCGACGGGGCCAAGGACGACCCGGCCCTCACCGGACGGTTCCTCCAGACGATCGAGCGTCACGCCGACCGCCTGACCTTCCTGATCGACGATCTCCTCGCCATCTCCCAGCTCGAATCGGGGCATGTGGCCTACAACCTCCAGGCCGTCGACCTCCGGGCACAGGTCGAACGCGTCTGCTCCGAGCTCGAGGTCCGTGCCCGGGAGCGTCAGGTCGTGCTGCTCAACGAGGTTCCCGCCGATCTCTGGGTCCGTGCCGATGGCGACCGCCTCCAGCAGGTGCTCCTCAACCTGATCGACAATGCGATCAAGTATGGCCGGACCGGGGGCATGGTGCGCATCGGGGGGCGTGTGGTCGCGGATGCCGTGGTGGAGGGATTCGTCTCGGATGACGGTCCGGGAATCCCACCCGAGTCCCAGCCCCGGGTCTTCGAGCGGTTCTACCGGGTCGATCGGGCCCGGTCGCGGGAGCAGGGGGGGACAGGGCTCGGGTTGAGCATCGTCAAACACATCATCCAAGCCCATGGCGGCGAGGTGGATGTCGAGAGCCAGCCCGGACGTGGCACCACCTTCCGGTTCACGCTCCCCAGGGCGGAAGCCCCGGCGGCGTTCCCCGATCCCGTCGACGAAGGCGATCCTGCACCCGTGACGGAACCCTTGTTGCCGAGGATCTGACGGAAGATGTCCGGCTTCGCCGAGGCGATCTTGAAGAAGATGGCGAGGGTGATGGCGGCGAACCCGAGGGCGATGACGATGGCCAGCAGGCGGATGGTCCGGATCCGCTTCTGAAGCGTCTCGGCCGACTGGAGCCGGCTGGCCTCGAGGATTGCGAACTGCTCCTCGAGGACGTCGCGGACGCGGTCCGGATCCACGAGGGGGAACAGGCGCCAGGTCGCGGTGCGGTCCATGAACGAGGCGCGGCTGGACTCCACGCGATCGGCGGGGGCGGGGTCGAATCCGCTGGCCAGCCAGTAGGGGGCATCCTCCTGCGTCCACAACGCCTTCACCCCCTGGTTCCTCGCCACGATCTGCATGCGCCGCCACAGCGCCGCCCTGACGGCATCGGCATCCACCGCGGGATGGATCGCCTCGGAATGCAGGAGGGCGTCGTCCCCCTCGATCAGGAGTCCGACGGCGCCGACCACGGTCTCGTCGCCCTCCGTGACCACGAGGAACTCCGGGAGGAATCCTCCCAGCTGATCCCAGGGGAGCCCCGCCTGCTGCCACAGGCTCTCGAGGGCCTGGAGATCCTCGGGGTCGGCCCGTCGTGCATTGAAGGAGCTGGGATCCACGTGTCGAAACTAGGATTTGAACCACCCCTCTGACAAGGACGGGGGTGTCTGCGGTGGTGTCCGCCGAGGGATGTCCCTTGCATCCTGCATGCCGTGCGGCAACCCTCTCTGCCTCGCAACCATGGCCGTCAAAATCCGCATTCCCACCCCGCTCCGGAAGCTCACCCAGGAACAGGAATTGGTGGAGGTCGCCCCTGGGACCATCGGCAGCGCCCTCGGGGAGCTCCAGACCCGTTTCCCGGGAATCCGGGAACGCCTCGTCGACGACTCCGGTCAGGTCCGCCGGTTCGTCAACATCTACGTCAACGAGGAGGACATCCGTTTCCTGCAGAACCAGGACACCCCGATCAAGGCGGGCGACGAGGTCAGCATCATCCCCGCCATCGCCGGGGGTTGATCCCCATCGCGCACCGGCTCCCCGGAGTGGGATCCGGGGTTGCATCAGGGATCGTTACGCCGTCCTCCAAGGATTCATCCGGCCTGTTGCCAGTCCTTAGTGTGACTTAATGACGGCTTGACCCCCTGTGAAATGGGTTTTTAGTCGCGCTTGACTCCCCGGCTTCATCCCCCGGGGGGCCATCCATCCCAGCACCCTATGACAAAGCGCGATCTGGTCGTCCGCATCTCCGCGGAGACCGGCCTGATACAGGAGCAGGTCCATGACGTGGTCCAGAAGACCCTGGATTACATCTCCGAGGCCGTCACCCACGGCAAAAAAGTCGAGTTGCGGAACTTCGGTGTCTTCGAGACCAAGGTCCGCAAGGCCCGTGTCGGCCGGAACCCGAATCAACCGGATCGTGACGTCCCGATCCCTCCCCGGATGGTGGTCAAGTTCAAGCCGGGGAAGGAGATGAAGGAAGCCGTGGTCAGGCTCCCGCCCTCCGAGAAGTAGGGCGGTCCGGTCCGGGGACGGAAGGACTGCTTCCCGTCTCCCGTCAGGGCTTCTCGGCGAGCAGTTTCTCGACCTTCGCGGCCAGATCCCCACGGGCATTGAGGTCGCGGACCTTGCCCTGCCGGTCGACGAGCCACATGGCGGGGATGCCCCGGATGCCGAACTCCTTGCCGAACTTGTTCTTCCAGCCCTGGCCGTCGAAGTACTGGGGCCAGGCCATCGACTTCTTCTTCACGAACGACTCGAGGGCCTCACGGTCCTCGTCGAAGCTGATGCCGACGATCTCGAATCCCTGGGCGTGCAGTTTGTCGTAGGCGGCCTTGACGTTGGGGAGTTCGGCGACGCAGGGGCCGCACCAGGTGGCCCAGAAGTCCACGAGCACCACCTTCCCCTTCATCGCAGCGAGGTCGACCTTGCGTCCATCGAGGGCGGTGAAGGCGATGTCGACCGGCTGACCGACCAGGCTGGCCTGCTTGAGCTGGGCGGTGGCCATGGCCTTGATCTCAGCGGGCGCATTGCTCTGGGCGATCTCCTCGCCGATGGCCTTGGCCTTGTCGCCACCGAGTCCCTCGGCGACCTGGAGCAGGGCGGCGTAGGCTTCCGGCCGGTCCGGGAAATCCTTCATCACCTTCCGGACCCCTTTCTCGAATTCCACGAGCACGGCCTCCATGCCTTGTCCCTGCAGTGCCATGGCCTTCTCGGCGGCGGCCTGCATGGCGGTCATGAAGGCGTCCCCGGACTGGGCGCCGGACGGCTTCTGGGTCTTGGGCTCGGCCTTGCCCACGGGGCCAGCGACCTGCTGGAGCTCCTCGGCCCGATCGGAGATGCCAAGCTGGACGGCGGTCTGGAGGAGTCCCAGACGCAGGTCGTTCGCCTCGGCCACCCTCGGGCTCCTGGGGTAGGTCTCGACGAAGGCCTTCGCCTTGTCGGCGGCCTGGGCGGCCGATTCGCCCATCCGACGACGGAAGGCGGCATACTCCTCCGCGGAAGGCTTCTTCTCATTCCATTCCGACGGGGGAAGGGGCGGCCGGCTCGCGTCCTTAACGGCCTTCCATGCGGCCTTCTCGGCATCGGTCACCGTCTCCGCGGCCTTGGGCTTGGAGTCCTCGGCCCCCAGGAGCGCCGGGGATCCGGTGGTGAGGGCGGCGACGACGAGAACGTTACGGAGGGAGGAGAGGGTGATCATCAGCGTGTCCCAGACCCTCTTCGATCGGGGGGACACTTCAAGTTCCTTTGTTCCCGACGGCGTCCTCGTCCCTGGATGTCAATTCGCGGAGCCGCGTCGCGAGCAGCAGCAGCCGTCGCGGGTTCGCCGGATGGCGTACCGAACCCTCGCGCAGTTCCTCGGGCGGATGGTCGAGTGCGATCCGGACGGCCTTCTCGAGCGATTCGAGTTCCCCGGGGGTCAGCTGCAGTTCCATGGGCGGGGCCTCCTGTTCCTTCGCCGTCCACCGGGCGAGATCCAGGATGAGCGCGCACGGCTCGAGGCAGGGAATCGCGAGGCCATGGCCATCCTTATCCTCGATGGGGTCGGGTCCCAACCCGGGTGTGTTCCAGCATCGTCGGCGGAGGCACAGCTCCCGACTGCATCCCGCCCGGGCCGCCGCGTCGGCTCCCGCATCCGAGAGGTCCTGGGTCACCCGGTACATGCCGGATTGTCGACCGACGAACTCGCGGAATGACGTTGCTGTGGCCGTTCCGGATTCCCAGGCATGCCAATCCGCCAGGGCCCCCGGATAGAGCTGTTCGAGGGCCTCGTGCAGGTCGGCGTCCGTGGCGGCGTGGCATCGCCACCCGGACCGGAGCGTGGGGGCGGACCGGTTGGGGCGGAAGGCACCCCGCGATGTCGTCTCCGCCCAGGCTCCCAGCGCGAGGGGTTCCAAGAGCTGGAGTTCCGTGTCGGGACGGCCCGCGTCCCGGACATGACGCAGGTCGATCCCAGGGGTGCCGGGCGAGCAGAGGACCTCCAGGAACACCAGCGGGTGCGTGAGATGGTGTCGGAAACCGACAACTGGCAGGGGGGGCCCCATGGCGGCGACCGCTCCAGGTCGTGCCGGGGTGACCCGATGCGGATGCTCCCCGGGAGGCCTCATCCCTTGTAGACGATGATCACCCCGTAGTCGGAGAGGATCTTCTGGGAGCCCATCTCCACGTAGGTGTAGCTGATGGGTTGGACGCTGACCACATGGTCGTCCCCGATCTCCGCAAGCACTGCCGACACGGTCTGGTCGAACCTGTCCTGACCGACCTCACGGCAGTCGAGGCGCCGGATGCTCCGGATGCGGAGGTGTCGGGCACCCTCCTTCGCCGCGGTCTTGGGCGGTTTCGGGTCCTTCCTGATGAGGGGTTGGACGGGGTTCTGGCTGACCGGGACGGCGAAGTGTTTCCCCTCGCGCGCGGCGGCGGAGGCCTGCGAGGCGAGGCCGACCTTCAGGTTCGAGGGATCGGGTTGCGGGATGGACAGCGTTCTCGAGCAGGAGGGGCAGGGGATGGATTCCCCGGCGGCACTCGATTCCACCTCGAGCTCCTGTTGGCAGCCGGGGCATTTGAAGACGATGTCCATGGTCGTCGTGGAGGGTGCGTGGGTGCGGTGACTGGATCGGCTCGGAGGCGGAGTCCCTGGTGTGGCCCGGGGCTCACTCCCCTGCCACGCGACGGATCTTGGCGCCGAGCTTCCGGAGCTTCTCCTCCATGCGTTCATAGCCACGGTCGAGGTGGTAGATCCGGTGGACCTGGGTCTTCCCCTTCGCCGCGAGCCCGGCGATGACGAGGGCGGCGCTGGCCCGGAGGTCGCTGGCCATGACCGGGGCGCCGCTGAGCGGGAGGCCTCCCTTGACGATCGCGTTCGGGCCCTCGATGGCGATCTCGGCTCCGAGCCGCATCAGCTCGGCGACATGCATGAACCGGGATTCGAAGATGCGCTCGGTGATGACGCTGGTGCCCTGGGCGAGGCACATGAGGGCCATGAACTGGGCCTGGACGTCGGTCGGGAACCCGGCGTAGGGCATGGTGGTGACGTCGCAGGGCTTCAGCCGACCCGGACGCGTGACCCGGAGGGTGCCGGCCTTGCGTTCGATCTGGACGCCCGCCTCACGGAGCTTGTCGATGACGGCGGCGAAGTGGTCGGGCCGGGCCCCATGGATGAGGACGTCCCCACGGGTGGCCGCGGCGGCGCAGATGAAGGTGCAGGCCTCGATGCGGTCGGGGATGACCTCGTGGTCGGTGCCGTTGAGGCGGTCGACCCCGGTGATGGTGAGGGTCGGGCTGCCGATCCCCTGGATCTTGGCGCCCATGGACACCAAGAAGTTCGCGAGGTCGGTGACCTCGGGTTCGCAGGCGGCGCTCTCGATCACGGTCACTCCGGTGGCGAGGGTGGCCGCCATCATGATGTTGGCCGTCCCGAGCACGGTCGGCCCGGCGCGACCGCCGAGGAACACCGTGTTGCCCCCGAGGCGGCGGGTGGAGGCGTTGATGTATCCGGACTCGACGGTGATCCGGGCCTTGAGGGCGCGGAGCCCCTTGAGATGGAGGTCGATGGGACGGGTTCCGATGACGCAGCCGCCGGGAAGCGAGACGCGGGCCTCGCAGCAGCGGGCCAGGAGCGGGCCCAGGATGCAGATGCTGCCGCGCATCTTCCGGATGAGCTCGTAGTCGCCGAACCCACGCACCTTGGCGGCACGGACGGTCACCGTCCCCTTCTCGAACTTCGTCTCCGCCCCGAGGGACTCGAGGATCTCGAGCATGAACCGGACATCGCTCAGTTCAGGAACCCCGCGGATCCGGCAGGTGTCGGGGGTCAGCAGCGTCGCCGCCAGGATCGGGAGGATCGCGTTCTTGGAGCCGCTGATGGTGACTTCGCCGTG
>Ga0315906_10006611_pt1 | contig 14310 bp, 8 predicted proteins | sample LakEriMetagenome_4_FD_203526 | JGI IMG/M metagenome (GOLD analysis project Ga0315906, IMG submission 203526) | Freshwater fungal communities from buoy surface, Lake Erie, Ohio, United States - Buoy 2 MA122 | ecosystem: Environmental > Aquatic > Freshwater > Lake > Lake biofilm | place: USA: Lake...
CCGATAGCTTTACCGCCCTCGATGTCGCCGTCACCGCCCCAGCATCGCTTCCAGACGTTCCGCGACGCATTCTGCCATGCTCTGGGCTGTTCCGTGGACGACTACCACGCCCGGGCGTTTGTCCGGGGTGTCTCCCCGTGGCGTCGCTTCTATGTGGTTCCTGTCTTCTGGGTCTTCCCCAGCCTTTTCGAGATGGACATCCAAATCATCGACTACCTCGGTGACACCCGGACGAAGAGCGAGTTCTGCGGGGTGGTGGATGAGTTCCACAAGGCCATCTCGGTCTCGAAGGGGATCTCGAAGACGGCCCTCGGGCTGAGGATGTCGGGGGCGACCCTTGTCGCCCTAAGGGATCAGCTGGATCCCTTGATTACGCCACGGTCCTGAGATCCTGGTACGGCGGGTCACCTCAGGGCTTCATGTGCTTGTCGACCAGCACGTCGAGGTCGAGGAACACCTTGCGACTGAGCGAGCGTTCGAGTTCGCGACGGGCTCCGGTACCGATGGCCCGGATCATCTGGGCGCCGACACCGATCAGCATCCGCTGGTAGCGATCGTTGGGTGTGAGAACGGCAGCCTTGATGTGGAGGAAGGGTTTTCCCTCGTTGGTCACGGCCTCCTCGACCGCATCGAGCTCGATGACTGTACGGTAGGGCACCTCCTGGTCGGTCAGCTTGTAAACCTGCTCCCGGATCAGCTCCGCGATCTGGAAGTCCCGATGCATGTTGCTCACCTCCTCGGGTGGGTACAGCGGGGGGTGCTCGGGAAGCAGTCTGGCGAGGAGCTGTCGGAGCTCGGGGATGCCCGCCCCAGACCGGGCCGATACCTCGACCATCCCGGCATAGTCCGTCGCGCGGGCCCGCCAGGCGTCACGGGATGTCTTCCGGGAGAGGTCGGACTTGTTGAGGCAGAGGATCCGGGGCTGGCGGATGGGTTGGAGGACCTCCTCCACCATCTGGTCCTCCTCGCCGATCTCACGGGAGGGGTCGACGACATGGACGACGAGGTCGATGCCCTCGAGCGCCTCGCGGGCCTTCCGGTGGAGTTCGGAGACGAGGCGGCTGGTACGGGTCCGGAAGAATCCCGGGGTGTCCACCAGCACGAGCTGGAACGCAGGGTCTTGGACGATGCCATGGACGACATGTCGCGTCGTCTGGGGCTTCGGGGTGACGATGGTGATCTTCTGTCCGACGAGGGCGTTGGTCAGCGTGGACTTGCCGACATTGGTGCGTCCGACGAGCACGGCGAGGCCGGCGCGGAACGGTGTGGTCTGCTGGGGTGCGTCCATTGCGGTCAACGTACCGGCCTGCCGCCGAGGAGCTTCTTGAGGGTGGATGCCGGATCGCGGACGAGGCCTTCGGTGACGGCGAATCCCTTCACCCGGCTCGAGGGGAGCCGGAACTTGAAGTCCCGGAACACCCGCTCACAGACGGTCATCAGCCCGCGGGCACCCGTACCCTCCTGGGCGGCGAGGGCCGCCAGGACACGGAGACCGTCATCTCGGAACTCCACCTTGATCCCGTAGGCGCCGAAGGCCCGCTCGTATTGGTGGATGAGGCTGCTCTCGCTCTTGCGGAGCACGTCAAACAGGTCGTCTTCGTCGAGCCCATGACATGCCACCCGGACTGGGAGGCGTCCGATAAACTCGGGCTCGAGCCCGTAGGCGATCAGGTCCGCGGTCGTGGTCTGGGCGATCAGGGCGTCGGTCGACAGCGTGGCTCGGCGCTTCTGCTGGTCCGCAGAGGGTGTCGTGAGGAGCCGTCGACGCACGAGTTGTTCCATCCCGGAGAAGGCGCCGCTGACGATGAAGAGAATATGCCGGGTATTCAGCGTCTCCTTCGACGGGACCCCGCCACGCATCGCGCTCATCGCGGCCTGGAGCTGTCCGGTCATGTCGTTCGGCGACACGAGTGGCACCTCGGCGTCCTCCATCAGCTTTAGCAGGTTCGTCTGCACCCCACGGCCCGAGACGTCACGTCCAGAGCCCGGTTCCCGGGTGGCCAGCTTGTCGACCTCGTCGAGGTACACGATCCCGTGCTCCGCCTTCCGGATGTTGTTCCCGGAGCGGCGGTAGAGGTCCCGGATCAGATCGTCGACATCCCCGCCTACGTATCCCGTCTCGCTGAACTTTGTGGCATCCGCCTTCACAAACGGAACGCCGATCAGTTCTGCGGCAGAGCGGATCAGGTGGGTTTTTCCAACTCCGGTGGGGCCTAACAGGAGGACGTTTTGCTTTTGATAGAACGGTGCAGTCTGTCCGGACTCGGTGAGGCGTACGTGCTGGAAGTGGTCACAAAGGGCCACGCTCAGGACCTTCTTTGCCTCTGATTGTCCGATGACGAATCGGCTCAGGTGGCGTGCAATCTCCTGAGGCCGCAGGCTGAAGTGGAAAGGAGGTTCCGATTCTGCAGCGGTCTCCATGACACCAGGCTTCGATATCCTTCCGGCGGATCTTCGGTTCCGAATTTGAGGCGGGATGCCTTGGGAGGTCGGGCCGAGAGAGGATGGAATCACGTTGGTTGGGTCGTCCACGGCAGGCAGCCTACCTCCGGTTACGTAGCCTGTCATTGGGTCAGTGCGCGTCCAAGCTCACCACCTGGTGTGTGGCCGGGATCCCTTTTCTCTCAGATCGGCTTCCTGCAGAGCACCAAGTACTGGGCACCCATGGGGATGGGTCTCAGGAGCGGATCTAGGAACCTGAGTGCGGACAAGCTTCTCGGGAAGAAGAAGAGATAGTCGGTGCGCAGCACCTCAAATCCGGCATCACGCAGCATTCGACGGCTCTCAGGCGGCGTCAGGGTAATCGCATCGCGATCAAACGGAATCCGTGACATGATCCACCTGGTTCCGGGGTTCCATGGATTGTTCTCCCAGTAGGCGAAGATGCCTCCTGGGCGCAATGCGCTGTACACGATCTGACACCCTGATGGTCTTTCGCTTGGCGGGATGTGGTGGAACACACCGTTGCAGAAGGCGGTATTGATTGAGTTATTCTCAATTCCCAAGCCAGTTGTGACGAATACAGCCGGCTCTTTGATCCACCGCTTTCGGGCCATCGCGATCGATTTTTCTGAGGGGTCGAAGCCTACGATCTGTTCCGCGCCCGGCAGTCTTAGGAGAAAAGGGGTTGCCGTGCCGGTTCCACACCCAAAGTCGAGTATGCGTCCGGCGAGATCGTCTTGAAGGAATCGGGCGGTGTGCCGCACGCGTTCCTCAGCGAAATAATCCATGGACTCCCCGGACAGGGATAAACCCATCTGGAGGTTTTCTTCGTAGTTCTCTGATACCCGATCGAATTCCGTTTCGTTAGTTTCCATGGTTATCAGGGTTCGATCTGGAGGATTTGCTCATGAGCCTCGTTTCAAAAACGGCAGATAGCAGTGAGGTTTTGGGCGGGAAACTCTCATTCCCGTCGGGTACTGCTCGGTTTAAGCATCCGGCAGCATGCTTCTGTGATTCCGAGAGGTTGGCTGGAGCAGTTGTTTTCTGGAGTCCGAACTTCTAGGAGGCCACAGAAGAGTTCTGCCGCTTGATGGGCCTGCGGGCGATCCCGAATCTTGGAGAGAGTGCCGCACTCCGATCCCGAATCCATAGGGCTAGAATCTTGGACTTCTCCAGGCCGCTATGTACCTACAAGTTTTCAGGCGGTTTTGGATCCCTTCCGGTTCGTTTTCTTTGTGTTGAGGGAGAATACACTGACGCAGAAGCCGTTCAGAATCACGGAGATCCCGACGAGGAATAGGCAGGCTCCCGGTACAAAAATGCGTCCCGTCTGGTTGAGGTCGAGTTGGCCAAACCCGGTCTGGTACCAGCGATAGGTCTGGAGCCCCATGAGTCCCAATCCAGTCATCATGCTGAGCAGTCCAAGAACGATGAACCGCTCCAACTGCAGCCAGCCTGCCAGTTTCGTCATGCCATGATGGACCGGGAGCAGCCCCTCACGCTGGGCGTATGTCCGCACGAAGATCCCCAGGAATGTGGATTGCACGCCGAGATAGATTGCGATGCTGGAGGCTAGCAGCGTCTGAACGCTGAGCCTTGCGCCCGCGATGCTGATCCCGCTCATCGCCAGCAGATATCCAAGAGTCCCAGCTGCCAGAAGTGCGGTGGCCGGAAAACGGAATACCCAGCGGGGGCTGAAAAGGAGGAAAAACCGAAGCGTTCGCCATCCGTCCCGAAAGGTCCTTAGATGGGGACGTCTGCTCTTGCGTCCATCCGGATGCAGGGTGATTGGCACTTCCCCGATCCTATGACCGAAGAGGGTCGACTTGATGATCATCTCCGTGGCGAATTCCATTCCTGTGCACCGTTGCTGGAGGCCAGCCTGCATGGTTCGACGGAAACCTCTCATGCCGCAGTAGATGTCGTGAACCGGGATTCTGAACATGGTCCGAGCGAGCCAGGTCAACCCAGGGTTTCCGACCCAGCGGTGCAGGAACGGCATGGCGTTCTTCATCACAGTGCCCCCACCGCTGGGTAGACGGCAGCCTTGGACCAGATCGTAGCCTTCTTCGAGTTTCGACAGGAACCGCGGGGCCTGTGTGAAGTCGTAACTATCGTCGGCATCCCCCATGAGAACGTATTGCCCTCGCGCCGCCTCGAATCCCCCCATGAGAGCCGCCCCGTATCCTTTGTCCTCCACGGGCACCACCCGCGCCCCCTTGGCTGTGGCGATCTCGATCGAGCCGTCGGTGGAACCGTTGTCTGCGACCACAACCTCCCCGTCGATTCCGTGCTCACGGAGGGTTCTGACCGCTTTTTCGACGCAGATGCCAACCGTCTCATGTTCGTTGAGGCAGGGCATGACGATGGACAGTTTCATGATCTCAGAGAGGGGTGAGGCTTAGGGTCGAGGCTGCCCAGACAACGCCGGCCGTTGGTCGGCCAACGTGTGAGGCCTGGCGGTGCATTGGAGGTGAACCACAAGTCTGGAGCCATCTATCCCTGTCATTCGAGTTCCTGGGTTACCAGAAAGCGGGCCATTCGCAATCTTGAGAGCATTCGCCCGAGACGGCCTGGATGATGGGGTGATCCGGGCAGGGGGGCGAGTTGCGGCTGCCGTCTGTTGGGCCCTGGCATATGGACCGGACAGGAGGCACCGCCATCAAGGTCTCGCCTGATCCAGCGTGAGCGTGGCGAGGAACCCTTGTGGGCTCCGGTTCTCGAAGGACACCCGCCCTCCACAGGCCTCCATGCAGGTCCGCACGATGGCCAGTCCCAGGCCGGTTCCGCCGGTTTCCTGGGTCCTGGCGGTGTCGGGCCGGAAGAAGGGTTCACCCAGCCGGGCCAGATCCGTCGCGGGCACCCCGGGGCCCACGTCGGCGATGCACAGGTGCACGTGGCTGCCCACGACCGCGGCGGAGAGGGTGATTTGGCCGTGCTTCCCGGCATAGCGGATGGCGTTGCGTACCAGGTTTCCGATGGCCCGTTCCAGGAGTTCAGGCTGTGCCTGGACCGCGAGGGGAGGGAAGGGAGTCACCGTGATCCCCTCTGGGGCCGGGCCTTCGCGGTCGAGGATGCGATCGATCAGGGGTCGCAGGTCGACGGTCTGCAGGACGCTGTCCCTGGGACGAAGTCCCGCCTTGGAGAACTGCAGCAGTTCGTCGACGAGCCTCGACATGTGACGGACCTCGTCGCGGACGTCCCCGACATAGTCACGATCCGATGCGTCAACGCGGCTCTCGAGGATCCCAAGTGCCATCTCCATCCGGGCAAGGGGTGAACAGAGTTCATGGGCTGCGTCCCCGAGGAACCGCTTCTGGCCGGTCACAAAACTGGACAGCCGCACCGACATCCGGTTGATCGCACCCCCCAGGCGTCCCAGTTCATCCCTCCGCCTTTCATTCACCTGGATGTCGAACCGGCCCTCGGCGATCCGCTCCGTGGCCGCCGTCATCTGTCGGATGGACCGGGTGATGCTGCTGACGAATGGGATCCACCACAGTGCCGAGAGGGTGAGGACCAGGCCTGCCGCCCAAAGCCATGGAGTCGGGTCGAGGAACAGTCCGCCGGCGCTCAGGCTCTGGGAGAACACCACGAGACGCCCCATCGATGGACGACCGGATTCAGGGGGCGTGAGGGGGGCTCGTATGACGGCCCAGTAGCCTGCCGGTTCACGGGTTCGAAAGAAGAGAGGGGCCGCCCCCGGCCGTGGTCCACCCCCGGGACGGCGCAGACCCCCACGCCGTTCGGGGCCTGGTCCGTCTGGAGGATCGCCAGGATTCGGCGGCGGGCCTGGGTTGAACTCCGTCCCGCCACGGGGGGGCATCCCGGGTAGGCGGTTCCGAACGACCTCCGGCAGGGTCACAGGCGCCCCGGCGAGGAGCTCGTTCCGGTCGTCCAGCAGGCTGAACCGTGCCCCATAGGCCTCCTCGAACCGCTTCAGGATACCGCTCCATTGTTCCTGCGGACGGGAACGCAGTTCGGACACGATCACGTCGGCCACTGGCTGGACCCGATCCGCAGCGAGGGTCGACAGGAGCGACTCGATCCGGAACTCGGTGCGCACGAGGGCGACGAGCACGGCCGCCAGGAGCAGCAGGTTGAGTCCGAACCAGATGAGGAACCTCGCGTAGAGCGGGAATCGCCAGTTCATTCGGCGTCGGGGTTGATCAGCATGTACCCGGCCCCACGATAGGTCCGGATGAACCGGGGTTCCTTCGCATCGTCGTCGAGCTTCCGGCGAAGGGCCGAGATGTGGACGTCGATCGACCGGTCGAAGACGTCGTAGTTGCGGTCGCGGATCTCCTCCAGCAGGGCCTCGCGAGACCGCACCCGTCCCTTGGCCCGGGCGAGCGAGGTCAGGAGGTCGAACTCCACCGGAGTGAGGTCGACGGGCTTGTCCCCGATCAGCGTCCTCCGGGTGTCCGGCAGGATGCGGAGGGAACCCACCCGGAGTTCGTCGGGGGCGGAGTCCTCGGAGGGAGTGGACCGGGTGGATCGTCGTGTCACCGCTCGGAGACGGGCGAGGAGTTCCCGGGTGGAGAATGTCTTCGGCAGGTAGTCGTCGGCCCCGATCTCGAGCCCTACAATCCGGTCCGCCTCGTCGCCCCGCGCGGTGAGCATCAGGACCGGCACATCGGACCGGGTGCGGATCCGCTTCAGCACCTCGAACCCGTCCATCCCCGGCAGCATCAGGTCCAGGATCACCGCATGCCAGGTCTCGGCCGTGGCCCTCTCCACCCCCTCAGGACCGGTGTGGACAGCCTCGACGCTGTAGCCCATCGGACCGAGGTAGTCGCGGATGAGGCGGCAGAGTTTGCGGTCGTCGTCGATGATCAGCACGCGGGTGCCCTCGGAGCTCGGCGGGTTCATGGACTGCCGTCGATAATAGCGGCCCTCGCCGCCGTGTCCGCCACGTTTACTGCTGCTTTACAAAAATCCCGCCCGTCTTCATCCGGCATTAATCTTGCCGCTGAAATGCTGATCCCGATGAAACCGCGAACCCGAACCCGGGTCTCGCCTCCCAGAACCACACGACCCATGAATCCAGTCCCTAACCGAACCGCGGCCCGAACGGCGTGGTGCCTTGTCCTCCTCCTCGCCGCAGCCCCGGGGGTCCCCTTCCTGCAGGCCCAGGATGCCTCACCACCCCCGCCGCCGGGCCAAGGTCCCGGTGGCCCAGGTGGGCCGCCCTTCGGACCTGGTGGACCTGGTGGACCCCGGGGTCCGGGAGGTCGGGGTGGCCCGATGCAGCAGGAGGAACGCAAGGTCCTCAAGAAGTTCGACCAGGATGGAGACGGCACCCTCAATGCCACCGAGCGGGCCGCAGCCCGGAAGGTCCTGGCTGAAGAGGGAGCTTCTGGTGGTGGTCCGCGACGTCCGGGACGATTCGGTCCGGGCGGTGGCGGGAACGGCGGTGCGGCAGCCACGCCGGGACCCAAGGTCTCCAAGGCCGACGTCAAACCCTCCAGCCCGGGCGACCTCTTCGACACTGGGATGATCCGCACCCTTTTCTTGGACTTCGAGAATGCCGACTGGGAGAAGGAGCTTCAGGATTTCCACAACACCGATGTCGACATCCCCGCCACGCTCACGGTGGACGGCAAGGCCTACCCGAAGGTGGGGGTCCACTTCCGGGGCATGTCCTCCTACGGGATGGTCGGTGAGGGACAGAAGCGGTCGCTCAACATCGACCTCGACTGGAAGGGGGCAAAGCAGCCCCTGGGCGGCTATCGCTCGCTCAACCTCCTGAACGCCCACGGGGACCCCAGCTTCCTCCGCCCGGTCCTCTACAGCGAGATCGCCCGCAAGTACCTCCCGGCTCCGAAGGCCAACTGGGTCCGGGTCGTCATCAACGGCGAGAGCTGGGGGCTCTATGTGAACCAGCAGCAGTTCGACAAGGACTTCCTCAAGGCGGCATTCGGCGATGCCGACGGCAACCGCTGGAAGGTCCCGGGCAGTCCCAATGGAAGGGGATCCTTGGCGTACCTCGGAGACGATCCGGCGGCGTACAAGAAGATCTACGACCTCAAGAGCAAGGAGGATCCCAAGGCGTGGCAGGGACTGATCCGCCTGTGCAAGACCCTGAATGAGACCCCGGCAGAACAGCTTCCCGCGGCGCTGGGAGCGATCCTGGACGTCGAGGGCGCACTCCGGTTCCTCGCGTTGGAAAACGTCTTCATCAACAACGACGGATACTGGGTCCGGACCAGTGACTACTGCCTCTACCAGGATTCCAAGGGGCGCTTCCACGTGGTGCCGCACGACATGAACGAGACTTTCTCCGTGCCGGGGGGGCCGGGTGGTCCAGGACGCGGTCGCGGTCCTGGAGGTCGAGGACCTGGTGGACCTGGTGGACCCCGCGGTGGCGGCCCTCGTGTGGACGGGGTGAAGCTGGATCCTCTTGTGGCGGCTTCAGACGATTCCAAGCCACTGCTCTCGAAGCTTCTGGCGGTGCCCGAGTATCGGGCCCGGTATCTGAGTCTTGTGCGCCAGCTGGCGGAGACGTGGCTCGACTGGAAGACCCTCGGTCCGGTCGTGGAGCGGTATCATGGGTTGATCGCCCCCGAGGTGGTGGCCGATACCCGGAAGCTCGACAGCACCGAGGCCTTCCAGGGCGCGATCACACAGGAGGCCTCTGCGCGGGGAGGGCCTCCCGGACACAGCACAATTGGCCTCAAGACCTTTGCCGATCAGCGCCGGGCCTACCTGCTGGGCCTTCCAGTGGTGGCGAATGCGGCCCCTGTGAAATAGGGGGCAACGCCCGGCTTAGGGTCTGTCGGAACCGGGAGTGTCGCGAGGCCCCCACGAAGGATCCCTGGGGCGGTCATCCGCCGCCCGGGGAGGCTGTCAGCAGCTTCTCCCGGCGGCGCAGCCACAGGAAGATCACCGGGGTGATGATCAGGATGTGGATGAGGGAGCTGATGCTGCCGCCGATCACCGGGGTGGCGAGCGGCTTCATCACCTCGGCCCCGGCCCGGGTGCTCCAGAGAATGGGCAGCAGGCTCGCGATCGTGGTGGCCACGGTCATGACCTTCGGACGCAGCCTGAGTCGGGCTCCCTCGATGACGGCGGCCACGAGGTCGGACTCGTCGAACCGGTCCCCTCGCTCGGCCCGTCGCTTCGCCACGGCCTCCTCGAGGTACACCACCATGACCACGCCGGTCTGGATCGCGATGCCGAACAGCGAGATGTAGCCGATCCACACCGCGACGCTGAAGGGGTATCCGAACGCATACTGGAGGAACACGCTCCCGCTGAGGGCGAAGGGCACCGCCAGCAGCACGTGCGCCGCCTCCTTGGCCGAGTGGTATACCACGTAGAGCAGGAGGAAGATGATCAGGAGCGACACGGGCACGATGACCTTCAGCGTGCGCTCCGCGCGCAGGAGCTCCTCGTACTGGCCGCTGTACTCGATGGTCATTCCGGAAGGGAGGATTGGGACGATCTCCGCCTGGATCCGGCGTTGGACCTCCTCGACGAACCCACCGAGGTCGCGGTCCTGCACGTTGGCCTGAACGAACACCCGCAGCCGCCCATTCTCGCTTCCGATCTCGTTCGGTCCCTCGGTTCTTCGGATGCGTGCGACCTGGGCAAGTGGAATGGCCGGACCCTCCGGGCGACCGACGAGGATGGATCCCAGTCGGTCGAGGTCGTCGCGTTCGGTGCGCTCGAGACGGACCTGGATCGGGATCCGTTGCCGGCCCTCGATGGTGGTCGTGACGGTGCGTCCGCCGATGCCCACCTCGACGGCATCGAGAACGTCCCTGGGTGTGAGCCCGAACCGTGCGAGGGCGGGGCGATCCACCTCGATCTCGAGGTAGGGCTTGCCCTGGGCGCGGCTGGGGGCGACGCCGGCGGCACCCGGGATGGATTCCACGAGGCGTTGAACCACGAAGGCCTGCTGCTGGAGGGCGGCGAGGTCGTCCCCCAGGATCTTGATGCCCAACTGGGCCCGGATGCCGGTGGAGATCATGAGGATCCGGTTCTCGATCGGCTGGAGGAATCCCGGGACATAGCCTGGGACCTCGCCCAGGGCGCGGGTCATCTCCTCAACCAGCTGCGCGCGGCTGCGCCCCTCTCGCCAAGCCGGGTTGCGGACCGTCCAAGGGATTGGGATCAATCCGAACACCTTGCGGGTCGTGGTCAGATACTCGGGCTTCAGTGTGATCGTGGTCTCGATCATCTCGACCGGTGCGGGATCGGTCGCGGTCTCCGCGCGGCCGAGCTTGCCGGCGACGGCCTCGACCTCCGGGAAGCCGCGCAGGATCTGGTCCTGCCACGACATGATCCGCTTCACCTCCGACAGCGAGCTGGCGGGGATCAGCACGGGCATCATCAGGAGTGAGCCCTCGTTGAGCGCGGGCATGAACTCCTTGCCGAACCCGGCCACCGCGCGTTGGACCATTGGTGGGGCCCCAGCCTTTGCGAGGGCATCTCGGACGGGTCGTGGGAGGCCGAAGGCCAGGGTCAGCGCGGCGGCGAGCAGCAGGAACGCAGCGCCGAGGACCGTCCGCGGATGGTGGAGCGCCCAGCGCAGGGAGGGGTCGTAGAGGCGCATGAGGACCCGCATGATCCGGTTGTCCTCCTCGCGATGGAATGGACCCCGGACGAGGAACGAACAGAGAACTGGTACGAGGGTGACCGCCAGCAGGGTCGCCCCGACGCAGGCGAATGTCTTCGTGAAGGCGAGCGGATGGAACAGCTTGCCCTCCTGGCCCTCGAGGGCGAACACGGGCAGGAAGGCGAGGATGATGATCGCCATGGCGAAGAAGATGGGGCGACCCACCTGCTGTCCGGCCTCCAGGGTGCACTGCCACGTCTCCTGGGCCGTGAGGCGACCGGATCCTTGGGCGCCTCCGGACCGTCGCTGCTTATCCTCCTCGGCCCGCTCACAGTGGCGGATCACGTTCTCGGTCATGACAATCCCGGCGTCGACCAGCACCCCGATCGCGATGGCGATGCCGGAGAGCGACATGATGTTCGACGAGATCCCGAATCCGTTCATGAGGATGAACGAGATGAGGATCGAGAAGGGGAGCGGGATGGTGACGATGAGGATGCTCCGGAAGTGGAACAGAAACAGGATGTGGGCCAGCGTCACGAGAAGGACCTCCTCGACGAGCGCGTCGCGCAACGTGGCGATGGTGCGCTCGATGAGATCGCTGCGGTCGTAGAACGGACGGATGGAGATCCCGGGTGGCAGGCTAGGGGCCAGCTGGGCCAGACGTGCCTTCACGGCCTGGATCACGGCCATGGCGTTCTCCCCGGTGCGCATCACGACCACACCGCCCACCACCTCACGGCCATCGACGTCGAGGCTGCCCCGACGGTAGTCGCCTCCGATGCCGACCTGGGCGACCTGCTTGAGGAGGACGGGCACACCGTCGACCTGCTTGAGGACGATCGACTCGAGGTCGGCGACCTCGCGGACGAGGCCGATGCCGCGGATGACGAACTCCATCCCGTTCTCATCGATGGTCTTGCCCCCGACATTGAGGTTGGCCCCACCCACTGCGGTGAGGATCTCGTCCATCGTCACCCCGAGGTCGCGCATCCGGAGCGAGCTGACCTCGATCTGATACTGGCGGATGAATCCACCCAGGCTGGCGACCTCCGCGACGCCGGGCACGGCGTTCAAGGGGTAGCGCAGCTGCCAATCCTGGATCGACCGGAGCTGACCGAGGTCGTAGCCCCCCTGGGGGGCCCGGTTGGGGTCGACTTCCAGGTAGTATTGGTAGACCCAGCCGAGGCCGGTGGCGTCGGGACCCAGCTGGGGGGTCACGCCGGCGGGCATGAGCTGGGACAGATAGTTGAGGCGTTCGAGGATGCGGGATCGGGCGAAGTAGTTGTCGGTCCGGTCCTCGAAGATGACCGTGATCAGGGAAAACCCGAACATCGAGGTGGCCCGCACGGCCTTCACACCCGAGAGCCCCTGGAGGTTGGCGGAGAGCGGGTAGGTGATCTGGTCCTCGACCTCCTGGGGGCTGCGGCCGGGCCAGTCGGCAAAGACGATGACCTGGTTCTCGCTCAGGTCTGGGATGGCATCGACCGGGGTCGAGTGCAGCGCCTTCCACCCCCACCCGAACAGCAGGAGGGAGGCGCAGAGGACGAGGAAGCGGTTGCGCAGGGCCGCCTCGATCAGGCGGTGGATCATGGCCGGACCTCCGTGCCGCAATCGAGCATCTCAGCCCCGAAGTAGGGATTCCGGATCGGTCCTTCGAGCTGCAGCCAGGCTGCCTTGGCGGGTGCGCCTTCGAAGGAACGACGAGTCATCGGACACTGGTAGACCTTGAGCGTTCCAAACTCGGGCAATGCCCTCAGTCGGCTGGCCAAGACGACGATCCGTTCGCTCAGTGGATGGAATTCACGTCGGGCGGACGGCAGGTCCGGTGCGGGGTCCAGATGGCTGGCTGCCACGATCGAATGGATGACCTGTCCCCATGTCGAGGCTGAGGCTGGTGGATGATCGGCTGTTAGATGACCTGTCCCTTTATCGTGCCTCGGTTTGCCCTCGTGTTCGCCAACAGATGACCTGTCCCCAGGCTGGAATGATAGATGACCTGTCCCTTTATCGCGTTGCTGACCCTCCGGAGAGGGTCGCGAGTCCGTTGGATAGATGACCTGTCCCTTTATCGGGGTCGGATCGATGGCCTGTCCCCCTATTGCCGCCGTTGTTGTCGATGTGATCGATGACCTGTCCCTGTTTTGGGGCGAGGTCCCTGTCGAGCCTGCGGCGAAAGCGTCTCGGAGGCGCTCAGCTTCCTGGTGCAACCTAGCGAGGTTAGCGTTAAAAACATCCAAGGAGTCGGAAGATAGGGCTTCGCGGACCCCATCCGCCGTCTTCAGGAAGCCCTTCAGGGCCGTCCTCTGCTCCATCGAGGGTTCTGGAAGGGTTTCAGCATCCGCTGATGGGAACTCTCGAGGGGCTTGGACGAGTTGATGGAGCTGGGCCTGGGCGTCCAGCAGGAGTGCACCCTGCGTCACCACCCGCTCGCCTTCAGAGACGCCGGATCTCACCTCGACCTCCCGATCACCCCGCAGGCCGATGACGAGGGGGCGAGGCTCATAAGCCCCGGTGCCGAGCTCGACGTACGCCAGGGGTTGTCCGGAATCGAGGACGGCGCTCCGCGGGATCGTCAGAGTGGGCTCGGAGGCGACCCGGACCCGGGCCTCGGCCAGAACCCGATGGGGGATGCGACGTCGGGGGCCCGTCGGAGTTGATTCCAAGGGGTTCGGGATCTCGACCCGGATGAGGGTGGAGCGGGTCTGGGGATTAAAGTTGGGATCGATGAAGGTGATGGCGTTGGTGAGGACCAGGCCGGGCAGGGAGGGGGAGGTGATCTCGACCGCCTGGCCTGGCCGGAGCCAGCCGAGATCGTTCTCATAGACCTGGAGCTTCAGCCACATGGTGTCGAAATCGGCCAACTCGAAGAGGGGTTGTCCCACCGTCAGGGACTGTCCCTCGAACACGTTCTTGGCGACCACCGTGCCGGTCATGGGGGACAGGATCTCGAGGGTGAGGTTGGTGTCCGCAAAGGTCCTCGGCAGGGAGTCCACCTGGCTGGGCAGGAGCCCGAGCTGGACGAGGCGGAGCGCGGCGGCGTCCCGGATGGGGCCTGATCCGGCTGGCCCCTTCAACAGGGCGAGGTATTCGCGGACGGCGGTCAGGAGCGATGGGCTGTAGATGAGCGCCAGGGGTTCCCCAGCCCGGACTTCGGCGCCTGAGTAGTTCACGAACAGGCGTTCGATCCGTCCCTCGATGCGGGCACTGAGGATCCGATGGCGGGAGTCATCGTCATCCACGCTCCCGTTGAGCCGCACCGAGCGGACGACCTGTTGGCGGATGACAGGCGAGGTCTGGACGTG